>OMLO01003738.1_pt1 | contig 12592 bp, 4 predicted proteins | sample 1674811 | NCBI WGS metagenome assembly OMLO01 (sample SAMN06265003, study PRJEB25207) | coral metagenome | isolation source: Coral host | place: Mexico:La Bocana,Puerto Morelos, Mexico | collected 2008-11-13
AACGTGGAAACACTAAGAAACACAAAAGGCTGGCAAATCTTAGTACAGAATCAAAAGGATCGGAAAACAAATTAAAGATTAGGAAATATAGTAAATTAACAAAGCCAAAAAATAATGTTCATTAACTCCGGGTAAACAGGTCCAAGCAAACATACCCCCTTAAAGAGTAAAGAAATTAGAAACACAAAGCAACGTTATTAAACCAACACAACGCATTTGAGTTCCCCCACGTTGAAGTACAACAGAACTTTTAGACTTTAATAAAAAGCCGTCACTTATTAACAAGGAAACTTATACACCTCAATGGTAAATTAATTTCACCTCGTGATGTCTCTAATTGGAGTTTACTTCGATTTTTCAATAATAACATTTGGATGTACGGAAAAAGTTGATTTTCGGAAAGTACAATTCTTAAAGTAACTAAAGTACCGGAGACAGAATCAAGGCAAAAGTAATTAAAGTGATAATTAAGTAATTACACGCCAATTCAATTCCCTCGCACAGTTTGCAGATTACCGAAGTTTTACCGCCAAAGGAAGGCAAATCTCGAGCCAAGATGTCAAAACAGCGAATTTCGATAACGTGTCCTACAAGTCCTTTAATTTCACACCGAAAATAAAAACCTCTAGGCTAGAAAAAATCTTCAAATCAATATGAAAGCAGTTCAAATTCGTTTTTTGTAAATGTGAGCGCGTGAAAGTTCCTTTTAAGAAAAGTAGAAACATAAGGTGTCGAAGCAGTGAACATTGCACGGGAGTCCATTTGCGGAATGTAACTCAACTCCTTTAGAGGCTGACTGAGAGATTCATACGAGTTTGCTGACACGTTCCTCGCAAGATTATCCGTGTATACATTTCAGTTGTCACTTTGCGGTCCTTATACTTCAAGAGAATGTTTATCTAGAACAAAAAAGTTCAACTGAGGGTTAAGTTCCGTGCTAGACATATTCTTAGCTGTAAGTGAAGTGCAATGCTTGTTTCATAGACGGAAAAAAACAAAGGATTAATTAAGGACTACTCGCGCCCGTGCTACACTAACCTCTAAATCACTGGGGCGGGGCTTAAAGTGATAGATCTGTCAATTACTCCTCCGAATGCTGCACGATTTGCGAATTAACCCCTCGCCAATTACTAAAAAGACGCTGTCAGTAAATACCACAATTTCAAGCTAATTGACTCGGCTGCCTGTGTTATTTTAATAAAATTTCAATTATCAATCTGCTCTGTGATTGGTGGATTTCCGATTAGCTGTCCCCGGCCTCCGAGAGGCTGTTCGCTGTAGACAAACACTTCTTATGACGTAGCGTATTAACACTGTAAGTAATTCGTAAATCCTTTTTGGATACAAAGCGGCTCGCATATTGGGTCCATTAGCCAGTCAGTGTGATTCGGTGACCCCGAGCGAGCTTCGTTCTTCCGGCCGGTTGTTGAACAGTGTTTAAGAATACAGTGTTTGAGGATATTTGGTTAGATTTAATTCTCAGGTCAAGGGATTATGTCCGCTTTCAGGTCCTCTTTTACAATTGAGAGTATTCTTTCGCGGCCGACCCATCAACGATGCATGCCGTATTCAATTCCACACCCGTACCCAATTATACCTTTGGCTCCGGGCTATATCGGTACAGTAATTTTTTTTCTTCATATTGTTTTTAATCTCAACAGGTATATAGAATTCCCGGGCTGGCTTTGCGCAGCGCTTACGGCTGACCAACATAAGTCGCTGACCGAGTCACGTTGCAGAATACAGGCAAAGAAAACCCAGCTCACGTGGTTCCATTTGAAAGATCATTACATCGCATCAAGGACTTACTTGACGATTTGTAACTCTCTGATTCTCGCTAACACTTTAATTCGCTCTATCCTTGAAATTCTTACACCCGCAGATTAAGGTTTCAAAAGCTTAGCGAGTTCTCACAACAGATGCTGGCTATGATACCAACAGAGAACCTAAGTGAAGATAAACAGGTCAAATCACCCTACTCTGCTAAACTAATTTCATCGTTTGCGCGAATACATTTTTCAGGATATCCGCGATTTGGTGATCTTTTGCGATCGCAACCGAAGCGCAAGAGACGACATCGCACGATATTCACAGAAGAGCAACTTGAACTACTTGAGGGAACGTTTCAGAAAACACACTACCCCGACGTTCTTCTTCGAGAAGAACTAGCAATGAAGGTGGACTTGAGGGAAGAGCGTGTCGAGGTAAGACTGATTTATTAACTGTTATGCAAGATAAGCCGGCCTGTGCGTGCTTTCGATGCCTTATGTTTATCCTGCACAAACATAATTTGTTGCTTTTGTATATTACTTCCACTTAATCCTTGACTTCGCCCTTTTGAAATGCTAAGGACGCTATTTACTGCTATTAACAGCGATTCCATTCGCTTATCGAAGTGTTTCATGTGAGTGGGGGCAAACTCGCGGAAACGGTTCGTAATTGCAATTTGTGCCTCTCACCGCTTCTAACGGAGGAAACCAAAAAATGGCCCTTGACCAGGTAAAACTCGCTCAGTTAGTTACACTAATGGCAGCAAGCTGCCAGCAATTTGCCTTGAATTTTAAGCAAAAAAATAAAATAGACGACGTATGCCTCCCTTGAAGACTTTTTTTCAAACAAAAATCCCCACACACCAGCTAAATCTAAATCTGTTTTCGCGCATTGTACAAATACGTCTCAGCTTACTTGACGCTATTGCTGGTTTTACTAAGGGCACCGCAGTGTAATCGTAATAATTATGGGGTAAATACGATAGCATATTGCTGTCAAAACTCGGAAGATTAATGATTTCACTAGAATGCCCTTAGAGAGCCCTGGCACGTCCAGAATTTTGAGTGACAACTGGGACATTCCGATGCGTTTAAGCTACGCGCCCTTCCCAAGACATCGTACCCCATCGTGGAACAATCTTGTATTTTCAACACGAAGAGGTTGTTGCAGCGTCCTCTATGGTGTTCTGGAGATAAAAGGATAGGAACAGGAACAGGTACTGCTCTTCGTAAACGTGTCACCTCGCGTACGAGCAAGTGATAATATCTCTGGAGTTGTAGCGCTTGAGGTACTCTGAACCGCTATGAATCTAGTAGCGTTGAACTTAGATTTTCTAAATTTCCTGGTTTATGTTGTCTTGGAAGTATGCTTTTAAAGACAAGTCAAATTGATTTCGAAAAAAAAAGGGGCCTTCGACGCCACCTTGACGCGCCATTGCATCCGTTGATATTCGCGTTACACCCTTTCTCGGTGGGTTTCTATCAATGTCGAATGATTCTTTTCCTTGAACATTTGGTGCTTATTTGTCGAGATTTCAAAGCATCCACGGTTTATTTAGAGAAACAGCAAGAAGAAGGTTCCACTCGGACAACTCGTCTGAGGTTCGAGATTAACACCGTTTTCACAGATTCCGTGTTGTGTTAACCAGATTTACACTCGTGGCGACTGTAAGTCTTGAAGACGTGTGAATTCTCGCGCTTTATAAACCCCTTTAGTCATCGAAGGTGTAATTGAATCAAGAAAGTCATACCTAGGCTTAGAAGCACTAGAGTAAACATAGAGAGACTTTTTTAATCGAAGTACCAAATAGTTTGTAATTGCGTTTGAAATGGAAGCAAACTTGTGAATTACTAATTCAAACGGGCATGTAGTGTTTAGTCTTAATTCATTTGTCAGTGGTGAATTTCCATCCTCCTGTAATATTGGTTCCTGAGTTTAGATCTTTTGGTCTTTTTGCCAAAGTTTGCTGTAGTATTCAACAGTTAACTTTGAAGAGTTAGAAGAGTTTTAGCAAACATTCCCTAGTAGAATAGAAGCTTGCTCTACATTAGAGTAAGGTTATATCAACTAAGTTGAAAATGTAAATTGGCCACCGTATCGCTGCATTAGAGTAATTTTAGCATGCATTAGAGTAATTTTTCTCTTTTTGCCAGGCGACGTATTTGCGCAAATACCTCGGTCCTCAATGTTTGATATTACAGTGTTGATATATAAGAAAATTTTATAAAGCTAATTCTTGTGACTTCCTTCAATTTTCTTCCAAAATATGTACAGCACCTTCGTAAACGGTGAATATAGCTTTGATCTAGAGATAAATTGTACCACCACAAGGGGTCACGATTTTTTCCTCGGAATGTTTGAAGGTGACTCGTAGATACATCTTTACTTTTAGATTGTCGTTATACATTGTGGCAACTTTTATCCATAGTTAACAACTATTTTAAAGAGTCTTTACGCATTTATTAACAGTGGTAGAAATGCTTTAGCCATGCAAATATCTATATTGCTTATTACGTTGTTAGGTTCAGTTGATTTACCATCCTAGAATGGGACGATCCTTGTTAGATCGAGTCACTCTTATGTTTGCTTCTCGACAATGAGTTGTTATAGTTCTCATGTACTTCCATTTACAATCTTTTGTACGAAATTCCTGCAGTCTGCCGCACTCGGAAACGGCCAAACGGGTCCGAGATTCTTCAAGATTTATGTCTCTCTGTAGTTCGCACCATTAACTGAAGGATTCAATTCTTAAGTTCACTATCAGAATTACCGCTAGACGCCGGATTTGCTGTTTGTTCCTGTCCATTTGGATTCCTTAAGATATTTTTAAATTCCAAATGATACCAGTTGATTTTCCAAGCTCCCTGTTGTGTCTCAGTAAAAGAATTCGTACAGTTCGCACCACATTAATTATCCACCCGCAAACAGCCGCGCGACATCTACAGGACTGAAGACTCAGTCCTCTGGACTGATAAAATAAATTGCGGTTTCAAGTAAGAAGGGTGTATTTGCATTTTCCAACACTTTGATGCTGTGGAAAACGCTCCAGTGCTTAGATATATTTATTTAGGAGTTAGATATAAGCCTTCAAGCGAGATTTCACAAAATCAGAGAACGCGACGTGAAATGATTAATCCAAAACGTGCGGCTGATAGGAAAGGTTAGTTAGCGACCAGTACACTTGGGTCCTAACCATTCATTTGTTGCGACAATTCCCTATCAAAACAAAAAAAGTTCACATAGCATTTATAGGATCTGTAATCTCGGTTTATTTCAAATTTAGCGATGTACACTCCGTAGATTTGCGATTTGTCCGAGGAATGTTTGTGTTGTGTTCAACTCGGTTGTCAGGCTTTAAGTTTGTGTTCGCCATATTCCGGAACCACTGAAACGTGTTTGTTGCAGTTGCTTCTTCTGTTAATACAATACGAATAGACCTTGCTCTATTAAATTATTTAATTTTCGGTTCTTTGCCGAAGTGAGATCTTTAAAATGTTTCACGAATGCATCGTCTATGTTACGTTCAGATAAATGAGTTATATGTTAAGTACCTGTTCACTTCAGCTGGCATTTAGTTTTGTTTTCTTGTTCTTCTAATTTCTTTTTAATTAAATCATTATTTAGACGTCTTTTGAGTTCGCTTACATAACAATTACTTATTTTATTTTGTGTACATGTTCAAACTTAGTTCAGGTTGGAGATACTTCTGGAATTCTGCGTCTAAAAGGATTCTCGTTCGATCGGGATCAGCGGACCATTTGTTGTCATAATTTTCGCAGCAGTCGTCTTTCGGAACAAACAGGCGACTATTCCCATACATTGTATTTAGATACAGTCTTACATAGATATTTAGACGAAGCCTTTGGGACTTAACGATGTAAACACTCAGCATAATACAGAGAACGGATTACAGTAGGTGGTCAAACTCCTAGCTTTGCAACTAAGAGAACTCTGCCTGACTTAAATTGCAAAACTAAAACTTCAGCATGACAAAATTATTTAATGCACAGGAAGGCGAATAAAAAATTAGTGAAAAGTGGAAAACGGTTTCAACAGCTTCCAATAACCGAATAGCTTCCACAATTTCTCTGGACTCACACATTTTAAAGAAAAGGTAGAGAATTTTTGTTCTTCCTATAGCTGTATGCATTCGTAACCAAACAAAGTCAAACGCTTATATGGTGAAGAACATTTTAGCTCGTTATAACTAGAACTTTGTAAAAATATTACCATATTTCCTGTAGCCTTATCTTGTACCAGTGATCCTTAAATTTCGAATGTAAGAAGATAATTGCCTAGAAATGGTGCAGTTAATCCTTCGTTGTTGTAATTACACCGCATTTAATGGCAATCTCAGTTGCATGCATATAGTTCGATTATGCTTTACCGAAATATAACTTCTAGTTCTATCAATTGTTGTCTGAATTTCGACACAGCTGTGAACATTGTCGGATCATCATTCATTCTCTATGTACTAAGACTATCAGCTGGTACTGGGTAATCCGCATACTGTGAACGGTCTTCAAACATTATTTGGGGGGGGGATGTTATTGCTTAACCTGAGTGTATAGCACATAAAGCTCAGTGTCAACTTAAACTTGAAATTGCAAGCTTATTGTATGCGTAATCAGTTTGTATCTAAAAAATACTAAGGAAATAGATACTAGATACTAGAGATAAATACGAACCGAGGGCGAACAGCATTGCACTGGACAGCACAGGAAAATAAACTCATTACCAGTTTAGAATGACAATATTTCATTATCAAGCATTAACCCATTTTCCTTCTTTAGGTGTGGTTTAAAAACCGAAGAGCAAAATGGAGAAAACAAAAGAGGGAAAATCAAGATGCTAAGAAGAAAACACAGAATTTAACAACAATTAAAACGACTGAAGAGTTACAACTTCAAAACGCTCCAGCAAAGCATAAAGACGACGACAGAGACAATTCGTGTGGAATACAACCCCACAAAATCGTCGAACTATCGAAAGAAGCATGCATAGTTCAAGAGACTTTCACAGAGACATCAAGACTTAACACAAAAGGGCGGTCAGTGACAAGGCATTTTCCTGCAGCGAGCAACGATGTTTAGATTTCCTTGTATATATGTAGATAAATACCGTATTCCAAGCCTGAATGTATATTATTTGCGAATAGGAATGCCGATATATTTATTTCAAATCAGTGTGGACGAGATTACTGAATAAGGAATAATTGTTTTGTTGTATACGTTAGATGTAAAGTCATGTACGAAAAAAATAACTCGGTGGATTTGAAACTATTCAGTTCTTGTTGATAATGCATTAAAATTTAGTTCAAATTGCTTCCAATTTCAACTTTAACACTTGTCCAGTTAACAAAAGCAAATATTTTTTTAACACAGGGTCTTTCTCAACGAGAGCATTTTTTCAATTCACTAATTTCCTCGAAGTACTGCTGCCCTTTCTGCTTCAATGTCTTAAAATTTGCAGCTCGTCTTTATGCGTAAAAGGTAAGCATATCGTCATTCAATAAAGAGTGAAAACACTGGAACGGCAGTATCATTTACAGGGCTTACTATCAGGGACTATGGTTTTCAACACAGTGAGATTCTGACGTATATGGTACGGCCGTGAGTGGGAACACAGTGACGAGATTGAGTTCCAAATTAAGTGTCTCACTGTAAGCTCAATTTGAAGCAGGCTCTGTTAAGTTAATTATAGTTTAGCAGACAGTCTGCACATATTTTATTACAAATCTTCAAATATGATTGGTTGCTGATAGACCATAATCAGGTGCATGTCTTCTGGTATTGCCTCGGTAAAAGCTTTCGTCTGGATGCGGACCTGCGTACCGACTAATCAGGTATCTCCTCGGTTATTTATGATACACACCACGCCCTTTTTGCATCAAAAGCTCAAAAACTAAATTTGATATTGCATGCATGTTCTGCAATGAAATAGCTTCTAATCCGGGGGGGGGGTGGTGGAGTAGAAGTACTCCTAATAGCTTCATGTTACAGAAACCGGTAAAAGCCTCCTCTGTTTGGGCCATTACCCTGGTCAAATCTTTACCCTTCTTTTGAATAATCTCTTCTCTACCTTTCGCCAAGAAAAGCATACTCGATCGATGAGAAACCATACCAAACGAGCTTAAACTAATCAACAAACCCAAAGGCTTAGAATATCTCTTTCTAAACCAGTGCAGTTCAAACACCACGAAGCTGATGGGATAAGAGCTGATGACAGTTCAACTAATGATAAATATCAGAAACATTAAAGAAATTATAAATCATATGTTTAGACATTTTGGCTATCATTGAGCATCTTCGTAAATGCTTCTCTACGCTCAAGGGCTCCGCTATCAATACGGCTCCCTTAAATTGCCGAGGTGTAACGTCGTATCAGAAGAGCTGGTAACTCAACGCTTTGCCTACGACAAGTAACCGAGGGAAGTAATTAACTCAAATTCAGCCCAATATGACACCTGATTGAGGATTCTATCCCTCAGTCATTTGAACAGACTTAAACACTCCTTGTCCTTGCAACTAAAAAGGTCAATATATTAAATCCATATATTCAGGGCTATATTTTACTCTATTTGCCAGGAAATGCATCAATCGAAGATTATTCTATAGTATTAAAATGATTGTTCATTGCCCAACTTCATGCAGTTGTAGTTTCAAGCTTTCACACGTCTCTACACTGTCATGGCCACTGTGAGTCTTCTGGATTGAAACACGCACGATTATAAGCTTAAGTTATCATCGCCCCTCCCCCAAAAATGAAGTATTACGCGAGACTCGAACTCACGACCCTTGTGGACTGGAGGGCAATTACTATAGTTTAAGTAAACCGCTTAGAAGGATAATCTGACTGCCAGGAAAAAGATTATCGAATTGCTAAATAAAACAGGTTTTCCTCGCTGTGAAAATCTACAAGCCTTGCGGTAGCTACTTTATGGCTATTAACGTAATCTTTGGCAAATGAAGATTAATGATTTGAAATCATGTTTGCAATAACAATTTACGTGGTACATATCAAATGCAAAGAAAACATTCTCAGAAGTTTTATTTCCAAAACCTTGGCCTTTGGCTTACGTCCTAGATTATCAGTGATCAGCACAACAAATCGAGTTAAAGCAAGTCTATTTGCCGCATTGATTTGCCGACAATTAGGCGACCTCTGTGTCTATATACTTAAATATCCAGACATGTATGGTCAGGTAAACCTTATTTCGTCGTCACAAGTAGCTAATTGGAGGAATTATAACGACAGGAGATACAGAGGGCAAGACATTTGGCGCAGCCAGACAAAAGTGCAAAGACCTGCAAATGCTTGCAAGCAAATTAAGCCTTAAAGGTTAAGTACAAAAACAATCTCTTGTTTGCATACTTTACCCAACAGAGGAAAAGTACTTTGTTTATACGTTTCTCGTACCACGTGAGAGGAGAGCTGCAGTCAGCACGAAAAGGCGGGAAATGCCTTAAAAACAAAAGCAAATATTTCGTTTCGCTAAATTAAAATCCTCTAAAACGCTTTTGTGATTTCGAAGAAAGAAAATAGTTTTCTTAACCCCTCCTTAGAACATATGGTTGAGGCATTCGATTTGATTTAAGGCCAAAGGTAAAATCAATCACCTTAACTTGGTTACGCCCACCAGCTAGTACGTGCTATCTCCGTTGTAAGTGTTTGGTTTTGTTTGCAAGGAGTTTTCTTGGATATGTTTGTCTACTTTTTCAGCTATATTTTGCTGTGATTGAAATTGTGTTGGTACATCTATGTTTCAAATACGAACTTCAGGCTCTAAATCCAAGCTGTTAAGGGTAGCATCATTGAGGACAGATCAATTCTTGGTTAAAAATAGAAATTGAAATAATCCGCGGATGGGTTGTATTTAACGGATACATTTATCAGCATTTCGATGATATCTGAAGTCCGTGTCAAGCAATATTTACTCTTGTATCCATGCCAAAAAGGGAGAATGACGTTATGAATAGCCAACAAAACACGGTATTATCTATCTACTTCCGCCAAGTATAAACATGCATGCATGCCAAAAATAAGTGGGCGACAGTAAACGCCATTTCTCGCTGGTCAGAGACTTGGTGTGAGTTTGAGGGATTTAATGAGGTCGAGAGGTTATGGCGGTGTACAACTTGTAAATTATTTATCAGGTCTTCAGAGGGCAGAAGGGCAGAAGGCGCAGGGGGCAAAACACGGACCATCACAGGTCCACACCCAGCCCTTGAACTTTCCTCTGTGGGCGCCAAATAGCCTCCGTAAGACGATCAACCACTGTAAAGAATTAGCATGTCTAAACAGATAGGTATCTCCGGAAGGAGATACTTCAGTAAAATGTTTGCTAGGTGGTCGCAACAATCTTCCCTTGCCTACTTACTGATGCGTGATGGGAAAGGCCATAACAAAAATAGTTCAAATTAAAATTTTCTGCCAGAATTGAGACAATGGAAAAGTAGGGACCAGGCGTTCTCGCAAAACCCGCAGGCAGCGATGAAAAGTGACTGTATCCTACAACGCTATCATTCAAACAAATGTCCAAATATTTTAAACGAGATATATAGCTACGAAGATTTCTGTGCTCGAATCAAGCTAAATTACGGCTACGTTAAACCTCTTTGTAGGGGATTTAACACTTCATCTGCTGGCTTAGTCACAAGTGTTGACTGCATATTATGGTCTATTATTAATACTTGTTAACAAATAGGGTTTAAAGAGGGTTAAGTACAACATAACTAGTGTTGAACGAAAGGTCAAAGCAAAAGAACCATCTACAAAATTTTGAAATTTTTATTGTTACATAAAAAACGTAACCATGGACCAATCCTGATCAGTTTCAAAGATCAGGTATAGCTTGCTTCGTAAAGGAATTTGCCATTTTCTTGGGCGTTTTATTTTTTAGGAATGAAACATCGAAACTGCACTTAGAACTATAAAGACGATTTATCGTAATCGGTAATAGTTACCACAATAATCTTTACCGGAAATGTTTTCGCTCGTGTGGCTTACAGCACGACAGTTTGCGTTCTTGACATGTACATTTGTCTTGACTGATACGATGACATTGATTAATGTTTTCCGGGAATAAACAAACGCGATAAGGAATTGCATAAAGAATGAAAACAATATCAGGAAAAGCTGAATGTTTACCACTGATCTTGCGATACAAACAGCGCGAAAACATTTGTTTTTAGAAAGTGCAATCGATGACTGGGCACGGAAAGCTTGTTTTCAAAATACCTACTAATAAAAATCCTGGGTGGAGGACTCCCATATAAGAATTCTGGTCTCAAAGTGTTGATGAGAGAAACACCAGTGAAGTGTCAAAGTATCTTTTAGGAGGCACTCGAATAAATAATTATAAAAAAACGCTTTTATTTCCAGTTATAGATAGCCTCGACTTCCATCGGTCTCTCCAGTCCGGTCAACTAGCGGGCGCCTCTTTCCTGAACAGCGACTGGTAATCAAGCCTGCAGTATACTCTGTTTTAAGTAGTATCTTTGAGGTGTCAAACAAAGCTCGAGCCACGCCCAGATTGGGTGTTTAATTAAAACTTTTAAAAACTGTTACACTTGTTGCAAGATTCACAGTGGACAATTTCACTTCCATCGTACGTCATAAAAAAAAAGCTCTGTAAAAGTGCTCTCAGTTTAATCAGATTAACATGATTTTGGTTTGAGAAAGGCTCTTTTGCGACCAGCCGTCGTAAGTGAAGCATTTGTTTTTTCAATTGATATCTTCCAATCAGAAATACTCTGAACACTCCATTTATGGTCAGGTCGTGAGGTCGTGAGGTCGCCATAAGGTGACGTCATATTGCCTAACAACCAAGCAAGTCAATGGGAAACCACAGGTAGGGCACATTCTCGGAGCTAAAATGATAGTGATAGTTAAGTCCTCCACTGAAGAGAGTTTTAAATATCAACCTCAGGTGAATACCACTTCCTTGCGTGATCTTTTGGTATCTTCGGAAGGCAATAACTTTTCTCTTTCTTCAGCCACACTAACAGGTTCAATCCAGTTCAGCGAAAACATGATGAGAGCGGCAAGCACTGCCACGCCACACGTGACATAAAACGATACACTGTAGCGTCCTGTCACGTCAAAAATCCACCCAGCCATAGGTGGACCTAAAGTTTTTGGAAACGCCATAAGACAGTACAAAGCGCCGATAGCGTGTCCAACCATTTGAACGCCAACCAAATCTCGCGTTATTACGGGCAGCAACATCTCGTAACAACCGTCGAACAAACCAAACGCGAACGCGTACACGCTTATCCACTCGTATCTCGTTGCCATAGTTACAGCAGACGTGGAGATTCCGATCAAGAGCACTGCCCCTGGGCAGACAATAAGTCGCTTGAATCGAGGATAGTCACATAATGTACCGAAGACTAAACTGCCTAACACGCCTCCGATTGACATGTAACCCGTCAACAAAGAAGCTTTGGTGTTGCTGACACCTTTATCTTCTGCAAAGCAAACCTAGAGAAAAGATTAAATTTGTCGATGAAGATTCATATTTTTGCAAGTAACAATGTGTTGACTTTTTGTGGCGGCTATGTTTCTAATTGATTAGTTTAAACTAGGTTGCCCCGGCCATTCATCGCAAAAATATATTTTTAACCAATACAAGAGGACCAATTGAAGCAGGAGGGAAATTTTAATATATAAAGCCCCGTACGCGTTACGCCGGAGGAACTTAAAAACTCGACCAATCAACGATCGTTTTAGATTTGTGCTTGAGGAAAACTCGGTCAGGGAGATCACGTGATTATCATGACGTCATCGTTTTTGAAAAGCTCCGTTCTCAAAACGTTTT
>OMLO01003739.1_pt1 | contig 12592 bp, 15 predicted proteins | sample 1674811 | NCBI WGS metagenome assembly OMLO01 (sample SAMN06265003, study PRJEB25207) | coral metagenome | isolation source: Coral host | place: Mexico:La Bocana,Puerto Morelos, Mexico | collected 2008-11-13
TTGGTGAAATTTGGAAAGATAGCCGGAGCGCGAAATGTTGTATTTTTCAATACAAAATGCTCGTCCGGAGCGCGAAAGGTAACCTCTGTTGCGCGGCGGGTTGCGGACTGACGGGTTCATTCTCGGATCATGGTCGGAACGGTCTCGGATCGGCCGCGCATTGGAAATGACGTTTCAACTGTTTTCCGCAAATTTCTGCCAGATGTTCGGTGGTCATTTTGCGTGGCAGGCGCAGTATTTGGTGAGTTTGGAGGGTGACATTTGTTGCTCCGCGCATTGTAAATGACGTTTCATATGTCACAAGGATCAAGCATGCGAGTCATTCTGTGTGGCAGGCGCAGTACTTGGTGAAGTTCAAGTGTCACATTTTGTGGCAGGCGCAGTACTTGGTGAAGCTCAAGTGTCGCATTTTGTGGCAGGCGCAGTACTTGGTGAAGTTGAAGCGTCACTATTTCGTGGCAGGTGCAGTACTTGGTGAAGTTCAAGTGTCAGTTTTCGCAGCAGGTGCAGTACTTGGTGAAATTTGCAAAGATAGCCGGAGCGCGAAATGTTGCATTTTTCAATACAAAATTTTCTGTCAGATTTTGGGTGTTTATTTTGCGTGGCAGGCGCAGTATTTGGTGAGGTTGCACTTGTTGCTCCGCGCATTGTAAATGACGTTTCATATGTGTCGAGGATCAAGCATGCGAGTCATCTTGCGTGGCAGGTGCAGTATTTGGTGAGGTTGGAGGGTGACGTGTTGCTGCGCGCATTGTAAATGAAGTTTCATATGTGAAGAGGATCAAACATGCGAGTCATTCTGTGTGGCAGGCGCAGTACTTGGTGAAGTTCGAGTGTCACATTTTGTGTCAGGCGCAGTACTTGGTGAAGCTCAAGTGTCGCATTTTGTGGCAGGCGCAGTACTTGGTGAAGCTCAAGTGTCACTTTGTGTGGCAGGCGCAGTACTTAGTGAAGTTCAAGTGTCACTTGTCCTGGCAGGCAGAGTACTTGGTGAAGTTCAAGCGTCACTTTTCGTGGCAGGGGACAGTACTTGGTGAAGTTCAAGTGTCACTTATCGTGGCAGGCGCAGTACTTGGTGAAACTTGGAAAGATAGCCGGAGCGCGAAACGTTGTATTTTTCAATACAAAATGCTCGTCCTGAGCGCGAAAAGTAACCTCGTTTGCGCGGCGGGTTGCGGACTGACGGGTTCATTCTCGGATCATTCTCGGATCATGGTCTCGGATCGGCCGCGCGCTGTAAATGACGTTTCAGCTGTCGTCAGGAAAATTCTGTCAGATTTTGGGTGGTCATTTTGCTTGGCAGGCGCAGTATTTGGTGAGGTTGGAGGGTGACACTTGTTGCTCCGCACATTGTAAATGACGTTTCATATGTATGCGACGAGGATCAAGCATGCGAGTCATCTTGCGTGGCAAGGGTACTATTTGGTGAGGTTGGAGGGCAACACATGTTGCTCTACGCATTGTAAATGAGGTTTCAGAGTAATGGAGTAGTGCTTTTGTAGTACGGAGTAGTACTGGAATAGTACTTTGTAGTACAGATTAGTGCTGGAGTAGTACTTTGAAGTACGGAGTACTGGAGTAGTACTTTGTAGGACGGGGTCGTAGTACTGGCGTAGTACTGTGTAGTACGGACTAGTACTGGAGTAGTACTTTGCTAGGCGCGGAGGAAAGGATGCAAGTCAAGTTCTCAAATTTCATCAATAGAGAAAGGACGCTCTTTAGCTGGCTCTTTTTCATCAAATTCGCGTGGGCACCAAAGCATCATGGCCTGAGTGCTGCGCCTTCCCAGGAAAGACATGCATGGACATGGTAAAAAGGATGTTCCGACCTATTTCGCAAAGCAGTGAGCCATCGCCATGGAAGATCACTGCTGCCAGACCGCAGCGACGCAGGGCATGGGCAGATGTTGAAGAGACAAGCTGCCTCAACAGCTGTTCAAAGCTCATCAAACGACATGACATGAAATGACATCACATCACATCACACGTCGCAAACAACCACATTAACTCACCACAGGTCATCTCAGAACCAACCACAAAACACATCACCTCAACAGATGCTAACTTTGTTCGAGTCATCAGAACAAAGGTTCAATCAATCAAGGTTGTCACAAACGATTCTATAGGCACATGTTCTTCTGATTTATATTTACTCTACCTTTTTGAAACTGCCGGCACCGCCTCGTGCGGTACTATTGGTACATGGGGTATATAAGGGTTATAACCCACTGATCCTAACCAGTGATGCTAACAAACCCAACGGTACATCCAAGTGGGCAGTGAAAACAACCTTGTTGTTTAGGGTATGTAAGGGATTACACTACTGACGGCATGTGAGCAAGTCAAAAAGACCTGATTCCTTGATGAAACTCCCATTGGATAGGGATTTATCATGCGACGCTGTTACAACACCAAGCTTTTTTGGATGACAAACCATAGGTTTTGAACACAAAAAAGCTGCCGCCAAAACCAAGATCGTGCCAAAAGCTTAAAAAAAAATCAATTCTTGAATTTTTAAGCTGCCTTTTGAATAGAAACACGCTGCCGCCAAAACCAAGATCGTGCCAAAAGCTGGAAAAAACAATTTTTGAATGCTTTTAAATTTATTTTGAATAGAAAACAGTTGCCACCAAAACCAAGATCGTGCCAAAAGCTGGAAAATCAATTTTTGAACACATTTTAAATTTAATTTTGAATAGAAAAAAAACTGCCACCAAAACCAAGATCATGCCAAAAGCTGGAAAAATCAATTTTGTAACATTATTTTTTGCTTGAATTTTGAATAGAAAGAAGCTGCCACCAAAACCAAGAAGGTCGTGCCAAAAGCTGGAAAAAACCAATTTTTGAATATTTTTTTCATTCAAGTTTGAATAAAAAGAGCTGCCACCAAAACCAAGATCGTGCCAAAAGCTGGAAACATCAATTTTGGAATACTTTTCTAAATTGAATTTTGAATAAAAACAAGCTGCCACCAAAACCAAGATCGTGCCAAAAGCTGGACAAATTCAATTTTTGATTATCTTTTAAATTCAATTTTGAACAGAAACAATCTGCCACCAAGACCAAGATCGTGCCAAAAGCTGGAAAAATCAAGTTTTGAATACTTCTTTATTTGAAACACATACAAATAAAGACGTTTTGGGACTTGTGTTTTTTTCCCCTGGTGTATCTGGACCTGTAATAAGCAGATTTTTCTGCTAATTAGAATTTGATGGTATTTCTCAGGAATCTAGACGTTTTTGGAGGTTTCACGTCTAGACTCGTGAGAAATACCATCAAATTCTAATTAGCAGAAAAAAATCCGCTTATTACAGGGGTAAAAAAATACAAATAAACCACCTTTTTGACTTGTGCAATTTTAAATCCCCTGGGAAAAATGGACCTGCAATAAGCGCATTTTACAAAATACATGGAAATCATCAGGAAAACTTGTGCAATTTTCCCCTGGTGGATTTGGACCTGTAATAAGCAGATTTTTTTCTGCTAATTAGATTTTACCGCTATTTGCGCAGAATCTGAGTCTTCATAGCTGAATTGCATTTGATTCCAAAAAGTGCCCGGTATACCTGATCTGTAACGATGGGGTATACCTGATTTGTAACGATGGCAGAATTTGTACAAAAAATCTGGTTAACTTTCCTGAAGGAAGATTCCTCCCTATTGGCCGTCCGGAACTATGCATTGAAGAAACTTCCTGCGGAAGGACAAACCCTTCCAGTTAAGCCAGTGACACTTCAACAATTTCAGCCAGTTCAGACCGTCTCGCCCTGTGGCAAGTTGTGCGAGAGCTGCGACGAGTTTTGTGTGCCGTGGAATTCGCACTTCTTTGGGATGCTTGGTGACTGTGGCCATGTTTGCAAAGTCGAACCAGACGGCCATCATGTGAACAAGAGCAAGGGCAAGTTTTTTGATGAGTTCCGAAAGACTGTAGACTGTGGCAAGATTTGGTCAAGCCCTCACATGGATGTTCCTGGTGAACATGGGCACCCACCTAGGCTGAGTGATCTGCCCAAAGAACTTGTTGACCTTTACACCTACGGTGGAAAGGTAATGTTGGCTGATTGGTATTTGGAGCAGAAGTACTACGGCACCAATTCAACGAATTCACCTAGTGCAATGGTTCATCATTGGAAGAGAAAGACCATTCAAGACTGGATTAAGCAGGCTCGTGCAAAGAAGTTGTCTGGAAATTATGGCATCGGTGAGACAAATTGCCTTGCAGCAGGCCTGGATGATGCAGATCTCAAAGGAAAGAGTGTTCTTGTGATCGGGTCTGAAAATCCATGGGTAGAAGCATTGTGCCTCTCGAAGGGTGCAGCGAAGGTGACAACTCTCGAATATGCAAATCTGACGTCATCTCACCCTCTTGTAGACACGGTGACCCCTGCAACTTTGGCATCTTTGGTATCAGAAGGCAAAGCACCAAGCTTTGATGCTGTCGTAACATTTTCTTCTGTGGAACATTCTGGTCTTGGACGATACGGAGATGCATTGAATCCATTTGGTGACTTGATCACAATGGCGCGAGCGTGGTGTCTTGCAAAGCCGAATGCGGATCTTGTGATAGGAGTCCCGGTGGGTGGCAGTGGGCAGTCAAAAGTTCGTTTCAATGCACACCGCGAGTATGGAGCTGTCAGCTATGCTCAATTATTTGCAAATTGGCAGCAGATGACGAGTCACCACTGTGATCAAAGCGTCTATACATTGAAGAAACTTGATGTTATTTGACCTCCACGTGGTCGGATGGAAAAGGTCACATTTTGGCGTTTCGTTTCAACAGCGGGTTTTGATGTTGGAGTTGGAAGTGTCCCAAACGATTGAAACTGGTTGGGTTCGTCATCCATTTTTTTAGGGGAACATTTCTCCGCAAAACCTACACGTGGTCTGAAAATCAGCACTGAGTAACTTCGGGATCTACCTGTGTGGTTTGTCTTTGAGATATATGAGATATGTATATATACATCATATATGTGTATATGTGTATTAGAGTTACATGCGACATCTTTGTGTTTGGTGATTCTTTTGGCGCAGAACGTCCACTCTGCGAGTGTGTTGGGAAGTGTCGTGCTAGGTCAACCACCGCTATGGCTCACAAGAATGTTGAAGGCTCAGCAGTCTATAAGAATTCTAGTGATGCAGCAGTTTGTTGCTGGTTGCTTGATATTGGCTGATTTATCTTACCATTTTTTTATGGAACCTATCACTGTTGATCAAGAACATCCTACTGGCCAGCTCTGGAAATCAATCTGCTATAAGTTTTTAGACGGCTTTCAATTTGCAGATGGAACAATCCTTGATGGGTGGGCAGGCAGTGGCTGGGACCCCAATGCACTACCCCAGATGATGTTAAGTCTTAGTTGATCCTTGGATCTTGCAGTTGCAAATCTACTTTGAGCTGTAACTTCGACTGGAGTTCCTGCAAAAGCAACTGTCTGTCAGATGTTGTTTTTGCTTCGCCATCTTCAAAATCTTCCACTGTTTGGAGCTGGGAAACAAGGCGCTGCGATTCTGGATGTACCGGATGGGAAGTGGAGGCTTACCAGTGACGATTCATGCCAACTTAATGTACACAAAACTCAATGGAGAAACATGATGTATCTCCAGTCAAGTAGCTTGGGGCAATGTTTCACTCCCATATTGAAATCTTGGATGTTCATCCCAATGGTTGCAAACCTGAAAACCTATGGGCTTTTTGGAGTTCTTCACGTTTGGCACGTTTGGAAGCATTGGGAATCATTGAAAGCACCAGTAGTTTGGAGAATGCTTTGGAGACTTGCAATCCCTCAAACTTGTAGATACTTTTAGACTCTCCCATGTGATCTAATTTATCTTGTTTGATTTTAGCGGGGGTAAACCTGTGAAACGGGTATTCTGTACAACAAGCATTGTCTGGCTTCCAACGTATTCACCATGAAGACACCTCAAATTTCCCAAGATGAGCCTTAGCCCCCAAGCCGCAGATCTTTTGAACATGAGTGGATTTCACACATCAGAGTTGTAATCACGAGTCGACATCCATTGCTTCAATGGACACATTGCTTCAACAAATGCATGGAAACGGCTAAAGGTCCTGGATTTTTTGTTTGAGACGAACTGGGCACAGCCGTTTGGTTCATTCCTGTCCAACGGCGTACTGGCTCAAAGTTCTATGACTATATATGATTTGATACCTAAACACAAACTCGATCAAACAATCCGCCATGTCAAAAGTGCAGCTGGCCTTGCCATTGGTGGTTGGCATTGTCATTCGTTGCTTGCTGCCCAAGAAGGATTTTTTCCGCGAGGAAACGCCTTCCATGGACCCAGTGGCTCCTGCCGCCCCGACACCCGTGAGACCGGCTCTAAGCATGGATAGTTTGGTGGCACATGTGCAGCACTTGAAGGAACCATTGGAACAAATCCGACGAGAAGTCGACACCTGGCATTTTTTTTTTTGAAACGGTACCGTTTGCCTGTTCAGCTGGTGTTCTTCGTTTTTTTTTGGGTCGTATTGTTGTATCAAGTCCATTTTTTTTGTTGCAGAGTCAAGTAAGAACAAATAAATGTAAACCTTGAAACAAGAGCTCTTACCCAAATATCTTGGAAATTTATAACAACCAACCCGCCGAGGTCACCCCAAAATGTGTGAAAAGTAAGGGAATCCCCTAAGAATGTCCTTAATTCAGGTTTAAGAATTAAGGATTCAATTACTGGAAGGGGGGGTTCCACCCAATAGATTCCCAATATGAAAAGGGGCTGTTCTTTACACATGACGGATCCATGGCACTGGTATATTTAGCTACATTTACGGTAAAAATCAACTATATAAATGTAGGTAGATATACTTGGATGTCCCAGGAAGTTAGATTAAATGGTTTAGGATCAATGGCTTATAACCTATACTTGTCAAAGGAAGTTTAGGTTGAGAAACTTCCGATATACGAACGACATCGCATTGCCAAGTAATAGGTATCAAGTAATAGGTATCGTCAAGTAATAGGTGTCATCAAGTAATAGGTGTCGTCAAGTAATAGGTTTCAAGTCATAGGTGCGTTAAGTAGTAGGTATCGTCAATTAATAGGTGTCGTCAAAGGTGTCGTCAATTAATAGGTGTCGTCAAAGGTGTCGTCAAGTAATAGGTGTCGTCAAGTCATAGTACAGTCAAGTAATAAGTGTCGGCAAATCATAGGTGTCGTCAAGTAATAGGTGGCGTCAAGTAATAGGTATCGTCATGTAATAGGTGTCGTCAAGTAATGGGTGTCGTCAATTAATAGGTGTCGTCAAGTAATAGGTGTCGTCAAGTAGGTGTCGTCAAGTAATAGGTGTTGTCAAGTAATAGGTGGCGTCGAGTAATAGGTGTCGTCGAGTACAAGGTATCGTCAAGTAATAGGTGTCGTCAAGTAATAGGTGTCGTCAAGTAATAGGTGTCGTCAAGCAATAGATGTCGTCAAGCAATAGATGTCGTGAAGTAATTTAGGTGTCGTCAAGTAATAGGTGTCGTCAAGCAATAGATGTCGTCAAGTAGCACGGTGCTGGGGTGGTGCCAAAGAAGCGCCACAGAAATCGCGCCAAAGCGCGACGGGAACGACAAAGGATTGTTGTTTTGGGCAATAAGGCCGCTGTAATCTCCTCTAAAAGATATGAAAATCGAGAGACATGGAGTTGTTCACCAAAATATGGGGAAAGTCATTGAAAGCTTCTGTGATAATTTGTTTGCACGCCAATGCGTGGGAGAATTCAGGGAAAAGGCCTAGTACCCTTGTCACTTGAGCCATGGGAAGATCGTGACAATGGATCCAACCCGGAGAACAAAAACGCCACCAATCCAGTTTTATGGCAAGGGGTCTCACCTGAAACCCCGACAGTTGAAAATCTAAGGGTGCCAATGCCCGCAAACTGCAGAGCTGGGTGTGCACTGCGATCTCTGCTGATGTATGGAATGCAAAATTGATGGACATAACCTAGAAAGCGTGGTCACTTGTTTGAGGGACATCTTTTGATGTTTCAATGAACTGTAGATATGTAGTCTATCCAAAACAGCGGGAGAGCTGTTGGCACCATGGGACCTTTTGGCCGGAACAATCACACGCCCAAACAGCCGAACAGTTCTCTTCGGCTTGGATGATCTTGAGACAGATAAGTCAGAATCACGGAGACATAGGAGTCATAGTTTTGCATGGATGGCCAACCCTTTTGTGCTGCATACCTCTTCATTGCTCGGAATGAGGCAAACCTGCTGGCCTTTTCTTGAAGCAACCCCTCCTTACGCAGCATGGGTAGAACTTTAGTGTCAGGTGGCTTCATTTGCCATCTGCCACTGGTGTTTTGTAGAAATGCCTCGCGCAGCTTGGCAGAGATATCTTTAGGCGTATCTGTTCCCTGTGGCAGCAAGGATAGTTTTCGCAGCAATCTTTTGTTCCTACTTCTGCTACAGAACATAATTTTTGCTTCATCCACATTAGTGTTCCATTTCTGGTCCAAATACCCCAGCCGTGAAAGTACTTGTGAATCCAAATTGGCACTGTCTTGAAGGATAAACGGGCCGCCACCTCTAAAAACACCTGTTGCCTCCCTGCTTCCACACGTGATGCCCTTGTAAAAATACCCTGAGCCATGCTCTGGCAGAATAAAACACAAACATTTTTGCTTTTGAGAGAGCATGCGATGTCTTGCGGAATGGAGGTAGTCGACAAAAGCACGGATTGCACAGTTGGTTGGGTAAACACATATGGATCCCAACGCAGACTCGAACCAAGCCTTCGCAACGCAAGTTGCGAGAAACTCGCCTGGTTCGTAGTAACCTAGCTGCATCAATACATTACAAACATCATCGGACTCCTCCCTGGAAACCTGTGGCACATGAGACATCTCTCCTGGCAAAAGACGTCGCACATGACCCTCCCCGTTTTCATCAAGTGTTGCTCGAAGACTGCACGTTCGAACTCGGCAAGGGAGGGGTAAGATGACAGCTCCCGTCCTCTCAAATTCTTTTAACGTCCTAGTGCCCAGGTTGTCAGGAAGAACGATGATGATTTCACACCCCTTTGCAACAAGGGCTTGAACTGCAGGGACGAAGTCTCTGTCTCTTACTAGCAGGGATATGCAAAGGCCTGGCATCCTTGACAAGCAATGCATCTCCGACACAATGGCTTTATCGTTGCTATCTGAGTAGCCGCTTTCCCTTTCCACAGGTCTGAATTGAATGTGTTTGGCATCCATCAGGGGCCGCCACTTTTTATTCTGTTCACGTTCTGGTTCTGCAAAAATAGTACACGAAACCTGCCAGCCCTGCTTCTCAAGCAGCAAGATGGCATCTGTGATACTGTTTACCCCCATACAATCCGCATCAGCCAACAGTCTGCACATACCCATCGCCCTGGCTGCAGGTTTGCGATACTTGGACCTTCTTCCATGTGACATGTAGTAACGTGCTAAGACACTGCTCAGCCCCACATGTTGCAATCCATGAAAGCGACTTTGCCCAGACTGTTTTCTGTTGTCAAAATCATGCTTGCTTTCATTGCAGCGATTGAATAAACGACAGGGTTTGTGACACAAATGTGTCAAAGACATGGAATTGTGAGACCATAGCATCATTGCCCCATCTCATCTCACTATTGCAAAAAAGCTCGCGACTTGTTTGGGCCAAAAAGCTTTGGAGCCTTTTCAGGGTTCCGCTTTTAAATCGAGGCTGCGCGAGAAGCGCCGGACAGGATCCGGCAAACTTGTGGTAGGACCTGTGAGAAACAAACATTCAAATCAATGGAGACTCTCAGCTACCCAGCCTTACAGCCCAAAATACATATAGTACATTACATTACATATCATAGATTATTCACTTATGAATGATTCATGTATACTGAAGAATGAGCACTCTATATACTATCACAACATACGTGCCGTGGACCTTTATGATCCTTTTTGACATTTTTTGATAATTAATTCTGCAAAGTATGGAAAGACAACAAAGCAACTGGCCGGAGAGCCAAGCAAGAAATGGTAAAGCCTGTAGCCCAGAAAACCCGATTGTCTTGTACAAGTGTCATTTCAAGATGTGAATATGTCAAGCCCTTTTCTAGCAGATCTTGGCGATCTTGGCTTCTGTTGGCCCTTGAAAGCATACGCTCCAGAATTAAGTTACAGTAGATTCGATGATTACTTACACTTGTACCATTGGTCTGCTTTTCCCAGCTGGGCCAGCAGAGATAGTTGAAATTACAGTACAAATACCACAGAACCCAAGCCTGAGCATGCCCAAGATCCCAAGCAAACATAAACACACCCAATGCGCTCTTGCACCAATTTGATCCAATTGATATGATGGCAGGATCCATTCGCGTCATAGCATGGCGACTTTGGCCATGTCTTTGCTCACAAGTCCATGTCGAATCCCGGAATCCCCAAGTCTCGGATCCAGAGGCTGCTGCAGCGAAGTCCGGAAAGTCAGGAAACATACTGATCCCATATCATCACTATTGCCACTATTGGCCCCTCCGGTTTACGCAATGGATCATCATTGTAGGCTCCCTGAAGAAACTGTTTTTCAGAAGCCCCAAAGACACTGGCGATTTTCAGGGTCTGGTACATTCATTAGACTCTTGGGGTTCAGGCCTTGGTGCGTCGCAATGACAGGAAGTGCAGTGCTGGGCTGCTCGTCCAAAGTAAGGATCGGCTACTACTCAATGCATTCCATTTGCTTGGTTCTTTGATTCCAGGAACATACCCATCAAGCAGCTTCATCTGCTCATCTGGTGATGTACCAAATGATCAAGGCACAGAAAGGTCTTCTTTCTGTTCCGCACTTGTTTCTGCCGATGAGACAACTTTAGGGAAGTCATTGACAAACGTCTGCCGTTTATTTCAGCGGGATCTCAGCTTTCTGTCCTCGTTCGGGGTAATAGCGCCTCAAGCTACTGCTGCATCGCCAGAAAATGTTTGAATGCACCACAGAAACATCTGCTGAGAATGCTGAATGCATGTATTGGTGGACAGCAACTTGAGCTTCTTTTCAAGACTGGTTGACATTCTGATGAAGAAGACTCTTGCAAGAATGGCATACCTACTTGCTGTTTCCCCTACAATGTACAACTATTCCGTTGGCATAAGCAAGAGAAACTCCGAGTCTTATCCTGCAGAAGGGTGTGAGGGTCGAACGCCTTGCCACAGACCACTTCGCCGTGGTCCTGGCAAACAGCGCAGGGTGAAGTTTAGTTGGGACAATCCATGTTGCAAGTTGATTTTGCACAATTCTCAGCTGCCAAGTGTTACAACATGCCATGACCCTAAGCAAGACTCAAGGTGCCAAAAAGATCCAAAAAGCTTCAATTACCCCATCTCCCTGGAATTTGATTTGTGCCTGCTATCTATTGCTCCTGGTACAGTATTGTAACACAAACGAGATCAGTACCCCAGCGTGACCTTGCGGTGAGAAGGTGACAGGCTTCTTCCTGGCTGGTTGTGTTGAGATGTGTTGAGGTCACGGTTTTTGCTGGTGTGTTTATGCTCCATCTTGACCTACCTACAGCAACATCACGTTTTTCCATTATGCCTTCTTTGTGACTCTGCAAGTCTACCTTTCCACCATCCACCAGAAAAAGGTCCACTAGTGCCACATGCAACTTTCAAAGGTTGAAGGTGCCTTCTGCAGGAGCAGCGTCAGCAGCTCCACTGCTTTGTACAAAGGTAAAGGGCGGAGGGGCGGCCTCAACAAATGCAGAATGTGAGCACTGTAGAACCTGATCTATGAGAAGCCTGCAATGCCCAAAAAGTTCGGTCGAGAATCTATGGAGAACTCATACATTGTGTATACATAAAACAAGGTCTGAAGCGTTTTAATTACAGTATGATTTATCAATATGTTTGTGTCTCACGTGATGTTGAGATGCAACTCTTTCATGACATTTTAACAACAGGACGTGGACTTCATAGAAGGATCAAGTTTTCTTAAGGGGCAATTAGGGCAAATGCGTTGAAGACAAGAGTGGATATACAGTCTCTTTTGGCGGCCTGAACAACTGTCGTCCGATATGCCTTTAGAATAAAATTTGCAAGTGCTGTACTTCCATTCCCGGCAACAATACAAACACTACCTGAGGGGGGGGAACAAAAGCCAGCCCTCTCAGCAAGAGCTTTGCGCATTTGTTTCACGCAAATTGATGTAGTCATTGTTTGTTGATTATTTTTTTTCGCGTGTTTGCTGTTTTTGTTTGATGGTTTCTATTGTATTTTTGTTGTGTAGTTTATTGGTGGTTGGTTTTTGTTGCACTAATTTGTTGTTTTCGTTTGTTAGTTGCTTATTATGTTTGCGTTTTGCTCGGAATTTTCTGGCACTAGTTTTTGCTTTTAATCAGTTGATTGTTTTTGCTGGTGGTGTCCTGTTTCTTGTTGATGCCTTGGCTTTTTCATGCTTTCTAACTGCTCCAACGGCAGTTTGCCACCACAATTTGCCTGCATTGGTTATTCTAGGTCCGCGCGCGCACGGGAAAAAGTCTAGAAAACACCTTCCCGAGGCGCACGCCTTCACTTCACAGAACTTCCCAACTCTTTTGGTAGCCAAGTCGAACACAATCTACAAAACATTGTAAAAATCAGCTTTTCGGCATCCGCAGGCCCAA
>OMLO01003740.1_pt1 | contig 12589 bp, 9 predicted proteins | sample 1674811 | NCBI WGS metagenome assembly OMLO01 (sample SAMN06265003, study PRJEB25207) | coral metagenome | isolation source: Coral host | place: Mexico:La Bocana,Puerto Morelos, Mexico | collected 2008-11-13
TTGGTAATGGTAATGGTGTTGGTGATGCTGATGTTAGTAGTACCATAAGTGGTAAAACTAAAACCTTGCTGCTAGTGGTGCTAAATGGTGGTAAAGGTGGTAAAATGGTTGGTGATGCTAATTTTTGTTATGGTATACATGGTGAAGATACACCTTGGGGTTGATATTGCAGATGTTAATGGTTCTATAGATGTCAAAGGAACATTCAAGTATGGGTAGTGCTACTGGAAGTACTGATTTGAATAGTGAAGCTAAACCCTAGTATTTAGGAAGTTCTGAAATTAGTTGTCAGTGTAAGTTGTGGTTTAGATGGTGAACTTTCACCCTGTTGTTGGGGTCATGCATCAGTAGTATTGTAGATGGTGAATGTTAATTACGTCTCATGCTCTGAGTGTCATTCTTTTCAGAGCTACATGTAAGTGGCCACTGTGCATGTATTTGTGGAACACATATTTCTTGATGAAGGTTAAGGAGTATTTCACATAAGGTAAGTAAAATGTGATAAAATATGGAACTCTTTTACTTCCAAGGTAATTTGGTTATATCAACTAAGTTGAAAATGTAAATTGGCCACTGTAACAAGTTAAAAAGCTGACGTTTCGAGCATTAGCCCTTTGTCAGAGTGAATGACGAAGGGCTAACGCTCACAACGTCAGCTTTTTAACTTGTTACAGTGGCCAATTTACATTTTCAACTTAGTTGATATAACTAAATTACCTCTTCAACCCCACCAATGCAGCACCACAGTTTCTTTAGAAAGTTTCACCCTTAATTCATTCTACTAACATATTGTCAACCATTCAAAGGAGGCAATCGGAAACTCTTCAAAAAAGGTTACCACACATGCCACCCTTAGGTTCCACTTTCAAGTAAAGAACTGTCAGTATCACTATAATATAAAAGTAACAAGCTGCTTCACAAAAAACTGAACAATCCAAAAATAGTTTCTTTAATTGGCCTTTTTTAAAATTTGAGAGAAATGAAAATTCATTTTTTTTGCATGTGTTAAAAAAAAATAAATTTATACCCACTATTTTTTTCAGTTCCTCCAACAATTGACCCAATGACAGACATAGTAGTAAATGCTGGTGACCCAGTGGTTTTGGAATGTGTTGCTGGAGGAAGCCCACCTCCAAACGTGGAATGGTACTATCGTGGAAGTTCCTACAATGACCAAAAGGTAATCTTGAAAGAATATGACTTTATGAAAGTTCATATCTAAATCATGATGCAGGCACAATGATACCAAGATGTTATCTTGTGAGTGACAAGCTAATCCATTGGCTAAATACTAGATGTAGATGATGCTTGGCTTCTTTGTGCTATTTTGTTTCAAGCTAATTTTCAAGCTGTTGTTTCCTATACAGGCTCCCTTCACACGTGATGAAAAGACAGTTCGACAAATATCACTTAACACTGTTATCTTGGTAAATACTGGAGAATACACTTGTCAAGCAAGAAATGGTGCCCTTGATGAAAATGGTGGTGTTATTGAGGTTAAGCAAACAATTAACCTCTTTGTGAGATGTAAGCAGATTATATTTAACAATAAATGGATGCCAAAGAGTTGTGAACAAAACAGTGAAGTAGAAAATAAATTGAACATCCATTGCTCAGATTGTCACACCTACATGTACAATGTGTCCATGTTTCACATCCTCTGGTAAAAATCAACCAACCAAAAAATTCCCCACATTTTTCAAAAATTGTTTATCTTAATGGTGTCATAGCTTCATTGAGTACTGAATGCTTTTACGTAATATCTACAACTGTTTGTTTCATCTTGTTTCAGCTCCACCTCAAATCAATCAGGATGCTTCACCTACGCCAATATACTCTTTTGTTGGAAACAGGAAATCTGTTGATATCACATGTACATTTTACGGATATCCAGTGCCAACAGTGATCATGAGAAATGAAAATGGTACAGAGATTGCACAAGGAAACAGCACAGCATCCTACACCATCAGTGGTACAACTGAAGATGACTTTGGAACGTTTAACTGTACTGCAGACAGCCCAGATGGCAAGGCAGAATATTTGGTGGAGTTACGAAAAGCAGGTACACATTTATACATGTATAGTGAGGAAACAGATTTCAGTGATTCAATGTCTCTTGAAAGGATGAAAACAAAATTCAAAGAGCGTATCAGACTTGTCTATTCCTTGTTCATGGGTGCACTTGTAATTCAATTATCATAGCATTGATTTCATAGCTTCAGTGCACTTAAAAAGTAATTTTGCGAAAAAAAAACACACACACACATAAACTATTAGATGCTTATCAATTAAAATGTCTTATGGTCTTCAAAGTCATTTCTATCATACGTGTACAGCATCTTAATGCATACATGTTAAAGTTGACACTAACCAGTGGTGGGTGGCCTGGGGTTGTTAAGTTGCATTCTTGGACATGAAACTTGACTCTCGTGGTGCCTCTTTCCATCTAGAATTAAAAAATATTGAGTATTATTTCTCTCTAATATTAGTACTTTTGTTTATTTGACCAATCTATTCACAACCTTTGTGGAAGACAGTAGCATAATGATTAGAATACGGGGCCCCAAATCACATGGCCGTAAGATTATTTCAGGAAAAGGCTGGCCACAAGTAGATTTGATTTTGCAGTTTTACCATTGCTTTAATCTTCCAAATCCTGATCTGACAACCAAGTTTCAGTAAAAGGAGCCTATAAATGGAAAGGTTGATGTGTTTTTTAGAGAGGTGTTGGTAGATTTACAAGTTGAAGACAACATCAAAGGAAGAGTGCTAACTACTTGGACACGAGACTGCGTCAAAAACTGCACATTTTCAAGGACAGGAATTGAGCAATTGCCAATGAGTCTGTGACTGAAATCGTTGTTTTAAAGTCCATGCATAATGGACTTTTCCTTTCATAATGTGGTATTAAATTTTGCATGGTTAATGTTTTGCATTGTCTCTTTTTTTGCAGACAATTTTTTTGTGATTTTCTCCAAAATATGAAAATTGTTAAATTTAGAACATGTGAAATAAATATTGATTAGAAATGAGGTATATTCCCATGTAACTGTAGAGTGGGGATGTACAGGGGATAAGTTATCAATAGAAGATGTGACTCTCAAACATGCAACTACGGCTTTTGAATGAGTTTATCAATGGCTAACAGCTAACTTTCTTTTTAGTTCCACCAGGGCCACCACGTGATGTGACTTCAAACAAGACTTGCAAAGAAATCACTCTCATGTGGAAGCGTCCATTCAACAACGGCGGCATGGATATAGCCAATTATATCATAACAGTATTATTTCTCAATGGTACCCAAGCGTACACAGAAAATGTTGGTGGTTTTACAATTGAACGTAACATTGACTACGGCTTTAGTCCAAAGGTAACATATAAAGTGCAAATTGCAGCACGCAATGAAGTTGGCCCTGGAGATAAAGAGGAGTTGGTTATAGAAACTGACGAGTTCTGTGAGTACCTGTTTCTTAGCTTATGGTAATAAGTGTTCCAAAAGTACATACTGTACACATGGCCTAAGGATTCTGGTATCACACTCTTGATTCAGTGGTTTTGATTGTGAACTGGACAAGGTTTGGCAAAGGACAATGCAGTATCTAGTGTCTTTGCGCTTTTCTCACGCAAGTCTAGGGCTCTCTCCATCCACCAGTATAATTGAGTCAACAGGCATATTGTCAGCCCAATCTGACTAATGTGTTGAGGTGCGGTGGCCTCATGGCTAGTGCACTTAACCCTGGATCAAGCAGTCCAGGTTTAAGTCCTGGTCTGGGACACTGTGTTGTGTTCTTGCACAAGACACTTTGCTTCTCTAGGATTTTGAATAGGTACTGGCAAATGTAGCACTGGGGGGTAAACCTGTGATATACTAGCATCCTATCCAGGGGTGAGTAGAAATACTCCTAGTCGCTTCATGCTACAGAAACCTTGATAAGCTCTACCCTCATGGGCCACTATATGGCTCTGATCCTGGTGGGGGGGAACTTCCATACATAAAGATACAGACAGGTACCTAGTTCACTCCACCCTTTTTGCCACAAGGCTAATTAAATAATATTGAAATGAATGAATTGAGGAAACATAAAAGTTGCCACTACACTGTATATTTAGATTTATATACTGCAATTTCGTGTGGTACAAACTTGAAAGTAGTATATGACCTAGTATTAAATATTTGTTTTCATTAGGTGTGCCAGGAAAACCACGTATCACTAACACAGAACTTGAAGTTGATGTAGATGACTTCACTGTAACATGGTCTGCACCACTGTACAATGGTGGTGATGAAAACTTAAAGTACAGACTGGAATGGAGGATGAAACCAATTACAGTTGACACTGAAGTGGGCATAGAAGAAAACATTGCTGAGACCCAGTTCAAGATCACTGGCCTCGAGGATAATTCAGAGTACGAGGTCAAACTCTTCAGCATCAATCTACAAGGACCCAGTGACCCTGACATCAAGACTTTTAAAACAAAGGCCGATCCCGGTGAGTACCATTGTGATTCTATCCCCTGCTTCATGTATGAACATTAACTGGAACCCCACCTTCCTTGAAAGTATGCTCAAATTTAATGGCCCGTTGGTGAAATGGTTCCACTGTACCACCAAGGTTGTCACCTTAAAATGTACAACTAAATGCCCTTGCTAATAAATCAGACCTTTCATTTTCAAATAAAACTATTAATTAAGTAGAGTTTAAACAAATGAGAAGTTGCTTTGTTCCAGAACAATAGTATCCGTATCAACCATGGCTTTAGTGAAGACCACTTCATATATTCCAGTTTAGCTCCTCATTTTCCCTCTTTGAATTTTGAGACATCTCAAAATTTCCAATACCCCTTTATAAGGTGGGCATGGATATATTTCTCTTTAGCTGGACATTTCAAATCCAACAATAATTGAGAGATCTCAATCATTGCTTGGTGTTGAAAATCATTTTTCAGCTGGCAATGGAGTTGTTATGGCAACTTCATAAATGGAAAATACTTTGATTTCCTTTTATAGAAATGGAAAACATTGTAATTCCATTTACAGAAAAGGAAAATATTGTAATGTCGAGTTACAGAGAAGGAAAATATTGCAATTTCAAGGTAGCGTTCTAGTTGTGTTCAGTTCACTCACGAGTCTCATGGTGAGTAAGAATTTCAGTGAAAAAGTAAATTACATTCAAAACAGCTGAAAAAATAACAAATTACTAACATTTTACCATAATTATAAACTGAAAACCATTTTCACTAAACTTACTTAATATGAAAATTTCTGGCCCAAACATTACAACCTTCAGGATGAATTCTAAGATTGTTACTAGAGCACTGCCTTGAAACTATAATATTATATCCTTAGGTTACAAATATTTGTCCAAATAGTACTGTAAATTGATCATAATATTACACTTCTTATAAAAGCTGAGATTTCTTGCAAACGTATTTTAAAACTAACATTACACACTAACAAATTTATTAACCAATCATTGTCACGTTTACTAACACATTTTCTAGCAACAAACTGTGTTTTCTTAAACTTCACTTAATTTGACTGACTGCATTTTTGTACACATCAAATACTATCAACAAAGAATAACAATCTTGATTAATAAACAATCCAGTACCAAAATAACAACAGCTCATGACAGCGGTGGCAATTAATGACAATTTTATACTTAGTTTAATAATGTACGTGTAGAATAAATAAATAAATAAATAAATAGTAATTCTATAATCATGTCAAACAGTTGTGGTTTAAACAAAAACAACCACAAACAGAAAAATATTAATTAACCACATTCACTTTTACAGTTAAAGTAAATGTTTATGTATTTATGTTCATTTTGACTGTTTCACTTCACATTTATTAAAAATTTTATTTTAGGAATTGAAATTTAAAAAACACTAGCATAATTGAGTTAAAGTTGATCTATTTAAACAAAATTCTCCTGCTAAAATACAAATTATTCTAAAATATAAATTTGTTGTATTGTTTTATTTTAATTTGCACTTTTACAATTCTGGCAGCTAACACCACAAGTCCATCTAAATGTAAGTGATTTGAGGTACAGTGTTTTGTTTGTAATATAATGCACTAAACCACTTACTTTTGAAAAAAAATAATTTTTCACGGAAAGTTACAAGAATTTTTGAATATTTCTGAAGTACCGGTAGTACTTTTAAGTGTTGAATTGGGACTTTATATTATTGTCTTCTATATGAGAAAAAATACCTTCTTGTTAGTCACCACAAAAAAAAAATGGAACGCAAAAACTTAAACACTGCACCTAAACATGCATAACACAGCAATTAAAGAAAATAGTTTTCTAGAAAACAATATGTCATTATTATTATTTGTTGGTAAAAGCTAGGTTAACTGTATATATTTAATGGCACAATGAATAGTATTTAAACACTACAAAAAACTAAAAAAAGGTAAAAATAAATGAATAAACACAATTTTAAACTAGAAATCCTGGCACAGTATTAAGTTTAAATACTAAAAGGTAACAATAAACTTAAACTAAAAGTCTGTCCAATTCTCTACTGTTTGAAAGTTGCTTTTCCTTTCGCTTTACTATTTGGTATCTGTTGTGCATCTTGTTTTGAAGTTTATGGAGACAGTTCTGGTCAATATGTCTAAGTGTGGGGCAGTAACAAACTGTTTTCTTACTTCTAATTATCATTTCTCATGGAAAGATTACAAACTTGTGGTTCTGTTTATTTTACATCTCTTTTCCTTGACTGAATGTGTTTGTCCCTGGCTTGTCTTGCTGCATTATAATAAAACCCATTAGTGCATTATTGCCATTTTAGTTCCTCATTTTGTTGCCAATAAAATTAATATCAAGCAGCCAGGTAAGGGAAGAAAACATACAAAATCATCAACTAGGAGAATGTTGTCTTGATGTATCATATATGAACTTCACATAACTAGCAAAACAAAAACTGTATTGAGACCAGTAAGGAGAATTGAGATTTTGAGCTTGGAACTTGAGTTGACCAAATGTCTAAAACACAACACATGCATAATAAGACATTATAAGAAACATTTACAACTAGTTCTCACTTTAGCACCTTGCTCATCTACACAACAAAATGAAGTATTGTCAGTTCCATTTATAAATACTAATATAATTACTTGGTTATCCCCTTTAGCCAACTCCTCTCGAACGGAAACCCCCACCTCAAGCGCACCCAATCAAAATGTGATCCCATGTAAGTGGAATATCTCATTCTGAACATGACGCAGCTATTTCAAAACCCATGCCGGACCAGTCTAAGACAGGCGGATGGAAGTTTCTTCTTATCAAAGCATTGTACACTTGGTATTGTGTTGTGGTGTAGATGAATAACGTGTGTTGGTTTTGCCATTTAGAGGTGTTTAACACACATCTACATGTAGATGTAGAAAAAGCTCTGTTTACATGTATGCAACTTTGTGTGGATGGACTACTCTTGTTGTTGGATTCTGGCATGATTTACTTCTGAGAAATGGCAGACAGCAAATGTTTATTTAATTAACTATCCACATGCACACTAACTTGAAAATAATAAAAAAATTACTGTAATAATACTGTAAAAAGTTTAAAAAAATAATTATTGGGTACTTTAATTCAAGATTTCTAAATTACTCTAACTTAAAACTTTGCAGATGTCTAAAAATTAATTAATACTAACTATAACATAAACCTCATACATTTTTTTCACTTTATAACAATCATTTTCACTGACTGTTTCCCCATTTGCTTTTCCTGTGGTTTTTCACTTTTTTCTGTTTGCTTCACAGGACAATTTATAGTATGTTTTTCTTTCCATATCAAAAATCTCCTGGCAAAAACATACTGCATAACTTTGCATTTAATTTGCTACTGCATAATTTTCAGTTTGAGTAGTCTAATGCTTGTTCCATGCTTCAAGTAATGGCACTGAGCTATATTTTTCACCTAGAAATTTAATTTCATACAATCATAAATTAATATTACACAAATGTAAGCTTATAATGATCCATTTGCAAGAATCTCATTGAATACAGGATTTGGCCAAAAGGTAGTTCCAAATTTCTGAAAATCAAAAGAAATAAAATTTTCAATAATTCCTCAGCTTTTCAGCACTAACCTGTTAAAGCTTTGTTATAGTTCCTTCAAGCACACCTCCTTCTAAAACCACTTCTTCGATGAAGGTTTCTGAATTGCAAACTACTGCAGCATGTAAGTCTCTGTAAGATGTAGATCTTTTGTTCCTAATTTTGCAATCAGCACATACGATGCAAGTATACCCAGTCCCACAGCTTCATCTCAGTTCTGGGCATCACTTTTTCTTTCTTTTTCAGTTCTTCACATACGTACTTGCAGTGGCTTCTTGATGTCATGCCATGCCACAATTGTTTTCTCCATTTTCCAACCTACATTGTATGCATAACATGCAAGCGTCTTCATAGCCTAACCTCAGTTCTGGGCAGCACTTTTCCAAGTTCTTTGTTTTCCATTTGTTCATAAACATACATGCACTTTCTGCATCTTGTCAATCTGAATAATAGAACCATTCAGACGTCCGTTAGGTGATGCTGCAAATGCTATGGTTTGCCAGTTAGGCTGGCCTTTTTCTCCTATTCATGTCCAATTCATCAGTGATTCTCACTTGTTTTAACACAAAAAGAAAAGAGGAGTTCAAGAAAGATCACTTTGAGAAACCTAAGCCTAAAATAGAACAGCACCCTGGACAAACCCATGAAAATAAACGAGATTAGACTATAGTTGCAAATTCATTTTGTGACAAAAACTTAATTGGCCTGATTGTATTAGATTAGTGACATTAGACACAGTACCAAAACAAGCTTTTGGCTTAAGATTGTAGCATTTCTTATAGCCCTGCACCTAAATGCAAAAATCCTTATCGGCTAGAATTGCTATGCCTGCAAATGATGAGACCACAATACTAGGTCATTTCATACAATTTGGCTATCTGATCATGAAAACACATACCTACCAAAAGTCTTTGAAAGAAAATATAAGATCAGGATTTCTTTGTATCAAAATTTTACCATATAGCTACAAGCTATAAAAAGAACATTGCAGATGCATTGAAATCTAGAAATTCATCAAGCCATCTTTTGGTGTGTTATTGAAAATATTGATTTTGTCAGATAGATGTGTACTTTGATTGTTATTGTCACATTCCTGAAACACTTTGCATATATGTACTCTATATTTATCCCGATGGCCATCAAGAACACTTTGATTATTCACCTTCTCAACCTCTTTTGTCCTTGCTCTTTCAAACATGTCATTCAGAACTTACTTTTCCACTGCAACTTTCACCAAGTTGTTTAACTATCATTCAATAACATGTTCTTGAGGATTGTATCTTCAGTCTCTGAATGTGCCATCTCTTTGAATCTGCTTATAGCTTCAGGGAAAGCAACTGTCATAACGACACCTTCAGCAAGTAAGTTTAACAGCTCTAAACAAACATTTTAGGGGCCTGCTGATCAGATGAAAAAAAAGCTTAGTTACAACAAAAAAAAATTGAGTCCAGTTTTGTCTGCTGTTTTACATTACAGAATCGTGCCCAGTCAAATACAGTTCTAAAAGGTGAAAGTGTTGGCTTATAATGTCACCCTTGACGGCTGGTTTTAATCTATAAAAAGTCTTGTTTGACTAGATTATTAGAATAACTTTGAATTTTGAACCATTTTGGTTCAGAGACTCATAGATAAAAAACAAATATACAATGTAAAACTCCTTGAAATCCTAAAACTTACCATGTCAGTGTTTAAATATCTCTACATAGACAGGTATTTAATTTAACAAAATCTACGCAAACTTTCATAAAAGATTCCAAGGATGACAGCTCAAAGCACTGAAAAGACTTTCAAACTATTAATTTTAAAAACACTTTCACATCACCAGAACTGAAATGAAAGCAACCTTTTAAACACAAATTTTTAAAAATTACTTAACATGACTTTGCAACTAAACTGCACCATGGAAGATTGAAATAGATCTTATTTTTGTCATGAAATAATTTTCATCCTGTTGTTTCTTGTTGAACACGTTCATTACCTTGTAAGGTTTGCATTCTTTAAGTGTTTACATTGGTGTGTCAATTCAGAACAATTCAACTGTAAAAGACTGAATGTACAATCGTAAAGAAATTATTCTACAGAGTAGGAAGCTTTTCAATAGGCTACATGCATTTGAACAGCTTTACACTTTCATTTAATTATGTTATTTTACATTTCAATTCTTACTGTCTCTACACAACATATACAAACATAGCAGCATCCAAATATAATATTATTTAACAACATAAGACATGCAAATTTATGTGAACGTATCAATGGGCTCAATTCTGTAGTGTTGAGTTAAAACCAAATTTCTATAGACAGCAAAATGTACTTTTCAGACAAGGTTTAAATAAGATCAGTAGTCCCCTACATCTGTTAAACATAATTTCTAACACATATGACATTTAAAGATAAGTTAATCCTTAACCTGTGACTTGTAAATGTTAATGTTTTAACAGCTGAAAAGGGTTAGGATTTGTTAAGAAAATAAACCTTAAAATAACTAACTATGTGCCAGCTAGAACTTACAGTTAAATGTCAAATTAAAAACATCACTGCTTCTAAATACTCAGCAGGCAGGAAGGGTTTTTAAAATATTTGATAACAGATACCTTGATGCTTTTTGTTAACAATGGATTCAAAATTCAAAAAATGAGAACATCGACTTAAAATTATCCAAACTGTGTAGCATTAAAGCGGTGCTAACCACTATGCCATGCTGACATGCCACTGACAAGCAAAACTATAAGAGAAATAACATGCTAATTTTAATGTAATTAACAAACACTTATTACTTATTACTCTCCTAATGACAAATCACACAAACCGATTCCTGAGGGGAAATGTGCAAGTTTTGTATCTTGCAGTACACAAGACAAATATATTATAATTGTGGTATAACCATTATTTTTTGCTTTCAAACAAGGCCTGGTATAAACAGACCAGCTACCACCAAAATTAAATTTGAATCTCAAAACATAAATGTACACATATATCATCATCAGTTCTTACGTACAGTGGGTATGAATTTCGAAGGTCAGTGCATGTCAATGTTCAGTTGCATGATTTCTGGGCTTCTTTATTTTTGATACATCGATCCATTTTGGGCCATGCACAAAGTGCCCACTGATGACAGTCCAAGATTTTTTTTATGGTCAATGGTGAGAAAAGCAAAGATCAAGAACAGAGAGTCTTTGGTATAGCCGGCACAGGAAGAGATATGGAATATAGTGTACATGCCACATCAACAAAGTTTTGAGGTCATGACCTGGGAAAACATGGGCAAGATTTCCGTATAACCGCATACAACACTTAACCAGTTAACACACTTAACCCCAATAACTTACCCAACAGTTACTCACAACCATATAACTTACTACTCCAAACAGAAACTGTTCTGACTTTTTCACCAAGGTATCTAGATCAACTATTTCCTAAAACCCTTCTAGACTGCATAATGTTTGCATGTTATCAGTGTGCACAAACACTGCAAAATAAAAACCACGGCTTGAATTAAAGCAAGGCGTGCAGGTTAGTTAGATGTGGAACTGTGATCATGTAAAAATTTATCAAGACTTTCGTATTGATTAGTTAGCCATTTCTATAACTAGGGTCTTATACGATAGATGAGATTTGAAAACAAATACGAGGTATAACAGCTTTCCAAAGCGGAAATGAAGATGTAGAAAGATTGCAATTAAGAGTTAGCCTAAATGTTTAATAAGCTTAATTAAGCCTTGTGACCTTTGTTGAGCATGTGCTAAACTTGGGCATTTCGTTTCACAATGTTTACGTTTTAACAGTAAGATAGCCTCTCTATATTAATCAGAAAGCTAGATGTAAATCTCGCACAGATAATTAAGGCAGAGTTATAAGCCAACACAACTCGCAGAATCCAAAAAACAAAAGACAAAAACTTTAACTACCAGGTTGTACCTCTAGTTTCAAGCGCTTGGAGCGTCCCGCCATTTTGAAACTCCCAGCATGCAATCAGGTCGTGAAAACGGTTATTTGCCGGGGACTCATGTTATTTTCTCCTTCTCTTGGCGAAGAATATCGGGGACTTTGACAAATTGTTTTTCGGGCTCTTAAGTTAAACTTTTACAGCAGGCAAATAGAATTATTACAAGTTAGTTAGTTATCTTATCCATCTCGGTCTCTAGACATGACGTTCACGTTTTTTTTTGGTAGCCAGTGTCAGACAAAAGTAAATTCCTTCTGGTAGTTCCAACTATATTTTTCCCTTTCTTTTTCTTTTTTGTCCCTGCCACAATAGACTAGAAGGCTACGCGTCTAACTAAGATTCTACTTTAGTTTTTAATTCTTCTCAGTCCTACTTCCACGGAGGCAGTTAAGTAGATCTAAAGCAGAATAAAAACAGGGAAGTTTTAGGGAAAATAATTATCTAAGGTTGCATGGTAAAGATATACAGGGAGGTGTACTGTGACATACTGTAGTTTCACGCTACATCGATCGTGTGTGGTGATGCTGTGCTTTCACACTTCCATAGCGACGACAGTGAGTCTGCCTTCT
>OMLO01003741.1_pt1 | contig 12584 bp, 8 predicted proteins | sample 1674811 | NCBI WGS metagenome assembly OMLO01 (sample SAMN06265003, study PRJEB25207) | coral metagenome | isolation source: Coral host | place: Mexico:La Bocana,Puerto Morelos, Mexico | collected 2008-11-13
GGTCCAGAAACATGACAGCAGTGTGCATCTTGGCTAAGGCATGCTTCTGACACTGGTTGATACTCAGCTCATGTCTGGCAATGCTTTGGTTGCATGTTCGTGGCTCGCATTTTGTGTTTGCTGTCAGTCATGTCATGTGTTATGGAAAAGATTATATATTAAGCATAGAAATAGGATTTGGCATTCACTGTAAAGACAATCATTTTAACTGATGACACACCCTGGTAGTAAAACATTGTCCCTTATCATACATCAACTGGATTTTATTTTAGAAAGAACATTAAAGAGGGTTCATGCAAAAAAGGAATTACTTAGTTTGCATTTGATAGCAACATACTTGTAATTAACAGGACGAGATGGGTTATGAGAACAAAATTGTATGCTTTTTAGTGTAAGATATTGGATACTGCTAGTTAGAGCTAAATTGTACAGGAAATAGAATGATTGATTATCAGTAATTGCATTATGAAAAGTAGAGTTTGACATTTGAAGACAGACAAAGACAAGCTATACAAAAGCAATACTTGACATAAACAAACCCTAGATATGTCACATTTGTGTAAATGTTTCCTTATAAAGAGATTGTCTTTTGTATACAATGATAAGGAAGTCCTGCAACTAGTGTTCTTTACAAGAATAGGACTGAGAAAGAATAACTGAATAACAGTAAATTATTATTCTGTTGTCCTGACAATTTATCCTTTTAATCTAAAAGTCAATTGTTTGCTGTAAATAGTTTTATGCTATTAGTGGTACATACCAGTAAATTATGTTTGAGTTTGTTTCAGTACCAACAGACGTTTAGCTTTCTTTGTCTCTCTGTCTTCCTTCCAAACGTTTGGGGTCTGAGTTAGTATTTTATGCTTATTTACTGTAGTTGCCTCCAACTAAGGTAACAGTTGGGTAAGAGTGACACTGTTAGATGTAAAGACTTAAACAGAGCAGGGTGCATTCCTTTGATTCAAGATCACTCTCCTTTCCCAGAGTAGATTCATTGGTTTCTTTGAAGTACTCTGATCCTAGTGATATTTTTTCTTTGATACTGACTTGGATCATCCCAAAATAAGTTTTTACGGAATATTACCTGCTTGCATAGCATTATGTGATCAAGGAAATACACCCTTAACAACTTTCAGATCTTCTGGGATTTTTGGGAGAAAAATGTGGCAAACTACATTGTTTTATCAAGCACTATTCCCTGAAAAGAGTCTGTAGAATGGTTTTGAGGTAATAAATTATTTAATTATTCTGGTTTGGAACAATGTATTCAATGTATGCTTTTAGAACCTAACCTTTCTTTGGGTAACTTTCTGGCACAACTACAAAATTCAATTAGTAAAGTGATTTCTTAACACAAACTGTGGCAGTTTCACCTAAGTTGGTTTCTAAAGGTAAAAACCAGCCTAGAAGGCAGTTTTTTTCCTCATTAGAAAGAGAGTTACTATTGGATGTTGTTCCAGATGGGGGTACAAATGTGTGTTTGTAGATGACATAATAGGCCATTCCCCCCATAAGACTTGTGCACAGGGAATGATGGAAGTTGTATTCATCATGCTCCCGATATCTTTGAGAAATGCATCAACTACTGTGATTCCCTGTGCATTCATCTCATAGATAGAATGGGGTATTGTCATCAGCTCAAGTGTCAGTGAAGGAATGGTGACAGTTCTGATGAATAAACAAACACTTGTGACAAGTTGTCCAACTCATATGTCCGTGAAGAAAGGCAGTCTACTATATGCAAGCCTCCAACACTCTGAAAAAAAAAAGTCAATTACTTTGAGTCAATAACTCTAACGTGCTAAAATTGTGTTTAAAAGGTCTGAATTTATCGTTGGTTCTCTCCTTACCATCTGTTTTCTTGTTTTTTGGTTATATCAACTAAGTTGAAAATGTAAATTGGCATATTAATCAGCATGGTGCTACACTGTATGTGCCTTTGAAATATTGCTTGATGAGCCAATTATCAAGTAAAGGAAGGGAGACATACTTGCATTCCAGCAGCAAGTGGAAGCAGGTTAAGTTGTAACTCCACTGAATTTCCAGGAAGAAGAGGACCCACACTCTGAATATGACAACAGAATATTATAAGGACCAAAAACATGTGGACAAACGTGTAATGTTACTGTAAACAGTTTAGTTATCAGTACAAAGACAGTACATAGTGGTTGAGACTGAGGCTGTCTGCACTATCTGTAAGTCAAAGGGCTGTTAGTTTGATCATGAAACATGAAGAAGTACCATTGTAGTCACTCAGGTCCCCAGACACCGTGCTCTTTTTCTTCAGCCCAAGAATCATGAACTCTAGCAGGACCTGATTTTCTGAGCATGTATGGAGTTTTTGTTTCATATTTTCAGCCAATCAGATTTGTCAGATTCGACAGACAGACAGTGAATTGCAGACTGCTGTGTTGCATCAGCCCAGAGGTCGCAATTCCTGGCGCTGACCAAATAGAGCGTGGCCTATGAGGACAAGAATGTGTTGTGTGCTTCTCTCCCAAAGGTTTGGTGTTACTATTTTTGTGCTCACACTTCCTGGCTATAAACAAGTAGTCTTACACATTGTACCAGTAGAGGCCTTCGCACGGGTACTTCACATTTATGAGGGGTCATTGCCGCCAAAATCCTGTTTCAAATCCTGTTATGTAGAACCTGTGTGCAGTTTATAAATTCTTTGCTGAAAAGACTAGAACAGAAATTGAACAAACTTAGGGTTAGGATTAGGAACAGAATTTAGAAGGCCGAACGGAATTTAAAACATCACAAACACAAGGACATTAATCACTCAATCAAGGGGTTAAATGCTATATAATCTAAACCATCCGCGTTGTGGTTACCCCTTTCATAACGCCTTTGAATAAACAGCAGCCATTTTTTAAAGCGGAATATGTTTAACTGGGTCTTTCCCAGGTTCCACTCGGTTGGTTGATCAACAGAACAGAAATTGGTACAATTGGTACATTTCTATTCTGTTGCTCCAATTTATGTTAGGTTGTCTGTGATGTTTTAAATTTCATTCTTCTCATGTAAATTCAGCTCTGTCTTTCTAAACTCTATTCCGTTTGTTCAATTTCTTTTCTAGTCTTTTCAGCAAAGAATTTTTAAACTACACAGGTTCTACATAACAAAATTTGAAACAGGATTTTTGGCGGCGATGACCCCTCATACACATTGAGGTCTGTTGAGTAATTCAATTGTAATAATTTTACCTTGCCAGATGTGCCACACCACATCAGTCCGCCGTCTTTACTTTTTGTCATGAACAGTTTCAGGTCCATTTTCCTGTCACTAATGAAAAGGGCAAAGCAGAGGTATTAAAGGGTATACTATTCGTATCAAACAGTGAGCCTATCAAATTTCATGCACATGTTAGAAATATGTAAATCAAGTATTGCATACAAATATAAGATCTATCAGACTATGGGCGATTGTTGTAACTAATGGAATAAATTTCTTTCTTTATACATTTCCATAAAATGTAACATGGCCAACTTCACAAAAGTGTCAGTAGTTTCCAGAAAATGTGTCGTTGTGACATAAATTTTTTTTCACTTTTTCTTTTACATAATTTTTTTTTGAGAGACCTTACCATGTGTTTCTTAGTTTAAGTTTCAATGGAAACCTTTTCTCTACTAATACTGCATCTGGGATTTGGATGACACTCATTTTGATATCCTGCACTGGAGGAGACTACAACAACAAAGTAATTTTAATATAAATATTAAACATTGGAAAGTAAAAATGAAGCTAGTTTGGAAATTATCCAAATTATCCATTTATTCATAAACCAAATTATCCATTTCCATTGAGCCAATGTTAACTACAGCATATACAAGCCAAAGTGTACTCAAAAGTTCATGTAACATGATACTTTCAAGCTCACACTTTAATGAATGCAGGTAGCCTAGAAAAGAACAGCATGGTCTTGAACAGAACACTCTCAGCTGATGATTCACCTGAGTTATACTTTTATGACAGCAATTTGTTAGTAACACTAAATAACAAACAGTTTTGTTCTGTTTTAATTAGTTCTTGTACAGCTGTTATTATACACACCACTCTCTGCAGCTGACTAGTTTGAAGTCTTCCTCTTTCTCCAAAAGCTGTTCTCCAAACAATATCCAATTTCCCAACAACATTAGCCACCTGTGATTTAAAAAAAATGTTCATTTTTATTTTATCCAATTAGGAAATAACATTTTTAAAGGTGCCTTCCAAGGCATAGACTAGATTTAATTAAAGTTTTACTTCTTCGCCAATTGACAGATAAGACATAATAAACAAGAAATCTTAAGAATAAATACATTATGAATAATTACTTGTTAGAGTATAGGTATTTTCTGATGTAAAAAAATTCTGAAAATTGAGTGAACAATAATGTAAAAAGTCAACTAGTAAATATTGTACTAGTAGATGTTTAAATTCAATATTGTATGTCACCACATAGTGAGTCACTTATTTTATGAGATTGTCAAGATATCCATTTTTTTATACCTTCATATTCTTGTCAATGGGTGCTACTGGAGTCAGTCTGTATAGATACTGCCTGGTGTCGTTAGGGTTCATGTATGACCCCTGACCAAATATACATTTTGTAGCAGTCTCCTCTCTAGCCAAGTAACAAAACATTGCTCATTTTGTACTTTCTCATTACATCAATACACCATAACTGATGAGTATATCTTAATGAAGTAACAAATATTCAGTCTTAAAATAAAATGTATCAAGAGCATTCCCAGCCTAAGGGGAGGGAGGGAGGAGGAGTCAGAATAAAGGAAGATATTATTAATTAATCAGCTTCTATAAGTTAGATTAAAAGGTCTTATTACGGCTGAAGGATAGATAAAGCTTTAAAGTACTCTACTAGTTCTTTTTAAGTAAGTAAGTAATAAATCATCAGTTTTAAAATACTAAAACAACGTAACATTAACACCAACTTATGACAGCAGAACTTGTTTTTAACCAAGGTTCCCTACAAATAAAACTCTCAACTGGTAATTACAAGAAGCTACTTCACTACACGAAATGTCTCACCCAATTTTATGATCAGCTAGGATGAGATTAAGATCAGTGACAGTGTATGCAGATGATGGCTCTAACTTGACAGACTCCATAACCATTGGGCTTGATGTTATATTCTGCACTTGAGCCTCAAGGAATACTTCATCATCCTGTGAAACGTTAAGACTGAGGTAACTACGAAGATTGTAAAATGGCATAAATCACAGAACTTGATTTGTGTGCAACATACCAGACTGGAGACTGGCTGCTTACCATAGCATTGTAAAACTTTGTTTTGACATCAAGAGGTTTTAGAACCTAGTAGATGAATAAAAATGCAATATACATTAAAAAAAACCTGCATTATGAACGCATTGTTTATTTGTTTATTTACTGGAACACACTTCCTCTGTGGCCCATGAACATTGCTTGCCAAGGCTAACCCTGACTTGCTAGATAAGGGTCTGGAAGGGTATTCTCGGGATTCAGGATTTAACCAAAATGTGGTGAGGGAAATATATTGACAGGATCTGCTCCCCTGGAAGGGGGGACTTGCCAAAATTTAGGCACGGGATGTAGGATTTTTTTGCCTGTCTATCGGGAATTTAGGAAATTGTCATGACCCAAATAAACGTTCCCTGGTTCTAGTGGCCAAAGCGAATCAACCAGGAGGGCGCTAAATGGTGTCTCCTTTCAAACCAAAAACACCATCTAGAGTTTCTGGTTAATATTTATCTAATTGAAACTGTAAGAGAGTATTTTGCACATGGTGTCAGAATATACCAGTTGTTGACCCGATAATCAATTCACTCAATTGCTCAAGCTCTTCAGTCTCTTCTGCGGGTTCACTTTTATTACAATCTCGAGGGGATTTTTTTAAACAGCTGTAATGTATAGTACATGTGATGTGATGTAAGTCTGTCCACAGACCTAGCAAATGTTATCTATTTTTAGAGTATTTTCGTTTGCATGCTCCACAATCTTCTGAGAAAACCTCTTTTGCACGAAAGCGCCATGGTGTTAATATGTTTTCAGTGTAATTAGTATCCATACGAACTCTCATATCATCTGTTGTTTGGTACTGACATTTCTAAACAAAATATTATCAAACAGTATAACAAGCACAACCAATGGTCCACAGGGAACTACTGCTGCGAAAACACTTTTATCTCTGAGTGTGTTCGAGAATGGTCTCGAGAGGCTAGATAAAAACATTGACATATTGAGTCCAACATTCTCCACTAAGCCAGAGGTTTGCCTGACAATTCAGGTTGAACATGTGCACACTGTCCGCCACTTAGAGCACCTGACTTGTACTGCTGGAATATTCATGGAACTTTGGAAACAACATGAAAGAGTCTCTGACACAAGCAACAAAGTGGCCGGCCTACTACTTCACTCATGCTAACTCGTACTATCCATGACCAGTTCCCAAGGCACTTTAGGTACCCCTAAGAGTTATCCCATAGATAAAGCATCTTCCTGTACTTGCTCTGTCTAAGAAGCACCAGGATTACATGCACCAGCGGGCCAGCAAGCATGGCAAAGCTGTTAGACAGCTCTAGATTGGTCAGAATAACACCAAGCATGCAGCAGGGACTCTTCCTCTAAACATGTATAGGACAGAACTACCTATTGGCAACCGAGTCACTGAAGAACCCAGTTCAGCTGATGATATCGGTGACCAGCTGTCAGATTATGATTCTGACTCCAGCAAGGAAGAAGACAGTACCACCCATGAAGAAGATGTGGTCGAGGCTATTATTGTAAACTTCCTATCAAAGACAGTGCACACACGTGCAGGACGACATATCATGCTATTTCATCATAATGAGGTACAAAAAAGCTATTTCTTTTTTGCAGAAGCCTTAAAACACATGTAAATTCAAAATGTCAGTTGAAAGGGCCAACCTACATCTTGCATTTATTAGCTTCTGTAGAAAATTAGACTTTTCTGGGAAATAAAAACTGGATTGGGGATATTGATGAAAAAACATGGGATGTGGAATTCCCATGAAAAAAGAGGCGTGAATGTGGGATCCTCCATTGTGAAGATACAGTTAAATGTAATTAAACAGAGTTAACAACAAGGAGCACAGGTCTTGCCTTTGTGGTCACAAAAGTAAAGAGGCTTCCACCCCCTCCCCCCCCCACTCCTTCCCATGCCCTTTGCCACCCTCTCTCTCCACTGCTTTATCATGCAGTGTGAAGGGGACCTGTTTTTTCCTCACTAGGATTTGCCAGCCATGGGAACAGTCTCTATCCAGATGCTGGCTGCCAATAGTGGAACTCCTGTAGGCACCCAACCTCCATTTCACAAAGAATTTATTTATACATGGTCAAGTTTTAAAATGGCTTTATTTAATGTAACTTCAAATTAAAGTTCTGATAATTTAACAGTTGAAATATTAAACACACCGGTTTATTCTTTAATCTGAAGTCCTATACATGTAAATGACCTCAGATTTAAATTATACAATCATACAATATATTTATACATTTCTTAAAGTTGACGGTATTCTCTAAAACGTTCCTGCAGTCAAAAATTTTTTACTACAATGCAAGGGGGTGGGGGGGGGGGAATAGGGGAATCTGACATATTCTTAAATATGTTGCTGAATTAATTCAAATTATACAGTCGTACAATAAAATGCATTTCTGATGGTGCTCTCAAAACCGTTACAGTAGATAAGACAGTGGAAGATTTACAACTATGATGCAGGGTGTGGGGGAAGTGGTATAACATAAATCTTATTATCATAATCACCTGGAATTTAAAGAACTTCCTGAAGTACATTTTCTCGCCTGTTAAAGATGCATAGCTCACAGCACATACAAGACTGGGGAATAAATGAACAATCATTATTTATGAACTAATTAAAATCCTTCGGTTAACTGAAACATCTAGTACATGTAATTGTCATACAAATTTGAATTATACAAAGAAATAAACAGCCTGACAGTAGCTTGATCAGACTTACATGTGTGTTCCTAGTTCTTTGACTTCATGTTGAATAACCTGATCAAAACTCTCCTCGGGATCAAGTTTAGCAACTGGCATGTTAGCTGTACCTGACAGGGTCAGTCTCTGAGATGATGTCTGTAGATCAGTCTGAAAAGGAATTTATTCAATCATGGCCAGCTTTCTTTTTTATGAGAACTGTTCTAGGATGATGTCAGTGATTACCAGTGTACAACTAAAGGAGACTTGCTCAAGTGCAAAGATTACTTATTTAAAACAAAAGCTACTCACCTTAATCACAATATCTTTAACCGGTTGGTGACTATCATTATGAACACTGACATAACTTGAAAATACTTCACCTAAGAATATATTTCTGTAAAAGCAAATAGACAATATTAAAACTTAAAAGCTCTAACCCAGTCCCTACATCTCTACAGGTCAGTTTGATTGAATAAAAGGACCAGTATATACATGCAACTTTCGTCTTTATGTCAAGAGGGTTTTGTCATTGATAGTCTAATGAAGTCCCAATGTGTTTGAAGTAGCATTGTGCATAAATGTCACTGTATAGTAGATGATTTGTGATCTGTTCATGAAGAAACAGACAACTAGCCCAGCAAAATACCTGGCCAAGAACATGAATTAGGTGGAGACTTTTGGTTGCAGCCAGTTCATTTTGACAGCCCTATATACTAGAATGCACACTAGACTCCAGATCAAGCAGTTTCAGTTTAAGACAGGGTTTGAGTTCTGGGAGTTATCTGCATCCCCTCCAGATATGGAAGAAAGTGAAGTTACTGTAAATTGGAGCAATTAATGCTAAGCAACTTGGCTTCTTCAAACCATTGTTAAGATTTTCCAATGGAACACACCAAACTTGTATATGACAGTCAGTATTGTCCCCTTTCCTTAGCCTCCCCACTCCTCAATACTACCTAGATCTAAGCCCATTTTCAATTTAATAAAAACAGGTTTGATATTTTTCACTGTATTTTCCTTTGCAGACTACAGACGGACTTTAAGCCACTTACCCAAATGTCTGTGGCAAGACAAACAGTTCACCCAAAGCAAATTTACTGAGGCCCTTGACGGAGGTTATGTCAGAGACTTGTGCATCTTCAAAAGTACTTTCTAAAGGAAAATGGTACACCATTACCATTGTTCACAAATGAAAATGTATTACCACATTGTAAGTGGAGAGTGTTTAGGGTTACAAGCTTCCAACATCCTAACCCGTACTTAGTAGAATCTATTATTATACTAAGCAAATGCTGCAATCTGATTGGCTGAGCAACACTTATACTATTAGCCATAAGAAAGCAGTTGCGCAAAGGTATGTACATGATGGCAAGGTTTTCTAATTTCTCTAGTGTTTCATGAAATATTTAAAAATATTAAAGGATAATAATGTTTGATTCTCTAAACACTACAGAAAAGAAACTGACTATTATTCGACTTAAAAGGCTTAAAATGTCTTAATAAACTAATGAGCATGAATGCACAACTGCAAGTTTTCAAAAAAAAAAATTCAGTCCATGTGATCTTTCAACAGCGTGAATAAGCATTACATTGAGAAATGATTGAAACTCATAATCAATCATGTCAAGCAAAGTAATATAATTTTCAAATTAATCAAGCTTACAGACCGGGTAAATCCTGAGTCTCGTTTGTCACAGGTACACTGGTGTACAACGATGGTCTGGTCAATCTCATTACTAAAAACATAACAAGAAGTCTATAATACGTAGTTTCAAAGAAAAAATTAGTCATAGGGAAAAGCGTAAGAAACATCGAAAATGATCCTAACAAAATCAGTGGAGCATCTACCTTTTAAAGTTAGCAAGTGTTCTCTTTCCCGCAACCCGGTGTCCATTTTTTTTGTTGCACAGCGGTTGCAATCGTAAAATATGCGTCACTTGCTGTTGCGGTGGTTCTCTTGCGCTTGCGGTACAGCGGGTATCCGCTGTGCAGTTCTGTGTTGTGCTTCATTCTGAGAGATTAGAAAGCGGCGAAAATAAAAGTGTAGAGGAATCATGGCAGCTTCTTCACCAGTGGTAGTTAAGACAAAAACTCGGCAAAATGTGGGTATACGTGTATTTAAATACATTAGTTAAATTAGCATGTAAGCTAAATAAACTTGAGCATGCGAGACACTGTCAATGTGTTTTCCGATTTATTTTCGTATGCAGAACGATGTTTTCTTATTACTTACATGTAGCTTAAGCTTGCCAAAATACGAACAAACTGATGTTAATTTTTTTTCACTTTAGTCACTACTGCCAAACTGTTAAAAGGTATAAACTTTTAAATTATTCTCAATGGTCAATTCTCTGTATATAAGTATCATGATGATTCCCCGCAGACATGTCTCACAGAGGGAATTGGACACCATAAACCATCAAATATTTGTGCTTGTGTGAGATTGGTCCAACATACCCCATGTGACAGGATATGCATATGCCCTAGCTAAAGCTGTGAAATACATGAAAGATATTTCCCAGTTTTTAAAACTGTGCATATTGCGGAAAACATTTAAAGGATAATAAACACAATAGCGTCCATTTGGCCCAAAAGTATGTTGCCTAAAATTACATCTGGTTCAATTTATGGCTTTTGATTAATTCCTAGAATATTGCATGTGTGCATGTAACAAAACAAACAATACAATGCAGTATATGACACTATGGTTAACACAAGCCTTGAAAGTCCTTAAACAAATTACTATATCCTTGAAAAGTACCTGAATTAGACCTTGAATTTATTTATTAATTTCAGGTTTTAGAGTGTCGTGTCTGTGAAGATGTATTTACACTTCAAGGTGACAAAGTTCCAAGGCTGTTATTGTGTGGACACACAGTGTGTCATGACTGTCTGACACGCCTTCCTGTACAAGGACGCCAACTTTACTGTCCATTTGATAGACAGTCTACAGAACTGGGTGACTCGGGAGTTTGGGGACTGAAGAAAAACTTTGCATTGTTGGAATTACTTGAGAGACTTCAGGTGTTACCTGAACCATTGGCTAAATGTGAGAATGAAAGCAAGGACGACACTGTCCGATGTGACGAAAATGATGAACATATAGCAAGTATCTATTGTACTGTTTGTAACACCAACTTGTGTAGTGATTGTGCAGAGAGCACTCATTCAACCAAGACCCTTGAGAAGCACAGAAGAATTCCTGTTTCTGAGAGACCAAAGGAGAAACCCAAGTGTGCACAACATTCAACACATGTCATAGAGTTTACATGCTTAGAAGAAGAATGTCAAGATAATTCATTGATGTGCTTTGTGTGTCGTGACTATGGTAAACATCAAGGACATAAACATACTTTGCTGGAAAAGGAGGCAGAGAACATGCGTGAGTCAGTGACTAATGTTATACAACATGTCAGGAGTTTCACTGACGAAGTTGAAGGATTAGCTGGGAGGCTGTCCTCTGTTATTGAGGCTATTGAAGGTTTGTTGTTTCATATTTCAAGCAATGTGGAATGTGTTTTTTTGCAAATTGAATTAGCTGTTTTGTAATTATTAATTTTTATTTTCTGCCAAATTGTTTCAATTAAAATTATTTTGCTGATTTATTTAAGTCAATCAATAATTAAGCGAATATTAACGTTAAAAGCCGACGTTTCGGTGTCATCGTGACACCATTTTCAAGGCATAGTGAATAATTAATGCGATGTCAATTTCTATAGTCTATAGAAATTGACATCGCATTAATTATTCACTATGCCTTGAAAATGGTGTCACGATGACGCCGAAACGTCGGCTTTTAACGTTAATATTCGCTTGCTTATGTTTTAAGAAATCTTTATTGATCAAGACAATCAATAATTGTCCCTAAATTAATATCCACATTTAAGTTCTAGCAATACTCCTGAAAAGGTTGTATAAATACAGGGAAATTCAACTTGAAATTAAAAGTATACGTCTGTTGAAATTACTCTGTAGGTGGTATTGTAATGCAAGAGGAAATCCAGGGTGTTCTTACTGCTCACCACATTTCTGGCTCTGCTGAAGATGCTAGAAATAAAGTCCGAGCTTATTTTGATGATCTGCGAGAGACAGTCAACAGGCAAGAAGAGGCTGGACTTGCTGTTGTCAACAATTATGTTAGAGAGAAACTACTGTCACTAAGACAACAACAGGAAGATATGGCTGTTCTAATGTCACAAGTGACATCAGTGTGCATCGAGTGTGAGAGGGCACTGAAGAGGAGTGATGCAGAGGTGGGTCAGGATTCTGCTCAACTATTACAAGACATTATTGCAGTTCTTTGTCCCTGAGGTGCTGAGAGTATTGTAGACAGTCTTATAGTCAATGATTGTCTAATTGTTGATCTTCTCATATGAATATTCTCATTGGGTTACTGCAGATAAAGATATTTTCATCCACAGAGAATCTCATGTCAGAAATGTCAGTGTGAATATGATGAACAGCTAGGCCATGGCACCTTAATAATAATAACAATAATAATAATAATGATAATAATACTAATAATAGTTCTATTATAATAATAATATATTTGTTCACCGGACCGATTCCCGGACCCGGCGTCATATGTGGGTTGAGTTTGTTGTTGGTTCTCTTCTCTGCTCCAAGAGGTTTTTCCCCG
>OMLO01003742.1_pt1 | contig 12584 bp, 6 predicted proteins | sample 1674811 | NCBI WGS metagenome assembly OMLO01 (sample SAMN06265003, study PRJEB25207) | coral metagenome | isolation source: Coral host | place: Mexico:La Bocana,Puerto Morelos, Mexico | collected 2008-11-13
TTAATATCATGGGTGACAAATTACGCTCACAATCCTGGGTTACGGAAGCGTTGCCATAGCAATTTTATAATTTCACAGGTGAAATTATAAATTACGGCTGAAATTTCGCGCCAAAATTAAGGAGTAATTTGTCACCCATGATATTAGCTTAAAAAAACTCACGTCACAATAATGATCTAGTCTTGTAAGGCGCTCACTATTAATCGTACTTGTGCACGCAGGCGAAGAGGCGTTTACAGGACATCTGTATTCTCATGTATAAAGTTAAACATAGACTATGTCCTAATAGCATCTGTAACATTTTTAACGAGCATACTTCCGCAAACAACCTGAAACAATCAGATATTTTCTACTCCTAGATACAACACTGTTACTTATGGGAAGCACTCTCTGCGTTATGTTGGACCCAAATTATGGAGCAAACTGTCTACGGTTGACAAATCAGCCAAGACACTGCAGGCTTTTACAAACTGGGATATAAAGGGATATAACTTGCTTAATGGACACCGGTTGTAAGGGCTGCATCCTATGCTGCACATAATGCCCTTCGAGTCATTTATTTTTATTGTATTAATATTAGTATTAGTGTAGTTTTTAACAGTGTCTCCTAATTAGTATGGTGTATTATTCCCAGGCTATAAGGTTTTGACACTTTAATAAAGTTCTCACTCACTCACTCACATAAAAATGAGGAGGAGTTATTATAACAGGAAATGTTATGGCCTAATGATTAGCGCACTTGACGCGGTGTTGGTTCTCTGGCAAGGGTAATTGTGTTGTGTTCTTGGGAAGACACTTCACTCTTACAGTGCTTCAGTGCGTCTCTCTACTCAGGTGTATGAATGGGTGCCAGCGAATTCAGCGCTGGTATGGGAGGCACCCCGAAGATGAACTCGATTCAATCCTTGTAGTATTCTGGGCGTATTTCATGCACAAGCAAGGCAACGTACTAGTCAATAATTTAGCACCGCTTTAATTAGAAAGAAAAGTAAAATCCAGCACAATCAAGTCCTGTATTTTCTCTTTTCGGTTCTCATTAGAAACTTTAACGGAACAGTTTACAGGCCTATCCGAGTCCTTGTCTCCCGCACTAGAGGCTTGAGATATTTTTTTCATAGATTTAAACTATGAACATTAAAAGAATAGGTCCATCTTGTAGCCTAGCGTTTTTCAATCGCCATTACACCATCACTAGCCTTTGAAAAAAATTACTTGTGCTAATTTATTACAAATATCACTTAACATGAAGTTATTTGTCTCTACAAATTGCTGAAGCATCCTATTCCGCTACAGTGGTGTGTTTATCTTCATCGACTTCACGTTGGTAAAAGGTAAAAGGGCAAAGTCTGCAAACCAGCCAAGTTGTCCCTTAAGCTTATCCCCGTTTCTTTGGCATGACGTGACTAGGGGTATTTCTAATTCCTCCTGGATGGGATGCTAGTCCATCGCAAGGTTATCCCCTGCACGTGGGTGGAGAGAGTAAATTCCCTTGCCCAAGAACACAACACAATGTCTCCAGCTAGCGCTCGAACCACTCGCAGAACCATTCGATCCGGAGACGAGCGCACTAACCATCAGGCCACCGCGCCTCCACAAACTTCATGCTGACTAGTAATCAATTAATTACTGATACTGCTTCGTTTTATCCAGACTTACCGGATTCCTTCGTATTTCAAAAGCAATAAACTTTGTATCATGAATCAGTGGAAACAGTTTGTGAAACTCGGATTTGAAGTCCTTAAAACTATCTGGAAGAAAAGCAAACAAAATTGGCAGCAGGTTAGTTAGCTCTATACAGTGGAAACCCGTTGGGCTGACAAAACTACAAATACGGTGTGTTCGTCCGTCCGTCCGTCCGTCCGTCCGTCAGTCAGTTAGTTTAGTCGGTCAGTCAGTCAGTCATTTTAGTCAGTCAGTCAGTTTACTCAGTCAGTCAGTCAGTCAGTCAGTCAATCAATTTACTTACCAACCAACCAACCAACCAACCAACCAACCAACCAACCAACCAACCAACCAATCAATCAATCAATCAATCAAACAATCAATCGATTACCTGGTAACGGTTTGTATAATTTCTCGTACATCAGCATCAAATCCGTCAAAACATTGTGTCCAACAAGAGGCTGATTGTAACAGAAAGAAACATATCCATTTAATATAATAATGACGGAAAAACGGTTCCTTTCAAGTCGACATGTTCATTATTATTACTTTTTATGGTACATCAGTCAGCCAATCAGAAAGCTGTAAAGACTACTTTAAGTAATTTTCTTCTCCATCAGTATCAGACGTTTTGTGGGTTCCTTTACATTGGTGGAATTTGAATTTCGTTTATTGTATATTCCTCAAATCGGAAATTATGCCCCTATTTGTTGAGGAGAGATCAAGGAAACCTTTCTAATAAGGTTAAATTGCACAATCTTTTCTTAATGTTAGTGAATTCTCGGTAAATACAGAGTATCAAGGAAGATGACAACCAACAATGAATAACATACGAGAGGAATACGAGAGACATTGTTTCAACACATTTTCTGAGAAGGAAGAGAGAGCTAAACCTATTACGTACACCAGAGAATTATAGACAATCTTGGATAAGTTTGGAAATGGGCTGAAACACTGTCTTAAGTGTTTTACATATCCTCTCAATCCAAACTATCCCTAAGGAGAAAACAGAGAGCTGACTAAGAACGCATCTCAAAAAATTGTCGCCATAGTGATTTGTCTTTTCATCTAATGAATCAAACGGCTTTTGGAAAACTTTAAATGTTCATACCTTTTTACACGTTGCTAGAACTTGGAACACTCTAGAAAAACCAACCATGGCATTTAAGATTCTGTTGGTGATAATATTAGACAGGATATTAGATGTGTTAACTAACTGGAGGGTACACTGTGAAATTGTACCTTCGAGATATGACAACACCAGGAAGTGTAATCCCGTCGCAAATAGGTGCAGGGTGCATACTGAAGGAGAAAATTGGAATTGAACCAATGAACTCTTAACATCTGATTGAATTAGATTTTAAATAAAATGACAGATTAAACGTTTGTGCGAGCCAAAAGAACGTAAACACGAAGTGGCGCTAAGGAAGGGTTTGGTTGTGTTAAGATTTATAAGAGATCAAGATTTAGGAAATGGACATTCAGTTGGAGAATTGAATTACATTACATTACACAAGGTTTAAATTTCACAGCTGCTTAACTTGTGCATACAACTGCACTGATTATCTATCTCTTCATCTCTTTCTCCACAATTCAAAAATATGATCTTTCTTAATTATACTCACTTGAAGAACTGAATTTTGAATACGTTTGTAAACATTCACATAACTTTTATTAAGACCACTTATGGAAGGAAACCTATATAGGGCTCAATTTAAAAGTTCTTCCAAGTCAGACACAATGGAAGTGAAGTCGATTCACAGGTGTTTCACTGTGTCTCCCATTACATGTGTACATGAAAATGTTGTAAGTCAACACTTTGAATTCAGAATATTTCAATGTTTTAAATTTATGCTTTGTTCCTGATCAATAGCCTTTATCGTCCTGTCCAATACTGATAGTCTATTTTGTAGTTTCTTTTTCAACTTTATATCAAGAGTATACATTGACAGTTTCAAGCTGCCTTTTTTTATCCATAAAACAAAAACAAGCAATTGGCTTGTAATCGATTATAAGAATGTAACTTTATTACGACAATCACAGTCTTGTCTCAGCTCTCTCTTACTTTTCTTGTTCTTGAGTAAGATGATCTGAGTAGCTTCTTTGATCACTTTCATTTTCAGCTGTGGGCAGTTTTGTGACAAGCACCTAAAATGTTAATGAGAAATTTTAAAATCCTCCAGACATTTAGTAAAAATTTAAAATGCCCTTTCCTCCTTTTCATCTTGGATGGGACATCACTAAAAGCCAACTGAACAAATATATTGTTAATTCAAAAATTAATTTTTTTTCCACGGTTTTTAACACAATAACAACTACAAGTTCATGTTCTTGTAAATCATACCTCTGGACAAGTGGTGTTAAGAATTTTGCATGTTATCGCACTAAAAAAGTTTGATACCACTAACATCTCCACCTGCTGTGGTTATTTACCTTAAACCGATTCTTGACCTGACATTTTATGCCAGGAAATCTTGTTTTTACTTCCTCAAAGAGAAGATACTGGGCTTGACCTAAATTAAATAAATGTTAAACTTAAACAAAAGGTTCCGAGTAATAAACATATGTCTGCTCTAAATATTTGATATCCTAAATTTATTGTTCAGCTTGGGTCAATTTTGCACAAACTGGCTTGGGTTTACATTTGGGAGGTAGGTGATGCCTGAATCCTAGCATGAAAATAACCTAAACAAAACTTTGGAACTATCTGAAAACTTACTTCTTGTTGACACATATTGTGGCAAACAATCAGGCAAAAACATAAGCCAAAAAACTGGCTAGCCATCACAACAACTGGTTAGCAATCATAACTGACAACTGGTTAGCTTAGATGTTTCCACACAACTGGAATCTTTGGCTATTGCAGGGTGCTCATATTATCATGTTGATTTATTATCAAGGTGGCTCAAAACAGTTTCCAGCAGTTAGGACTACCCAATCATTGGTGAACAAATTGTTATAATTCTCGTGACACAATAGGTCACCATAGCAACAGTATGACGCATTAAAAACACCCCTATTTATAGTTTCAGGGACTTAAAATTTAAAACCACACAGTCAATTTTTTTATATTCTAAAATTAATATCATTTTGGATAAGCATGATAAAACTTATGGCAGCCACCTTAAATTTTCAAAAATCAAAAGCTCTGAACCCTATGTACAGAACTTTCACACTTTGTCAAATGTTGCATCTTATCATGCTTTTGAATTATGAGCCCCTAAAGCTGTAACTTAGAGTGTCTTTAGCAGGTCATAGTGTTGCTATGGTAGCCTATTATGTCACAAAAATTATCACAATGTGTTCACCAATGATTCCAAGGGCAGTTTTTTTGATACCATGATTGAAGCATCAAGTGATAAAGAAAAGCTATAACAATCCATCAAAACTAACTGCTGGAAACTGATTTGAACTACCTTAAACGTGTTTCATAAATCAACATTTTGTAACATTTAACGTTTTAAATTTCACAAATGTATTATAAATATTACAACCAGTTAAGGTGGAATGTATAATTTCAAAGTATAGCTATAAAATAACTTACAACTGCCAAGGTTTAACTCAATTTCATTTCCATCCTGAGCTGATGTAATCCAGTCCTCTATCTTTTCACAACATCTTTCCAGAATATCTTCATCTATTATCCTAAGAAGGAATTTGTTGACTTACTGTTTAACCAAGTTACACCACTGTAGGGAAGTAGACAATTCAACCCCAAAAGGAAGGTCTGCGATGTAAGCCCTTCTCATATTAGTAATAATAATATTAATAGTAATAATAATAATGTAATTTATTTACCCAAAAGAGCACCAAGGAGTTCACAAGAACTCGTTCAGAAAATATGCCTGCATTCCAGGATTGAAATGGAATTTGGAAATAATGGTTTTTGAGGAGAGGGAAAACTGGAGTACCAGAAAGACCTCTCAGAGCAGAGAAGAGAACCAACAACAAACTCAACCCACATATGATGCTGGGTCCGGGAATCAAACCCGGGACACACTGGTGGGAGGTGAGCACTCTCAACACTGCACCATCCCTGCTCCCCTATTGGTGAGAGGGGAGAAGGGATGGGGTTTCTTTAAGGGCCAGCCACTGGGCAAACTGGCCAGCTTTCTCCTGTCTTGTTTGACCATCTGGTGGAAAGTTATTCTTATAATTAAAAAAAAGTTCAGTTCAAATGCTTTTTCCCCACCTGTGAAACCCAATTGCTTTTTGGCTGAAGACATTAATAAAACCCCTAAGAGAACCTTCTCACAACTGCCCCATCTCTACATTCCCTACTGGGGCAGATCCAGGATTTGGTGAAGAGGGGTTCAAAGAATTGTTCAATAAAAGCAGACCCTTCTCGAGGGATCTTGGGGCATGGATATTTTTGAAATTGTAATCAACATGCTTTTCATAAGGAATGCTCATTAGTAGCAAGCCAGAGAGTCTGTCCTTTCTCTCAGTAGTCTGCAGGTACACAAGCCCTTGACAGGAACATTGTACTTCTGTTTTGTCAGCTAATCCTGTGAAGCCTTCTGAAGGTGTGTGGCATCCTCCAAGGCAAAAATATGTTTTAAATACCTTAGTGTTTGTGACTGGAAGCTTGTATACAAATCACCATTTTTGTGATATTTTTTGACCAATGCCACCTGAAAAATAAGAAAACATGGTTTTCTCGGACGCAGCCCAAGTCAACTATCATGCATAGAGATTGAGCGCAAATAATCTAATTGTTTTAGTGCAAATCTACTAGTCATTCAAAACTTTATCTGAATCTAAAACGCCATGAAGCCAAACACTTCCAAAATGCCATGAAGCCAAGTCTGGTCAGGTTGCTAGACTTGAAGAAAAGCTGGTCCAGTTATGGACCATTTCTGGTCCCACTTCCCTGCACCTTAATTGTTATTTTATTTTGGTTTTGTGACTGTTTTGTGTGCTCTGTGCATGACTAAAGGGTAGACACAGCTGATTTGATCACCTTGATTGTGCTGAGAACAAACCAGTGCTAAATCAGCCCTCACTGCTGATCCATTAGAGACTGGTCAGGGTTGTCCCAAAGTTTAGAAGTTGTCAGCTATTTTATAGGAACAGGTGGCTGGTTTTGCTACCTTTGCTAAAGAATTACAGTTGACTAAAACTTTATATGGTATACTGGTGAAACAAAAAAAAGACAGAATTTGAAGTTTACCTGGTCATTATTTAAGTAAGGAACTCCATTGTAAATAAACTGTAGAATAATAAAATATATCAAAACCATTGTCAAGGCAAAATGTATTCCTTCCATTCCAAATACTACAAACAGGCAATTTTTTTTCTAGTTTGTCACTTGTATTCACAATTCTGTCTCTGTTTTTTTTTGCAGTCAAATGGTTATTCACTTTGTAATAGCTCTTTAAACTAATCAACAAAAGTTGATGAGAGTGGTTGCTAGTGCCTTTAAATATTGTGTGACCATGTGTGTTGGAGCCAAGTGCCTAGGTATCTATGCAACCCTGTATGCAGCAACCACCATCCAGTACTGTCACATTGAGTGAACATAGGTTATTACTTGCCTGATAGCAAGATATAGTTTTAAAGCTAAGTAGATTATTCCAGATTGATGCCAACTGACTGGACATTCTGCTACGAGCAGTAGCTGATTACCAGCCACTGTTCGGAAAGGGAGCCTTTATTAACATACACTGGACACAAGAGTGCGATGGAAATCAAGCCTATAAGTGATATTCAGTTTGGCATTTTAGTCTGGCATAGGATTGCCTAGTTCCTAGACCTCAATATTTCTCCACAGTCAATCATTTTGGATCATGTGGTCCAGGCAGTTTGTTTCAGAATGTCACCAAAATCAACAACCAAGGGTTTCTGCTTAATACAGGTTTGGAAGTAGCCAAATAATGAGTTCATTTGATACAACTGAAGTCTTTTTAATTAGTTTCAATAATACCTTGTTGAAGTCAAAGTTGTGCTGGCATAAAAATTGCAGACTTGATGCCTGGAAAGAAATCTCGGATCAGTCTTGACTATTTTATCACATTTACTAAAATTAATACGCTTAATATGTCAATGTGAATTAAATGCTACTCTTGGAGAATATTCTGCGAGAAGATAAACTTGAAAGAACAGCTCAGCCATGCCAAATGAAAGGGAAATAAAAGGGAAAGAACCATAAGGAAACCATGGCTAACAACAAGTTTCAGAGACAGACAGATAGCTCATATGGATTGATGGAACAACTGTTCTGACTCAGGACAGTATCATTCATCAGTGTATGGCTAGATTCTTCATGGAATCCGATAAACACTGAAATCATGCCCCTCTTTTTGCTTTTGGTAGAGAGGTTCTGAAAATTCCACATTCTGCCTACTGTTATGTTTTCATTAAAGACAACAAAAATTACCTGACTTAAAAATCTTACATCTACAGGTCCAAAGGAATGAGGATATAAAAAGAAATTGTATGTATGTGCTACATATCTGTGGATAAAAAGAGAAGAGCAGCATTTATAAAAATAAGTGACAATTAACATGTTGAGGGGTCAGAAGTTGAATCACATGTCAGTGTAAACACAGACTGCAGACTGCCGATTGTAGACCGGGAGTAAAATGGTAAACTGCAGGCCAAGGGTGAAATGTGCAGTTCCAGAAAATAGCAATACCATGGAAGGTTATTTAGCCTGAACCGCTCCACCCCTCCAAAAATTCCAGTTTAGCATAATACTTTCCTTTAAAAAATTGTGCTTTTGAAACCCCCTCCCCCTTGGAATTTAAGTTAACCTTTCTTTTGGGTGGGCATGGATATTTTCTGGAACTGTCATTCATTTGCATTCTTCACCTTCTATGGTATATTACACACTCACAATGTGGCCAGCTCTCAGTTGGCTTGATAGCTCAGTTGGTAGAAACAGAGGTCATGGGTTCGAATTGAGTTCGGGCCTGAATGTTTTTCAAGCTTAAATTTCACAATTATTGCTTCATGTGTGTGTATAGCTGTGACGATCTTTCATTACTTCAAAAATGCTTATTAACAAACTTTGTACAAAAAGTATCTAGTGCCAATTCTTGAAGTAGCCTGTGACTTGTGCCAAGCACCAGCTTATTTTGAAAACCCTGTGCAGACCAGGAATAAAATCCAGATAGCAGACAGTAGACTTCATGATAATGTTTACAATATTGAGAGCTAGCCTTAAATAGAATCATCTGAGCAGCTAACTGGACTGATATTCTGTCTAACCAGAGTGATGTTCAGGAAAACTTGAGTGTATTCTGTCTAACCAGAGTGATATTCAGGCTAATCAGAGTACAGACGTTTACTTTACTAATTATTTATAATATATTTTTTAAGTCAAATATATTACATTATCAATATACTATATTTGTTTAACTGTTATTATGTAAATTATGCCATACAAAATGTTTGAGAAAAGCAGGAATAAGACTTGAAACAGCTTACCTGTTAGAATCCTCTTTTGACTGAACAAAAGCCGTCAACCCTGCACAATAAAATAAATTGAGAAATTTATAGGCACATTAATTGAATGCAAGAGTCATGACACAGATGGAAAACAAAGTGCAACTATGCATAACTTACCAAACTGGCTGATCAGAAACTGAGAAGCAGTTTTCTTTAATTTTTTGTATCTTGTCTCAGGGTCATCAAACAAGCTAGTATGTAAAAGTCAGTAAATTCCATGATCAAAATTACTGGTTGATGAAACTATCTTTGAGATGTGTTGCTTGGGATATTTAGTTCAGCAAGGTATTAAGAGAGTGAATACTTTGGAGAAAATTCATCTTGATCTCCGATACACTTATGATCAACATCCTTGGCTTAATTAAGAGCAGAATATAGTCCTGAGCAAGGTAATTTGGTTATATCAACTAAGTTGAAAATGTAAATTGGCCACCGTGACGAGTTAAAAAAGGTGACATTTCGAGCGTTAGCCCTCATTTGCTCTGACGAAGGGCTAACACTCGAAACGTCAGCTTTTTAACTCGTTACGGTGGCCAATTTACATTTTCAACTTCGTTGATATAACCAAATTACCTTGTTACCCCCACCGACGCAGCACCACAGTTTCTTTAGAAACTTTCACCCCTTTATTCATATAGTCCTGAACAGTTTGTTGAAAAAGATAGAAAAAAAAACAGAAAAAAGAAAACACTGCTAAAATAGAGTGTTTACTACGTTGTATGTCCAGAAAACAGCCATATTCCTTCTATGGAAAATTTTTGACTTGAACACTCTCCCACTACAATTTTTCTGGATATTCCAGGGAGGACTCAGGGATCATGGGATGTGCACTGGAATTTTGAATTAAACCCTTAAGGAGACCAATCTGGGCATGGTTCAAACTCTATTTGACCCAGAATGGGTTTAATTGCCAGCAGCTCTTCAGGAAAGAAGCTTGTCCTAGTAGACTGGACATGGGAGACTGGTAAAAATTGACTCAAAAATGAAAATAAGCGCATTTTCAAATATTGTTCAAGTGGATCCTAAAACTTTGACGGCTAAAATGGCTGCGTTCTGGACTCCAAACACTAAGTAAGCAAAGTGACAACAACAACAAATTTTTATTTGCCCTAAATATTACAAAAAGATAATACCAATAATTATATAGAATAAATAAATATATAGGGGTCTGCCTGCCTGAAATAACTTTAAAGTTAAAAAGGGCAGGCAGCCAGTATTACAATTATGTAAATACAAATCAGTGAGATAACAAGAATCCCCGACTTTTTGAGATGGGAGTCGCACAGGCTTACACATTCCCTTAAAATTTTTGGCTCTTGAGACCCACTCCCCTAGAAATTTCCAATAACCCACCCCTTTTAGGTGGGTATGCATATTTTCTGCAGGTGCACATTTTGTGGGTTGTTGGAAATAGGGTGCTAAACTGAATTATTGTGACACATGAGGTCATTTTATCACACAATCTCATTGTCTTTATAGAACTCAAGCACTCAAAGGAAACTTATATCACCTTGGCTGAGAACCGTCAGTTGTATAGAGGCCTGTAAACTCTGTATCAATAGCTGCAAAATATAGAGAAACAGCACTGTTGACTCCTAGAGACAGGTCACAGACTCTTTATTTTTTTCAGAGTCGGAGTGGCGCTGCAGGAGGGGGTAGAGCGCTTAACCTGTGCATAAGCTGAGATCTCTAAAGCTGTAGCTTTAGCAAGCACATGAATATTCCAGTAAATCAAGGAATCTATTAGCCACTAAATCACACTGTATTAGAGTAAAAATGGATCAACCGAAGATGTGGTTCTCTGTGATATATATTCAGTCTGGCATAGGACTTGCCTAGTTCCTAGACGTCAATATTTCTTCACAGTCAATCATTTTGGATCATGTGGTCAAAGTTCTCATTCTCAAATTAATTGACCGTGAAGGCCCAGGAGAAAGCTGTACAGGACCTACAGGCAAGATAGGACCCCCCACCCGTTCTACCCCCTTCTGGACGAATACTGTTATCAATCCCCTCTCCCTCCCCCAAAGTAAAACCTGATTTCAGTGACTTTGGACCTTTCATAATCTTACTATTGTTCATCTTGTGAATTGAACAAAACTAAGGCTGAGTTCAATAAATCAAAATTTTCACTTAACTTGCGCTTACATTAAACGTCAAACGACGTGCAAAAAAAACCCTTGCAACCTGCCATGTAAATCAGACTGTTTCAGTTTAGTGGCTGACATTGTAAATCCTTTCGAGATCAACAGTACATATCATCCATAACACTAGTTCCTCTAGATAACGCCTACTCACCTACGAAGACACTCTGCTCGATCGCTTCCTTTATCTCTGGAAATAGGTCCTCAAAGTTGTTTCGCACTACTTCGACCATCCTCAACCAGGAATCACACTGGAACTGCAAAGACTGGTTGCTAATCTACGGGAGGCTTAACCACGTGACCAAAGTTTCGTTTTTCCCGCTAAATTTCAAGATGGCGCCAGTGGCATTCTCGTTCGTGGTTTGCTTCAGCTCCGAGGTTTTTCATACAAAGCTCCACTGTTTTGAATTTTCCTCGTATTTTAGTTGCCCGTTAAATGGATTGTTGATCAGATGGCTTGCTTTTTAATTAGGATGCTATCTTCAAGGCTGAAAATTTATGCAAAGGGAAGCCAGATGCGACGGGAACTTGGAAATGTGCAAAGGAGGACACAAGTTGCGGTCTCGTGGAGGCTGAATTTCAGCTTGAGAGGGCTTCGTACATAAGCCACATCGACATTGGTCTGTATTAAAAGGGCTAAACTACAGAATACAGGGCCACTTATTTACATCTTATTGAATCACAATAGTGCCTATTATTTCGCTTCGTTCTTCAAAAGATCTTGACACATGTAAAACAGGTGGTTCAAAGTGGCCCTGCATTCTGTAGTTGCTCCATTAGAAGTCTTGATATCCTACAATTGTGTGTAATGGTCTGTGAACACTGAAATTGGTTCTGTCCTCGTGTACCGGTTCACAAGAACCGATACAAAAGACCCAACAATGTTCAACAGCTAAACAAAGGTTCGTAAACAAAGGAGTACAATGGTTATGCCCTCTGTGTACCGGTACACCAGGACACAACCCTGAAATTTCTTAAATTAATTGATCGATGAATGTAAAGAAACCTTGTCTTCCAGAGAGCAATTCCTGGTTTCTGTTTTCAAAGTGTCTTGACTACTTTTGTTGCCCATTGCAGACAGTACATTATACTGTACTTTTTTGCAACTTTCACTTTAATTGTCTATAAACTTGAAATATAATATGTTTATATTCACACATTAGCTTCAGGCTAGAGGTCACTTCCAGGTTGATCACAGGGACGAGGGTAGGGATTTGTTAGGGAATACAGATATTGTAGCGAAGCTAGCATTTCGTGACCGGTGTTGAATGTCACGTTTGTAAGGTTTCTTTGTAAACACAGTCGAGTATTGTTGTCTCTTACCAG
>OMLO01003743.1_pt1 | contig 12584 bp, 12 predicted proteins | sample 1674811 | NCBI WGS metagenome assembly OMLO01 (sample SAMN06265003, study PRJEB25207) | coral metagenome | isolation source: Coral host | place: Mexico:La Bocana,Puerto Morelos, Mexico | collected 2008-11-13
AGGAAGTATTGGATGTTGGGTGTGGCATAGGCGGGAGTGCTTTCTACATGGCTAATGTAAGTATTAATCATTCATTGAAAATAGTCACATTGAGCCAAATTGAACTTACAGTGTTTTTTCCATTCTGCCTTGTAATAAATTTAACTTGCTACTGACAGTGCAGCTTATGTTCGAATTTCTGTTTTTTTTTTCTACTTTAGACATATCATGCTCATGTTCTTGGTCTTGATCTGTCCACAAATATGATCAACTTTGCACTTAAAGCATATGAAAACTCGAAAACCAGTCAGGTTTGTTGATTTGTATTTTGTATGAATAATTCTTAGCCATAAAGGAATTTGCATGGTTAAATGTGATGCTCTTCATGTGTGCAACCATCCATTCTGTCTAAGTGTTATTCAATGTTAGCAAAAATAATAAATTGACACATTGCCAAACACTGGAAGTAAGGAACTGCACAATCATACAGAATCGCAGGGCACCCCTGATAAACCTCTGCAGTTGCTCTAAGGCTTGTGATCAGTCACTGCTGGAAGGCATTGCCTTGAGGTTTGCTTTCCTTAAATTACATATTTGTTGCAGTTAAATTTGCTGCAAGATCATATGCTAGATCATATACATTTTCTTTGGCACATAGAGTTCTGCAATACTTTGAGTTATTGAAGGACTGACTCTCAAAATTATTTCTTTCTTTGTATTGTACATGTCGACAGGTGCAATTTGAAGTGAGTGATGCCACCAAACGTGAATTTCCTGCTGAAAGGTTTGATGCAGTTTACAGCAGAGAAACAATTCTTCATATAGAAGACAAAAAGGCCCTTTTCCAGAAGATTCTGGTGAGTCTTTTCAACAGACATTTGAAATTTGTTTTATTGTTTACAAAGTAGTTTTTAGTATTGATGTCCCATACTTGTTTAAACATAAAAAGTTTACAATAACTATTACAAACAACTTGTGCAAACTTAGCTTCTATTTTGGAGTCTTTAATAAGGGGTACAGCCTCAAGTTTAACTATCAAAAGTATTCATATCTTCAATATTGATGTATAACATTGTAATGGCTGAGACTACTTCCTTCCCCTATGGCCAGCGATGAATCAATAAATAGCATCTACCAAGCCAGTGGCAAGTTGTGTTAATTTATATGTAAGCCACTGATATAATTACATGCTGTCCTGACTGTGTTTTTTTCACATGATCAGAGGTGGCTCAAGCCTGGAGGACAGATACTGGTAACAGATTACTGTTGTAGTCCTGGTGAACACTCGGAGCAGTTTAAAAAGTACCTGCAAGAACGCCAATATCACTTGATTGATGTTGAAAGCTATGGACAGGTAAGGTTATAATCTCACATGTCCTATGAGGACTACTGTGAAGCATAATATGCATTTGCAGCAAAGCAGGAGATAATTGTAAATGAATTTCAGTTATTTTTCAAGTTAACTTTTTTTATTTGATGCCGTGATACAATTTAATGTCCTCCTTTTAGTAAGCCCACCCTCTCTAATCAGTGCTGTCCCTTGAGTGCTATTTATTAATTAATATGTGACCCTATTCCAAAAAGTACCCCATGTGAAAATGACATTTAAGACTGACTGAAGAGAATAAACTGATTAGAAAATGAGTAATGAACTTCTCATCTGAACATTATCTTTTCAAAGTCCCTATTACTGTAGTTCTTCAGTTAAGTATCTGTTGATTTCATAAATAAATTATGTTGTTGTTACACCAGATCCCTAATAAGGGCCCACTCTCTAATACGCACCCTCCCTTGATCTGTCTAATTAAATATTGGATGATGAACTAAAGATTTCTATTGTGTGCGCCCTTGTCAACTACCGGTATCTCACAATGAAATCGAGAGCAAAGAATCTCATTGTTTTAGCATAATTCTACTAGTTCCAAACAATATCTACAGTGTAAATCCTCTTCACAGACTCTGAAAATGCAAAGAAGCAGCTGCAAGTTTGCTAACAAGCTTTCACTCCTACACTACTATTTACTACAGAATAGATACTGAGTAGCGTAGCCAATCAGAGAACAGCATTCGTGATAGAGCTCTAGTAGTACACCCTAGTTGCTAAATTGAATTATTACAGTAAAGGTGACTCCTAGCTATTTCTTTCTTTTCATAAAAAGAAGAGCATGATCCTCGTTTTGATTTTAATGTTTTATCAGAGATAACGGCCTTGGAAAACTGGATGTTATGTTTCAGGAAAGTAATTTATTTTTGGTTCAATGTACAGATTTTGCGTGAAGTTGGTTTCGAGGCAGTGACAGCTGAAGACAGAACAGCACAGTTTGGACAGATCATAGAGAAAGAACTGAAAAATTTTGAGCAATCCAAAGATGAGTTTGTGAAGGTAACCTGATGATTACTTTATTTGTTCGCTGGAATTAAACAATGATAAGGACAAATGCATGGATTTCCTTAGACTGTGAGTAGTCCTTCTTTCACTTTGTCCATTGAGCAAGACTGTAAAAAAAGCGTGAGGAAATAATGGCCTACTTTTGCACCCTTCTCACCCCTGAGAGTATGTGCTGCAATTTGTTTCTTGTGGTTTTCTTCCACATCATGCAAGATGGACTGAGAAGAAAAGGGACTACCCATGGTCTAGAATTTTAATGAACTGCATTCATGTGGCACATTTGTAGAAATTTGATCATGGTTGTTTCATGTATATCCAATGTGTGTGGGTAATGATGGTATACCTGGCAGTGAACAGGAAATGTTGCAGATGGTGTGAAGAAAGGAAGGCAAGAGGATTTCTGAGACGATGGAAGCAAGAGAAAAGAGAAACTAAACAGAAAGGGGATATCTATCCCAACCCTTTAATCTTGCCTACTCCCTGCTTTAATTCTAGTCCTTTGATCCACTACTGTGAATATGCTTGTCAACTTGTTATCTATTTTATTTTAATTTACAATTCAGGATTTCTCCAGTGAAGACTACAGTTCAATAGTGAGTAGCTGGACAAACAAGCTCTCCAGGTGTAGAGGTGGTGAACAGACTTGGGGTGTATTCTATGCCAGGAAACCAGTCAGCTCATAACTAAAGCCACTTGTGCTGGGATATCCAGGCAGTAGCAAGCCACTCGTGTGTGATCATACCTCGCTTTGTTAATCAGTTTTGTACAACTTAGTGCAGCAGTGATGTCCTTTTTGTAATAATGACTACAGCATCAAGGCAGAGGAGGTTGCTAAACAACTGCTAAGTTTCACATACTGTCAGCAGATGCTGTATTGAAGAACAATTCGCATTACCAAATATGTTCAGAAACAGAAGGTGATTATTTTGGGAGAGAAATAAGGCACAAGAAAGTGATGAAAGTTGGTTTAAATTAAGCCAAGAAAATGAAATAATGATAAATTCCAATATCTTGCATAGCATTTAACAGAGAACTGCAAAAAGAGGTTTTTCCAAGGATAGGAAGATTGAAAAAAGAAACTTATGTAAACTCGTTTTGATATTATTTATAGCGGATTAAGAGTCAACCTTTGCAGACAAGTTTTATAAAAAAATTTTTATACCAAACAGATAAGAACTTCACTTGACTTGTAGCTGGTTAAGTCCTATAGTTTATTTATTTAAAGTACTTTTCGATATCTTGTTAGTTCTTGGTGCTATTTCAATGGGAAAAGAAGAAATAGATCCATTGTAAGGCTGGGTGACTTTTTTCTGACCTGAATACCGTAAACTGCCGCTTAAAAGAAACTCCCCCCCCCCCCTTGCACGCGCTTAAAACGCCTATCTATTTGTGAACCAAAAATATACATCCGGGTTGAAGCCCTCCAGATATAAACCCCCCCCCCCCCTCTCGTGAAACATATATGCCCTAGCTAAAATGCATCTTATAACGACATAATATTTCGAGGAACCGTCTTTTTCGCAGATTTAGTGAGCACCAATAACGTATCGGACGACGTCAAGGAAGAAAATATGAAACTGAAAACAATGGAAGCACTCCTGATGTTTGAGGCTGACACAGCAGCCAGTCTAGAGAGAGCAAATCGCAACCCACAGCAATTCCTTCTTTTGTTGGGAAATACGGTACGAAAAATAGAAAGAGCATGCATGTTTAACTTTTTTTAGTTAGGTCATTCATTAAAAAGGAAATGAAGTATGATAACGTGAGTCAATGCTATGCCAGAATAATTAAACATTGACGTCAATTTCCCATTAAAATATCTTGAAAATGTCTGGCAAGTGTCCAATTACCTGTTGGGACGATTAGTAGTTTGGTATGGTTATGTGCTGTCACTGGCTGGAAATAAACCTCCTTATGACTGTTAATTCAAACTTAAAAAAGCGTAAAGAAAAGTTTAATAATGAGCTATCAACTGATGTCATTCATACTGTGGACTTCATTACAAAGACTGTGACATGTTTCCAATTTAAAATTTCTGGAGCTCTATCTTTACTCCTTTTTGTCTTTTATCCAATGAACGTCACTTTACTGAAACATTTTCATATTCTGTTCGTTGTAGATTTCAGTTCTTCTAATGGATCCGAGCATTGGAGATATTCGTATATCTTACGTAGTTACGAGAATAATTGTCATCGACAAAAAGGTAAGGCAATGAACAGTTTTCTTTTTTCTTTATGCTAATTGATTAGGATGGAAATCCGAAGTTATAGTCAATAAATATAATCGTCATTACTATCACAGTTTAAATTGTGTTGCCGCTACATTACTGTTATCGCTACTGTTCCCGTTTAATTTTGATGCCTGTTTTACTGCCAGATTGTTGTCTTCAACTTCCCAGGTTTTAGAAGTAGAATCCAAAGATCCCAAAGGAGTATGGATGAAAAAGCTGGCAAAATATTTAATATCTACAAACAATCTAGACGATGCTAGCACAGAGCATTTCGACGTATGTTCCCTTATATACAGGTAAATAACAAAACACGAAAAATAGAAATCCTTTCATCTGTCAGAGATAGCAAAATAGCTATGCGCTGAACTTTAAAAAAATAGGGAAATTAACTGAATGTAAATGATGAAAGGGATCGGAAAGCCATTGTGTTACCTGTGTCATGATCTAATGTTTCTTCCAAGGCTAGGTACTTGCCTAATTAACGGGGAGATGTAGTTCTTCGAACTTCCTCCTAGACTGATACCAGCAATGAAGGTACAGAGCTCAACCACATTTCATAAAAAAACGTTTAAGGAGTTTCTTGGAATTGCTTCCTCTGAGAGACTAATGCGAAGGTGACAAAAGACAGTGATAGGGAAGGGAGGAGTATGATCCTACTCTGGCTGGGGAATCATATCAGTCTATGAGGAAGTTCAAAGAATTATATCTCCCCGGGGAAATGTTAATTCGTTTTTTACCTCCTCTCCGTCTGTTATTCACAATATATTTGCAGACTATGAGGATTACTGAATTTAGTATCCAAACTTTTGAACTACATGAAAAACATGAAGAACTACAGTGAAAAATTACATTTTGAAAAACATGAACAAGCTCACTGTTGCCCTGGAGTCTAGTAAATTGTTGTGACACAGAAGGCTAACATGAACATGATAATAAAACAGAAGGACCTTTCTGAAAACCGCCTCTAGGTGAATAGAAGCCTCCTCTTAAAATATTAATTTAGTTCTATTTGTTTAATGATATGTTTATTTATCTAAAAAGGACGCAAGTGAGCTACCAAAAATGTACCTCTGATCCTAAGGTAAACAAAACAACAATATATATTTGTTATCTGAGACAATCAATCAGGTAAAGCAGTAAGTTCTGCCCTGGCAAACTCCCCCTTGTCGTCCGATCTCAGCTATAAGCGCCGAAATGTCTTTGACGATGACCAGTCCGTTGCCACCAGAATAGTCTTTAAAGCGTCACCCGCATGCGCTGCAGCAGAAGTAGAAGTAGACCAAGTGGAGTAGCTGATGAAGAGACAACGTAATTCGAATGTTGTTCTCTCGAACTAAGAGGGAATATATTTCCTCGATTTCTGGTGTATCTGGACTGCTTAATAGGCATCCTTGAGGTCGAGCTTCATCATATAATCCCCCTGGAAGAGGAGAGAGTGGACAGTATTATACTGGTCCCCTTCATTTGAGCTTCTCGTTGGGGAGATATCTGTTTAGTGCCTTCAAATTGACCATGTAGCGAAACTATCCAGTGCCTAATCGCTTCTCCACCAGAAAATGTTGAAACGAAATGCCCTGGACAAGGACGTCCTCTGGAAAATGCCCAATTGGACATGAGAGACTGAATTGCCTCTCTCATCAGTTCTATCCGCCCACCCTCCTAAACTACCATCCCTGAAGTTCGCCACTGACGTGGGGTTTTAGAAAAGCCACGTTGTATTCCGAAACTGCGTGAAAGATCCATTTGTCTGTCGTAAGAAGGTTCCAATACGTTAAGCAAGTTACCTGTCGGTTCGGCGTTTGGTTGTCTGGTTGTCTTGATAGTCTGCTGCTGAAAGTGCTAGCCTTTAGCTTACAAGTCAATTTGGTTGCCTTGTGGTCGTGCTCGCTTTAAATTTTCTTGTGAAACTGGTGTGGGAACAGATGTTTATATGTTAGTATACCCTCGCGCAATGTCGGCGCTTTAACTAGACCAGTCAGGAATTCTGAAAGTGTCGGTGCCGCCTAACATTAGGGAGTTTAAGCAAATCACTACGGTTGGTGCTACTACAGCTGCCGTGACTGAAAAGGTCAGTCTGGGAGAGTACGTCTCCGTGGTCTGCCAAATTTTTAAGTTTAGCCAGTAAAGCGAAATACAAAGATGAAAGAAACATCGACTAAGGAGTTTAAAATCATTATTTAAAATCATTATTTAAAATCATTATTTAGTTTCTCACAGCCAAATGGCTTCGCTCAAAGGACGACGGCCGTTATTCGGTAGGACGAACAGATTATTTCTGAGCGAAAGTGAATGCTATACACTTTTTACCATAACAATTTGATAGATGAAATCTGATGAAATATATAATTTCAGAGACAAATATCTCAAAGAATATCGAGTGAAAAACACAAACAATGATATATCAACTCAAAGAAGAAAAATAGCATCGTATAGTTATCCAGATATAAAACATCTTCACTAAACCCTCAAAGGAAACTTAACCTTAACTTAACTTAAAGAAAAACAACCTCGTGCTCAACATGAATATTTCACTTGACTCGCTTCGCCATTCCAACACCTTTGCCAAAACTTATCGTAAATTCAAGACACGGATTTACAGGCTTATGAAAGGCATCGTTGACACAATCTTTGACTTAAATTGAGCTTAAAGGATATAATATCCAATGGAATTTTTAAAATTCCGAGATGTCCGTTCAAAAGGGCTAGAGAAGCGAAATAAATCCGACGTAGTAGCCACTACGGCAAAACATCCCGACTCACGTAGGCAGATTTCACGCTACGGCAAGGTACATGCGCAGTGTCTCATTTTGGGGAAATTTACTTCCGGCAGCCGTACCAGAGCCAGCCGTATCAGAGCCAGCCGTAGCGATTTGCTTAAACTTCCTATTCAGACAAACATTGACGTGACATTGCCTAGCATGACAAAGGGCATTTCCCTTATGACTTCAGGATGAGGTCCATTTTCCTCTTCCTCGTGAGGGGGTGAGTCCATTTGCATCAGTACGTACTGATAATGTGAAAATGGGGTCCTGGTCCTCAGCAAGACTATAGTCAAAGGCAAATGACATCGTTGGTCTTCCGAAAGCCATTTGACTTTCGTATTTCTCCCTTCATACCTACCTCCATAGTGCATACCCGCATGTCGGAATCCGTCACTTCCCTTAATTGACGGGGGGCAATTGCGTGAAAACGCCTTCCTTTTTTCTTTGATCATCGGCTTAATAGGAGCTTTGGTCTAGAAGCTCTGAAGAAAGCTCGATTTCTTTCACTGTTATTTAAGAGCGTTCACCCAGATACGTGGCTCCGGGCTTTTCTCTTCAGTTTGGGAACTAGATCAGTCGCATGCAGCGTTCTTGTTTGGATGCTCTTGCGATGTCCAAGAGAGAAGTGAGATTAACAAGGAGAGTTCTGGCAATAGATCATTCTATACATGGCTTGTCCAGCGCGTTTGCTGAGCGGCCACAGCCATCTCGGACGAAGCCGACTTACTCACATTGCAAAAAAACATGAAGCATGCCCTCTTGTAAAACCATCCTCAAGAACCCACGAAAACATCTCTCATATCCGCTGAAGGAGTGGCCAACTTCTATCAAGAAGGCAATACACAAAGAAACCTAAAACACGTTCTTTGATTTAGAATCATTCATATTGAAGACAAAACTGCAGAAAACGCTGCATAAATAATTCATAAAATAAAGATGTGATCAACCGAACGACAAGGAAGCAATGTAAGCCTTGAGCTTCAAACTTTCTCTCTAAAATGTGGTACCCATACCGCGCGCGGCGGCGCTTTACACATGCATTGCGAGTAACAGTCGGAGAGGAGGCGAAGAAGAATTCGACAAGCGGGAAGAGTTAAGTCAGATAGTTTGTCGGTTGTTATTTCACAAATATAAGCGGAAACGATATGATTATAATGCTCTCAAGGAGGCAGCGTGGCCGAGCGGAGGAGGTCGCGGGTCCAAGTCTCGCTTTGACCACTAAGTTACATGTAGAGTTCTTTCTGGGTAGGCCCTATCTCAACTCCTTAGTCATGCTTGTAAATAGCCAGCTGATCTGCCTCCTACTCACTTGATTTCTAAGTCAATTATGCATGTTTAGTTGAAATATTCGTGTCTTTGAGTTTAGGTGGCATGCCTTTGAACTAGCTAGGTATAGCTAAGCACATTGGCCACTATAAACAACGTTTCAGTGAACATTAATTTTGAACATTTCAACTTACCTTGTTATTGTTTTCTCCTCCTTTCGCTTAGAATGGGAAATGGAGTCGGGGGTAAGGAGACATTTTTTTTTGTTATATACGCTGATTAAATTTTCTCCGCTGTATTTATTAGCAGCTTTCATTAACATTTAACCTTTTTCGCTTTCATCCCTTTGTGCGTATCTGCATGTTGATTTCAGGTTTTCATGTACGGCTAGTATTTTATTTCTTCTTTATGATTTAGGACTCGCTTCTTTTAAGAGCATGTGCAAGAAAGGCGCTGCAAATGTTAACAATATGGTGGGCCTACAAACTGCGCTGGTAATCGCTCACGAAACTGGTCACAAGTACGTGTTATTACTTCTTGACGATTAGATAGTGTGAATTTGGTAACATAGCAAATGAATTAAAAGCCTAATATATGTTTTTCAAACATCCTTTTTAAGTGCTCCAGACGCTTCACAACTATAAACATATCTTTTCTTTTAAAAGAATAATATTAGTTTATTTCTAACGGAACATTTACACGCCTAGCAATTGTAGAATCACTGTAATTTTGTCCTCCATTTTGATGCTTTTTTGTTGTTGCTGTTAGCTTAATTCTCACAAAATACATTTATATGCCTTGTGCTTTACGTTGGACTGAGTGTAAGCGGCTTTTTAATGAACCGATCGAAACTGAAAAACTGGTCAAAATAAAGCTGTCCTCTAGTCACACCTTAGCTTCATTCTGTTATTTTGATCATTTCGTTTTAATTTCTAAAGCTGCGGCACTGTCATTCATCAAATGGACTTTTGCAAAATATAATAGTCGGCGCGCTGTACAACAAAAACACACATTGTGCACGTTGTTCACATTTTAACTTTTCGATATTGTTTGTTTTCATTGCCAAATTATGAAATAGTAAAATCAAAACCATCAAATAGAACAATTTAAGAATTTGATCTTCGAGTCTCAGGTCGGTGAGATATTACGTCCTTCTTCAGTTATCACTCGTGCAGTTCCACACAAATTTATACAGCTCAGTATAAAAACGTCATACATGATTTGGCGATCGCTAAAAATAAAATCTGGAATTTCTTTCTACTTCTTAAAGGGGCCTTAAAGGAATAAATCTTCACATAAACAGTATTTTAAAAACAAAATGCGAAGAAATATTAAGTATTCAAACTGCTAAGACATAAGTGTTCTTCAAAAGTACTAAAAATTTCAAAGTAAATGTTCAAAAAATGCTAAAAACTGAAGTGTATTGAAGTGTATCAGGAGGAGCAACGCGACGAATAAAATCAACAACTGCTCGATGGCGGCCATGTGCTCAACTCTGGTTTTAATCCCATAATGCAACTCAATACAAACAAACGTCACGCATATTTTACGCATACATTACATGTATAAACTACTACAACATTAAGTGTTCAAACTGCCTAAATATTAAGTGTTCAAACTGCAAGAACACGAAATATTCAAAGTTCCAAAACAGTGTTTAAACTGTTAGAATGTTAAATGTTAAAACTGTGCTCCCACTAAAAATAATAGGAAGAATCATTGTTTTCGAAGTACGTGGCATCCTTCTCGCGGCCGCCATGTGGTGTGAAAACTTTCATTTAAAAATACTGTACTGACAGACCGAAGGGTGCTATTAAACTGAAAACACGCACGAAGATATATATTTTGGGGGTCTTACAGCCAATTTATATATATCAACTCAAGCGATCCCTAAATTTCTGATTTTAGAATTTATAACGTCATAGGAAAACAAAGAATAGGTTTATTGATGTAAATTTCTATTTGACAATAACGACACACTGTTGGAAAAGGCCTCGCTTTGTAGCTTGTCTCTTAAAAATGTTCTCCCAGTTCTTTCCGTTGCCATCAATACAACAGTGAAATAATGTAGCAATAACGACGTAAACGAGCTTTCTTCTTGTTCCCTCTAGCATGGGCGTGCCTCACGATCAAATGAAAAATAATGGCTGTCCAGAGAATAAAAACATCATGTCACCCTCGCTCCCAGGCGGTCCGTATGCTGAAACTTGGTCTCCGTGCAGTCGTGAAATAATTCAAGATTTTCTAAAGTAAGAAAAAGTTGCAGAGAGGAAGGGACCCGTTTTAACCAGCCCTTCCTTTATTTATACCTAATGAGAATTTTTTATGTGTTTTATAGAAGTAGCAGATCATGGTGTTTAAATGACAAAGCCCAAAACAAAGCAACAGTGGTTTATAAGGAAATAGTATCAAGAAGCATTTCTGACGACATAAAATTTGACTCACCAGAAGTCAGGACTGCGCGTGATACTACAAAGTTGATTGATCTTAAAAAGTTCAACCAGGGGAAACAGTTAGAGAAGTTTCCTGGCGAAACCATGAGTGCAGACGATCAATGTGCCTTACAGTATGGCAAGAACTTCAGACAGTGCCCCACAAAAGCGGTAACCGTTTTCTGCATTATTATCAAATAATTCAAGGTGTCTTGATGTTACCCTTACCCTTTCATTGCAGCGTAACTGCGGTAACCTGTGGTGTACATCGGACGGAGCATCATGTTATACTAAAATTGCCCCTGTCGCAGACGGAACTCCCTGTGGAAGTAGACAGGTAAGCTGATATTTTTATCGTCAAAAGGAAAAACAATCCAGAAATTGCACTTCGCTAGGAAGTTGGCACATATAACAGATTCTTTCCAGTTCCATTTTCAAATAGAGCACCGATGTGATGTCAGATTTAACCTTCGTGGAAGTAAGAGAGAGTGCATCTTTGTTTTAAACATTTTATGCGTATGAAGTATAAGTTTGTAGACCTGGTAGTCAAGCTTTCCTTTACAAGAACATTTGCAACTCTATCGATGAATTATAGCCAAATCTAAAGCAACATTACGAGCTCCTGAAGGCGTAAAAGATTACTTTATTTTATAAAGGTGGCAAACTTGCTGAAATTTCTTCGATTTCCAACTGACATTTCTATTGGAAAACTCACTAGAACTGCTTAAAGCTTTTGAAAGTGCCCTTCGTTTCGTTAAAAAATTCCGTCATCATTTTTAGTTTGCAGCTCACAATTAATCGGCGTGCAGATTTTTTTTTTTTAATTTCATAATTCAAATATTATATAATTGTGTACTTACAAAATAATGACATTTTTTGGAACGCCAAAAAGCTAAATTAATTAATAAATTAATTAACTCATAACTTACGGGTTATTTCAGTCTCCAGACTCGAATTGTACTTAACTTATTTCTGTTAGAATGCATATTAATATCTAAGTACAATAGTGAATAAAGTTATTATTCCTATTCCATAAATTAATTAATAAAATAGCGTGTCTAAATTCCCGCAGTGGTGCATTAAAGGAGAATGTGTTGACAATGGACGTCCCCACATAAACGGCTGGTGGAGCGAGTGGTCGAACTTTACACCCTGTACTAGAACGTGTGGCGGAGGTGTACAGCACCGAAAAAGAACATGCACAAACCCACCGTGAGTGTTTATGTTACAGGTCAAAATGAAATTCAGGTCAAAATTAGATTAATCTGGTTTGATTCTCAATTTACTTTGTCTTCTAACCCTAATTATTCATAATCAATGAATAAGTAGGGTTAAGAGACTTAAATTAGTTAGGAATGTATGCATTAATTTTTCAACTGTTCTACTAAAAACGGATGTGAGTCAAACATACATCATCCGTACATCTTCTCCTATTAATATTATTATTATTAATAATCATGAGAAGTTGTGGTTAACACTGCTAAAGAGTGCTCAATACACATTTGTGTAGAGCGGTGTATAGAATT
>OMLO01003744.1_pt1 | contig 12584 bp, 5 predicted proteins | sample 1674811 | NCBI WGS metagenome assembly OMLO01 (sample SAMN06265003, study PRJEB25207) | coral metagenome | isolation source: Coral host | place: Mexico:La Bocana,Puerto Morelos, Mexico | collected 2008-11-13
TGTAAGATATATCTATGTTATTTAGTTATAATTTTTTACTCGCATTTGAAAATGACCTCGGAGAGGTCGAAACGTTGGGACTTCTTATCGTTAATTTTCATTGCAAAATCAATCTGTAAGAAATTACTCATCTTTATTTTATTATTAGTGTATTATGTTATTATTGTTTTTCGCTTTTTGTGAAGATAGCGGTAATAATTAAAAGTGATCATTTATTCACAGAAGAACCTGCGGTTTCAACGGGCATGCATCAACGTTCAAAATTATTGCTCAGGCCACCAGTATTAAAATTGTTTAGCTTCTTACTTGCACGCACGCTCAATACGTAAAGTAGAAACACAAATTGCGTAAGCAATACGCACACAAAACATTACCTCGAGTTTCCCCTTAAAAGTAAAAAATCCCAACAAGACAAAGACTGGGATCATCTATAATTTCACATGCAAAATTATGGTATATTTTAAACGCGGCAATCGGTTGTAAAAATCCTTAAAAAAAAGTGCACTTTACAACAGTTTTATTTACATCTTATTTTTTTTTATAAATTTACATGAGAATATAATAATCAAATTAAAATAAGGTTTACTGACAACCTGAAATAACATGAAATAGTTAAAAATGCCAAGTTGCCAGTTAATAAGGTACATATATAGTACCAATTGTAGTCGGTAGTTAACTAAAGTGAATACCCGCGGAAATGTTAAATACAGAAAATGGAAATAAGGAGAACAACATTTTATAAATTATACGACTGTATTGTCCTACAACTAACTGCAATTAAAATGCCGGTATTTATTAAACAAAATTGTTAGTAAGATGCGCTTTAAGATTGGATTTAAAGAAGGAGAGGGAAGAACATTTCAAATCTTCATCTATTGAATTCTATATAATAGGACCCTGGAAACGAATATTAAATTTTCCATAGTTTGTTCTTACCTTAGGAACTGATAATAAGACAATTTAGTAGTGTGTATTGTATTGCAACCGTATGGATGCGATCTACTTTAGTAAAGAAGGGATTGAAAACAGATAGTAGTAACTACTTTTGTTAGTTATTAACAAAAACTGCAATATGGTATTTTACAAGATAAGGAAATAAAATTATACCTAGTAACCTAAACAAAGGGGTTGAACGATGATCAAAACTTAAAAAAGTAATAACTCGAACAGCCTTTGGATGACGAGTAGTATTGTAGGTATTAAGCAATTAATCCATAAGTTAGAAAAGGATAAATAAGTGTTTAATATAAACTTATAAGAATGTCTTTAGTGAAATAATGATGAATATTGCTAAGGATGCCAATTCCTCTTCTAACCTTTTTCAAGACACACACAACTTAGATTTGAATCAATCATAAGCCCTAGATATTTAATACAATAGTCTCTTTTAAGCTGATGATTACTAATGAAACAAAACATAATTTGATTTATCTATGTCAAGTTACAATCTATTAGGATAAAGCTATTCACTATTTACATTGCTTTCAATAGTCAAAAGACTTTTAGCTTCATGAAACAGGTTGTCTAGTAATTTGAGTAATAAAGAACGTCTCGTAGTTGCTTCTCACAAAGAAAATGACTGTGTTCGAGTCAGTGCATTTCTCTTTGTTCGTTTTCTGTACAGAACCAATGAGCTCGATGGGCAATGCTTTTGTCGCATGTGGAGTGATCTACTGTATCGACGACTGTAACGACAGGTCCACTACCATAAACTTTGCTTACGACACCAAGACAGGAAGACAATGGAACCCCAACGTACAGTTCACAAACCAGTACGGCGGCAACTACATGGTGGATTACAACCCCAGAGAAAAAGTGCTGTATGCTTGGGACAACAGGCGTCAAGTCACTTACTCTCTTACTTTTAAGGAACATTAGATTCGTGGAAGACACGAATCTAAAAGCAAGTGATAAATGTTCACAAGCTTGCCGATTGCTTTGCCTTTTTGTAGAAGATGCGCTGTAATTCACTGCACTCTTTTAGAGTGATTCTGCTGATTAAGTCTTACTCCAGTCTTGGCAAATTCAACACCATCAATCACTGATTTCACTTACTGAAGAACCCACCAGCGATCTCCAATAGGCCCAGTTCGTAGTTTGGATAGCCATGTGTTTCAATTTTTTTAATTGGATCACGCAGCTTTTTAGACCTTTCCAGGCAAGGAACCTCTTAAGGACAGTCAACGTTGAATTAAAAAGATATTTGCATTGACCGTCTCTGATTGTCTGACTAAGTGTAAATTGTAAATGAAGCTGCTAAAAAACGAAAGGAGACTTGTCTTCTGTAAGCTAGTCTAACTTTGACTTGAACCGTCAATGTTTTCAAGTATAAACCGCTGTTAGTGTTGACTGCTAAAATAAAATGTGAAAACTTTACCTTGGCTTTCTACTTGCGAAACTGTACTTAATAAATACAAGATGAAATCTAGGGAAAACAACATCACGATGCCGGCCATTACTTTGAAACATTAGACTGATTGTCGTGACTCAAAGCGTGGTTTTGGAAAGTGATTGACAAAGAGTTGGCTAAGAGCGGGGCGATTAAAAGGGACCAGGAGGTAGGGAAAAGGCAGGAAAATTAAAAACCTGACCCCAATTCCCGGCTTACCCCCCCCCCCCAACCTAATCCCGGGCTGATCTCCCCCCCCCCCCCCCCCCTCAGCCTAATCTCCAGCTGATCTCCCTCCCCTCAGCCTAATCCCTGGGTGAGAGGCTGTGGTTGGAAGATGTCTGACATTTCAGACTATGAGAGCATGTACTGTGATTTGAACTTGGTATCAAAATTGTTAAAAATGAAGACAACTATACAGATAATTCTTAAATGTCGAACAAGTGTTCTTGGGGTTCTGAAAGCTGTTACAATCGAGTTAAAAAGTTGAAACGAATTTTGAAATTATGGGAACTTTTGGATAACATAAAAATCTTAATATCAAAGATGGCGAATGGATATCGCATTACTAATAACTTAATAATCTACCACTTTGAAATTTCTTACTCTTATAGTTCAAAATACAAATCGAGGAGACAGTCATGAAAGTTCGTTAATTGTCACGTTACTGGGACGTCGTTAGAAACCATAACGACTTTTCGCAACGTGTTAACAAAAGACCTGAGCCTATTGAAGTCTCGGAGACTGGATTCTGAGCTTAGTTGGCCCTTGTTTTCTCCTACTTGTAAGCTTATTAAATAGGAAGAATATAATTCCCTAATCCGCCTATATTCTAAGCTTCAAAATCCCATTTTAGACACGGATAATCCATTGATCCTTTTTCTTTCATGAAAAAGCAGTTATAACGTTGTAGATGTCCTTTTCTTAGCGCCATTTTAAGATACTATCGCCAAACGGTTAAGACCTAATTTAAAACTAAAAAATCAGCAAAATGTTGCTCCAAACGCCAAAAGTTGCTCAAAAGTTGCCGGGGTTATAATAAAGCATAGGTTACAGGATTAATTTTGCACAACATACGCAGCGTTGTCTCCACCCTGCATGTCCAAGTATTTTTCATTTTACAAAAGTCTGGCATCAATTCAGTATTCCAATACTCTAAAGAGCATGCTTCAGGCCTGAAAAAAAGATGATGAAAGCATACGTTATGCACTTCAGATTCCTAGTACTTCAACTTTTCCACTAAAAATAAAAAGGATAAATATAGTCCAGTAGTCTCCAGTCCCATAGTCACAATAGTTCCATATTTAGCTCTTCACTAAATAAAAATCTGGAAAGAAAATTAGTATGGCTTACATTATGCGGGTATTAAATCTTAACGAAACAACCTGTTAGATAATTACATTGTTTAGTGACTTCCGACCCTTGCAGAACATGACTGAATCTTCTGAAAGGTTAACAAAATATAGCAAACTAGAATTGAAATAACTGACGTCTCACTGACTACATAGCGTCCCTGTAGGAAAAAAAAGGATAATCCTTTACGGGCGTCAATGTAGACATTTAAACTCCTTGGAGAAATACTCAGAGAGCCCATGGTGATGCATTGCGCATGCGTATTCCGTTATGGGAGGAATACAGGTGTTGTATAATGTTGCGAGTTTTTTTTTTCTCTTTTTCTTAGTTGTCTAAGTAAGTATAATCTAGTTGATAACTTATTAGATGTCTCTGTAACATGCAAGTCATTAGAACCCTTATCGTTGCCATTAGGTCCATCCCGATTGTGCTCGGCAACATTTGGTGTTTGGAGCAACAATTTTGGGCTCTGGCATTGCCTTTCTGGGCAACCTTTGAGCAAAATATTGGATCATAGCACGAAAAATCAACAATTTCATACAAAACTTCAATTTTTGCGAATCTCTTATATGCATGGTTTTAGAAGAGCTAGTTTCGTTCAAGGTCTATCTTATCGTTCGGCAAGGCAAGAAATGAACCATGCGTTTTGTTCCGTACGACTTGGGAGTATCCTCAGTTTCGCCCATATTTGCGAGCAACTCTTTAAAGCTAAATTTCAAGCTATTCTTGACCGACGTTACCAAATATTGGGAAGAACGACAGATAAGGTTACATAGAAATATCAAGAATATTAGGTAGCAACATTTTGCTCTGGTTTGCAATTACCACACTGTTCTCTTTTTGTATTCCACCGACCTGGACACGTTCAACTAACATAAACCTCTAAAGCCCTAAATTGTCACTACAAAATTCCATTTTTAACTGCGATATTAGGGTTTTGGCTTCCATGACGCTAAATTGGCCTTAGTTTTGCTGAAAAGGCTTTTCATTGACCAAAAAGATAGATTTCGCCAAGATTAGGTACAAAAATGTACAAAAGTAAATCTAAGGCACGCCCATAAGCCAAAATTTGTACCCTTTTTGCGTTTTTGCTCTTTCCTGTCTTTTCTCTCGACCCTTTTACTCTCGCTACCTCTCGCGTTTCATATTCTTCCTGGCTGATGTAAAACTTTGAGCGTTAATTTCGGACAAAGCCTGGAAATTGGAAATTTATCAAATATAGGTATAATGGGGCGCTTTACCACCATTTTAACAAAAACTGATAACGCTGTTTTTTTTTTTTATTTTACTACGTCAGAATGCCGTCGATATCCAAAACCGACTGTTGTGCGGATAGATCTTTTTGTGCTCTACTAAATCCTTATCAAGAATGTCTGGTGACATTTAAATCGATGACGTCACAAGTGGCACAAAGTGCACGACAATTAAGCACACGTATACGCGTCCTCAGGAGTCACAGGGTTAAGAGTTGAACACGTTTTTTGGCCAGACTTGCTTGTGTTTAAGTGTGAGGACGTACATAAAAGGAACTCGTTATAAAGCCAGTCAAAGAAAGTAAGCCACAACGCTCGCAACTGATTCAAATAGTCAACATCCATAAACTAAAGATATTTTTTGTTATTGCGTGTAACTGCTGTCGTGTCATGCGTCTGTTGTACTAGGAAATAGTCCTCGCCCACATGAAAGGACTTCGATACCGGTGGGCTTCAGCAGACGCGGAACACGAACACATCACGTAAACGGTGATATCGAACCAGCAACAGATCGATTCGCGCTGCATTTATACTGTGAATTTAACACTGAGAAAATACGCTCAAATAGCACTCCTCTTCTCCCTGTGTAGAACGCTGCCGTTTTCAAGCATCACTGAGCTTTTCGTCGGAGAAAACTGTTTCAACTTCAAAAACGGTAAGTTTACTTAAGAAACAGTTAGGGGAATATAAATCTGTATATCTCAAGCGTTATCTCATACGAGTCAGACATTATTAATGTACTAGACAAGGAAGAAATAAGTCACCACTCAGTTTGCTGCACTGAATATCTTCTCCATAAGGTAAATGCATGAAAGTACGACATATAGAAGCTTGTCTGCCCGAATCTGCAAACTACCATTTGCACTACCATTTACTTGACTGCGTAGAAGTTGTGAAAAGAATACCTTTGAAAGCGTTTACTTGTTTTTGTTATCAGCTTAGTATTGGCTGGATCCGTACATTTGTTGTCTATTTTCAGTGTTGATTTCCACTTTTGATGAACTAAAACTACTTTAACAAAATTAAATGCTAGGAACAAGGCAATATTTTGGACTAAAGATCTCTTCCGCACAATGTACACATAACATTTTTCACTGAACTCGTCAAAATTTTGTCAATTGAAAATAGTGACATGAACTGAAGAAGTTTAATCCACCGTTTTTCAAATTTTCATAACAGCCAGAAAACAAAAATTGTTTGATGCTGCTAACAAAACAACATCTCAAAAATGCGTAAGCTAGCCAAGAAACCAGAAACGTGTTTATTTCATTTATTTTCAAAGGATCAAGCTGAATTTGTCGTCGAAACCTAGGGAAAGACAGCTGACCTCAAACTTAGCAAGTCGGGAGAAAAAAATCTCAGTACACTGGAACGTGCCATGCACTGTTGATCGTTTAAAACAAACTCTTTTTCTGTTTCTCTCAGTTGTTTTTTTTCAAGTTTCAGTCAAACGTTGGAGCATAACTTTCGGTTGCTTTGCTTTTTAATTTGCAGATTCATAAGAGTCATCAGTTTACAAACGCGATGGCATTCCGATATTTGCTGCTTCCGTTGTGTTGTTTACTTCCTCTTTTGCTGGTAAGTTTTGAATTTCTTTAGTCACTTCTGCTGAACAGTTCTTTCGTGATAAAAACGTTTTTCAGTGTAGATCGCTTAAACGAGTACGTCACGTCCTAAAAGTGTAACTTCCGCACCGTTATAATTTTTATAACGTATATATCTTGCTTTTCTCGCCTTTTTTCCCTTGGTTTGCTTTTGCGCATTTGCGCGTTGAACTTTGCTCAACTACTTTTTGTCCTGAATTACGATGATTTTGTGTGCCGATGACAGCATTGTTATTCCTTTGTGAAGACATAGGTATCTTTAAAGAAGTCCTTTACATAAAGCCTTATTGGCTTCCCGGGGTTTTCATGCCTTACACATTAGTAAGTAAGTAAGTAAGTAACGTCTTTATTTATAGAGGGTAGCACTTAATAGCTATATAGCTAATAAACCTGTGGCCCTCAACAGCACACAATAAGACCAGACCACAACACCGGGAACTCCGCGCCCTACTCTTTTCGATAAGTGTGTGGGTTCTTTAACGTCCCCTGCTAGCCTATTACAGTGAAGATGCAGGAGACGGGGCCTACGGTTTACCGTCCTTATGCCATTGCAAAGGCAGCAGATTCTCCTCAGTTATTTTAAGACCCTGAGTGTTGGTCCAGTCTGGGGCCATGAACCATTCATTTTCTCTGGGCGCTCTCTTACAATTAATCATGTAATTCAGAAGAAATAGCCTTTCCTTCTCCTCAAAAAGCGTTAGGAAGAGTCAGTGAAAAGACGTAGTTTCCATTATCTCCATGTGCACCCTTAAATTCATGAAATATGGAATAAATACCCTTTTCTCGTTCTGAAGAGCAGTTTGAAAACAGATGATAAAACGTTTTCTAAGTACCATTACTGTGGGACACACAAGTTTAATATTCTACCATGGCAGTAGTCAGGTCAGGAAGAAGTCAAGTTTGCCAGTGTAAACTTTTCAGTTTCACCTCCTGATTAGTACTATCTTCTCCTGGGTCTCCAGCATCAATATAACTGTTGAAAAAAGTACACCTGTTTTTACCTTTGCGAGAAAAAGGTATATGCAGATGGTTTAATGCATGGGAGATAAGCAAGTCTGAATTAGGTTTTAAAATCTCTTTTCGGAAAAAATTGTAAAATTGTCCACTTAGTTTTTTGTATGAAATAAGAGCATTTTTGGCTACTTTATGGATTGTAACTAACTGACTGTAACTGCTAATTTTCCACCTCCATCGATAATTAAAACAATTTATTTGAAAACTGATGTAGGCTGGAACTGTAAAAGACAAGATTACAATATAAGCACTGATAAGAGAAGATGATAGAAAAGAAATATCGTCAACGGAAAACGACGTTACTTACATTGTTACGATACTTAATACTGTCCGAGAACAAAACGACTAAAGGAATCATTGCCTTGAAGCGAACTGCGACTAGTGCGACTGAAGGAAAGACTGCGGAACAGAAAAACTAGGAAATATGCGCTGGTAAGACTGAAAATTAGTGCGTACAAAGAACGAAACTGATGGTGGGTGAGACCGACGATAACAATAACGAATGAAAGTGTGTGAAAAACAAATGAAGCAAAAAAAAAAAAAACGCAGGGCGAAACAAAATAATAAAAAACACTCTTGAGCCTAAATGCATGAACGTTAGCGCGCTAAGATCTTACACTGACTACGTGTATATTTATTTCAGCTGAGCGAAGTAGTAAGCACTTCTTCGGTAAGTGCAACACGAAACAAGCGAGCTGCTTCGTCCGTTCAAGACCTTTCCGTTGAGTTGGCCAGGACTGAGGTAAGTTGATGGAGTAATTACCTCATTTCATTTGGAGTTAATGTGTTTAATTGGTACGTTATAGGTGCAAACAATTCCGATAGCGATTCCGTAGTATACGTAGATGCAATATTAAACACTTGTCCCTAGAATTTCTATGTTCTCAAGGCGGAGCCTAGCGAAACATTGAGATTCAAGGAAAACAATATTTTAATCTAATTTTATTTCATATTGATAGTTTTAATTTTAATTATTTCATATTTTTGCAGCTGCTCAAATTGATTGTCAACAAAAAAGCTGAGCTGGACAAGGCTAAGGAGAGTGTTCGCATCCTACAGAGAGGTTTGCTAATGATCACATTTGCATCAAATCAATCGTCCCGGTAGAATGCACAAAATATTGAGGATTCTCGAAAGCGTAACGGAGAAATGTATGCATGCGTGTAAATAGATGTGCGACTTTGTGTTTCGACTGAAATACATATTAACAGGAAAATATACAAGTAAAAAAAATACACAGAAAACAGATTAATAAAAGGAATCTGTGAAAGGCGATCGATAGGACTATAATTCATGACCCAATAGCGCGTAATTCCTCAGTAAGCGGAAACGAGCTATGATAACTTATTAAAATTAAAATGAGGATAGCGATACAGAAATTGATTTCTAGTATAAACATTACTTTGTTACGCGACTTCTCCCCTTCCGAGAAGGTTGTGTACAAACATGAAAACAAGAGCACAAAACAACAACAGTGAATTCGAAGTTCGAGCCCCGGCCGGGGATACTGGGCAATTCACTTACTCCCACAGTACGTCTCTCCACCAAAGTGAATGATTGAGTACTAACCCTGCGATGGACTAGCATCCCATCTAGTGTGGAGTAGAAATAATCTCAGTCTTCCCATGCTACTGAAACCTGAGATAAGCGCCGGCGTTATGGGCCACTTGACTGGTATTTAGACTTAACCTTTTATCCTTGATTGCTGCTTCTCTGGACTAAAGTTGGAAATAATGATGAGCTCTGCTATTAATCCTTACTTTCCTTTTTTGCAAAATCTCATATCACTTTGGAAAGATGTCCGCCATCTTTCGTTTTCTTTACATCTGGATGAATGAAACAACCCCTGGGAAAATTTAGGCGATGAGAAATTGAACTTGCAGTTGTCACTACATTAAATATTTGGTGAGTGGTAGGTAAGGTAAAGTCTGCTTACGAACCAAACGGTGATCCATCAGGCCGGCGCGCGTTTATCCCGGTTTCAGTCGCATAAAGCGACCATGAGCATTTCTACACCCCTCTGGATGGGATGCAAGTGAATGAGTTGGAGATAAAAGACAGATATGGGAGACAATGACAACAGAATCGCCTGGCGCCCTCCTCTCTCTTTTGATGGTTTACAACCAATCTCAATAGATTCCAAAGCGTGACTGCCATGCTGGATCGCATTACCATAATAATGGTATGAGATATCTTTCGTTAATGTTAACCAAAATGGTGCCGACATGATGTAATTTAGAACGAAGCATTGTTCATTATTTTCCGCGTAGAGAAGTTTTGAGAAGACTAGCGCAAAAGAGAAATCTATTAAATCTTTTGCACACGTACAGACGCTGTCAATGCCAATAAATATGCGTATGATCAGAGGACAAACAATTAATATTAATGAATTATTTAATCATGCCGCCTTTTGGAACTGGATCAATTCTGTCAGGTTTTAGTGTGTTCTTATAATGTGGTAGCATATAAACCATGAGAGATTAGTATCTGTTTAACGATTTCTTGCAGACAGCTGCACTAATATCAGGTCTGTTGGTAAACCTGTCACTCACAATACTCGACAGCAATCAAACGGAGCCTGGATGAAAGACCCACTAGGAATCATGGGTGCTGAAACCATATTCGTTATGGAGGGATATAGCGGAAATAATGTTGTTGAAGAATTTGAAAATATGGACATGTTTAAAGCAGGCATAGCTCGTAAGACATACATACTGCCTTACAAATGGGATGGAACTGGAGCAGTGGTGTATGGACCATACCTCTATTATAACAGGTAATATTTTTGTGTGTTTCCTGCACATAACGTTTCATGAAAACAAGTTTTCTACGCCCGATTTCTGATTATCCTCAAGTAAACCATAATACTTGTCACGTAACTTAAGTTATAGTAGTCATGCAGCTATCAATACTTCCACGTATGAAAGTTGTCCGGCTGCTATCTAAAACTACCAAAACAGATTTTTAAACAGACTACTAAAATTCTGAATGTAGAACATTTCAGATTCTGGTTTCTTTCTCTCCTTCCAGGAGCCCATTACTGTAACCGGTAATGTAGCCCAGTAATGGGCTTCTCAGGCTCTTTCTCTTTCTCTCTCTTTCTGTCTCCTTTTTTCTTTATTTCTTTCTTACTTGTTGTTTTGTTTCGGCGCGACAGGGAAAGTTCGAATTATATCTACAAGTACAGTCTGCGCACGGAGCACGTTGAGGCCATAATCACCGTGGGCTCTTTCACACCAAGGACTAACAGCTACGATTGGGGCGGATACAATGGAATGGACCTGGCAGTTGACGAGCAGGGATTGTGGGTATTATGGGGTAGTACTGCAAACAACAAAAAATTGCGCGCATCCAAAATTGATGTTTACAAAAACGTCATAGGTCACACTTGGGCACTAAATACAGGTAAGGACATAATATCCACCACTTTAAAATTTGACCGTTATCAACGAGGACTTATACTAGGATTGGGATTATACCTCCTCAATTTCCCAAATAACGCTGTTGAGGGAAGTGCGATAATCCTCTTTGAACACACAACAGGTCCCTAGCCAGAAAAAAGAAAGTGAGGGAAGTGCGATAATCCTCTTTGAACACACAACAGGTCCCTAGCCAGAAAAAAGAAGTGAGGCAAGAGTCTGGTTCGCATGATACTATCTACAGCCCTGCACGAATGCGCAGGGACATGCATGGTATTTCTCTTTGGGTTTTCATTTGACATTCACGAAAGAGAACCACAGCATATTCTTGATCATTATGGACAACCATCGAGGGTGTTAAGGACGAATATCAAAATGATAAATCAGTAAGTGCCTCCCTGTTATGGGAAATAAGTTAAAAGTTAGAGAACAAACTCTGAGATATGCGAAAACCAAAAAGCAAAAAATGTTGCGAGAAGAAGAAGAACTGGAGAAGAAAATAAACATACTGCAGAGACAAACTGATTCGGTGTGTAACAACGCCAACGAAAAGCTTGCGATCAACATTCAACTAGAACAGAAAACAAAGGAATTAGAAAAGATAACTGAATATAGAACAAATGGAGCTCTCAAAATGCAGATGGTACAATGAAGGTAAAAAAAATTCAAAGTATTTCCTAAACCTTGAAAAAAGGCACCACAAAAATGGTGTAATTAGGTGACAACGAATTTGCTAGCTCAGACAAAGAAATTTTGTCTGAATGCGAAACCTTTTACAGACATATTTATAACTCCAAGGTAGACTGTGATGATTCACGAATTAACGACTTATTTTTTGGAAATACTGCTTCAAAATCATTGAACCTTGAAGAAAAAGAAAAATGCGAGGGCATGTTAACCAAAGCAGAGTGCTTACAAGCTCTAAAAAGTATGGAACCCGGAAAAACGCCAGGCTCGGATGGTTTGCCCATTGAATATTATAAAGTTTTCTGGAATAAAATCTCGGACTGCCTTTTAAATACAATTAACTACGCTTACATTGAAGGAAAATTCTCAATAAGTCAAAGGCGTGGGATAATAAAACTTATACCCAAAAAAGGTGCAGAACCTTACTTTGTTAAAAACTGGCGACCAATTACTCTATTGAACTCCGACTATAAAATAGCGGCTAAGGCCATTGCAAATCGTCTCCAAAATGTACTTCCAAAACTAATAGATAGTGACCAAACCGGTTTTCCCAAAGGAAGATTTATTGGTGAAAACATAAGATTAATAGATGGCTTAATAAACCACACTGCTGCTCGCAACATTCCCGGACTGTTAATATTTCTAGATTTCGAAAAAGCGTTTGACAAAGTTGAATGGTCTTTTATATGGAAAACGCTAAGTTCTTTTAATTTCGGTTCGTCATTAATAAACTGGATCAAACTGTGCTACCGTAACATAGAAAGCTGCGTCCTTAACAACGGATGGGCAAGCGATTACTTTACCCCTGAAAGAGGAGTCAGGCAAGGTTGCCCCCTTTCCCCTTACATTTTCATCCTTTGCGCAG
>OMLO01003745.1_pt1 | contig 12583 bp, 8 predicted proteins | sample 1674811 | NCBI WGS metagenome assembly OMLO01 (sample SAMN06265003, study PRJEB25207) | coral metagenome | isolation source: Coral host | place: Mexico:La Bocana,Puerto Morelos, Mexico | collected 2008-11-13
GAAGGTGAACGACGGTATGCAACCGCCTGTGGCCGGGTATTCAAACACCAGTCTGGAAAGAAATGGCAGGAACAGATATTAGAGTCCGATTGAACCCATTTGAATGCGATATAACCTATGAAAGAGGTTTTATGATTCTGTTGGTGCATGGCTGGCTGCAAACCTGGAGGGTTACTCCCAGAAAATTTAGAAGGGGGCGTGTGGTCCGCTTCCCAAAACCTACCATAAAACACCAAAATCTGTGATTTTCACTACCCTGTTTATTATAATAATATTAGTTTCCTAGTTCAGACTGATTGTGACGGGCTTTCGTTGATGGTCTTCTCGACAATGATGCAAAAGTAACTTCTTCTAAAAACGTAGGTTCACAATTCATGACTAGAGTGCAAAACCCAAACCCTATTTGAGTCCCCCACCAGCAAGTGGAGGCCCCTAGATAAACCAGAAATTAGACCACCACTAATTGAGAAATGCAGAAATAGAAACGTGTTAAAAGAGTCAACAAGTAAGTCCTGAAAAATAGACTACAAGAATTAAGACTTTCTGACTTACTTAATTATACAGAACAAGTTGATGTTGGCATTGTAAACTGTGAAGTCAATGAACACAACTCTTGTTCCACGGTCTAACCACAAGTTTTGCTGAAAGAGAATTTCAAAAATAATTATTAATTATACTTTTCAAGGACGTTGTACAGTAAAAACCTGTGTATACGAGCCTGGGTTTGAAGGACCTGTTATGCTAAGATTCTCATTTTAGACCTGCCATACATTTGTCTCAAGAACCTATAAATACACTAAATACGAAAAATCCAGGTTCTTGCGTTGGTTTTCACTGTATTACATAATTGGTAAGCCATGCAACCTGACTATCTGCCTTAAATTAGAGTGACTGCCGAAGAGAAGTGTCTACTTAAGAGAGACCGAACAAGCTTGGTCAAGAAAGGATTTTATTATGTGTTCAAAAGAGTACAGACTATTTCTCACAGCACACTGTGGGTAATCCCGAGAAGCCAATCACAGTGCAGATTTGGTTCATCTTGCTCACTCACATAGCTAGCCATGCAATAGTACTGCAGTACTGACCTTTAACTCGTCAATTAATACCCTTGTTTCCTCCTTCTTGGGTTTTAGGAGCATTGTAAACCCACCGCCACTGTATGATGTAATCCGTCCCCAGTATGACTGGCCATCAAGCTCCTTCTCTGTCTGGTAAGTCCAGCTGTGTTAAAGACAACAACAACAAAAAAACGGGTTTTATGTTAAAAGTTTGTCAGAAGAGAAATTCTTATTCAAAAGTCAAGTGGCATAAACAGACGACAGCTTCTTTTAAATGGCTATTGTTAGGTGATAAGAACAACAACTAATGATAATTACAAAGAAATGCGTAGAACTGTCAATCAGTTATAAAATCTATGTACAAAAAACAACTACTAGCCCCAAGAAATGTTTAAATGGGGACAAGTGAAAACTGAAATTTAATAGCCCACTGGGAAAGTGGATTTCAATTTTTTCCTTCCCTGATTATGGGCATTAACAATCTCTGAATTGCATGCAATGAAGCCTAGTTACTAATTAAGTGGATCAATAAATTTTGAGGATAATACCCTTATGAATGAGCAATTATCAATTACATGAGAAATAGGTGCATGAATTTAAAAAATTGTTATAGATATCAATTGTGCAGTGGAAGATATCTAATTGGACAGTTTCATAAGACATGCAGTCACTTATCCACAGCTATCATTACCCTTCTTTTGAACATGTGTGCCTAGATTTTGAGAGGCCATACTCAAGAAAGATTGAGACAAGTCCAAGTCTGCATAGGTGATACCAATGCAAGTCACACTTGCCTCAAAAATCAGCAGTGAAAGAGTAACTTTCTGTAAATTAGATATCAAAGATAATCACTCACGCAGTGCCATTTTTTAAGCCAAATGGATCCTGGTCTTCAGCACCTGGAGAGTAAGGGGCATAGCACTCATGGATAACACTCGCGAAATCCTTATGCACACTGAAATAAAAAACAAAATTATTGTTACGCAAGTGTCATGCTTTTAATCGAGAATTAGAAAACATGTACTATGTTTTAAAAACACTTCTGGAAGTTTGGGAGAGCAAGAATAAGAAATACTGTGGGAATACAAGCTGGCAGTTGGGTGTTACCACAGCTTTTACGAGTTTTCATTTTCTATTGCATGATAGTTTAAAAGCGCCGCAAAGTCAACTATCACACAAAGAAATCAAGGGTGACTAATCTTTTGTTTTTGTATAAATCTGCCTCTTGTTCAAAACTTAATCAAAATCCAATTCACAGACACTGCAAAAACACTGCTAAAAAACAAGCGCACACTGCTACGCTACTCCCCATCTACAACAGAGTATATGGTGAGTAGCATAGCCAATCACTGAAGAGCATTTGTGATAGAGTGCTAATTAGATTTATACTAAAACTCAATAGAAACACAGATAACATGTTTTATATTTCATTTAGACAATTCCACGACAAAAAAGACTTGTTTACTTTGATCATCAAAATGCAAATTCCTTTGATCGTGCCATCATTACGTCAACAGCTCCTACTAGTTCTGTGTTTCTGTCAAGTTGCAGAAACACAATTTTAGACCAATAGCTTTTTGTGTTTAAGATTTTCGGAACTTGTATGAACATGTTATGCATGGCAAAGGTACTAAGTGAAGATCAATATCAACATTCACTTACACACAGGAATTATTCTTGACTCGTAGCTGTCTGAAGCGAGGTCGCCCAAGTATTTTGTTTTCAAAATAGATGTAGCCAAGATCCTCTTTTGATACATTCTGATCATTGTAGTATTGTTCCCAGTACAAGCCGTCAGACAATGGACCAGTTGTGTACTGTTGAAATCGGCATAGAAAAGAACAGTTTATGCTGCCACTGAATTGTACATTTTAAGACTGAAATATTTTGCTACTAAGTAATTTAGTTCAATTTCACGTCTCCACATTAATCTTTGCAAACATAACAGCTAATCTGAGAGACCCTATAGCTGACCTTTTCCATTCTTTTTCGGGTTATATCACAGACTCTTTTAAGAAGGCGAAAAGTTCTTTTCTCAAAGAAAGCATCTGTTTATATGGCTTAAAATTTGTTTTGTCAGCATTGTAAATTATAATAACATTGTTATGTTTCACAGACTGTTTTTTCATAAATCTTCATAATTAATAATCCTAATTATCCTAATTTCCAGGTCTATGTTCTTAGCTTACCATCCAGAACTCCTTCATCGTGGTAATATCCTTGAAAGTGTTTCTGTTTTCCATTGTTGTCTCCACAAACAAATCTGAAAAAGTTGTTAACACAAGCACAGTCATAAAGACAAGAATAAGATTAAGTCCTAAGGCAGCCACCGTTCCTTTTAGATTACCAATATTTATTAATGCCCTATCAGGCTGCCAGACCATGGACCATGGCACTTCAGCATTGAGTTGCTTGTAACATAGCCTGCAATGCAGGTGTATTTTGGTGAGCAAGTACATCATGATCAAGCGAGCACCATCTTGGATTCAATCTTGGAACAGGCTTGGGAAGTGTCTAAATTTATTCGATCGCACTAAATTTGTGAACACACGGAAAAAGCCTGCACTGCAGGCTACTTATAACCATTTACATTCATTGATAGAGAGTGGCCCGATGAGAGAACAACCTTGGGGGAGGGTACTCTCAGTTCAAAACGACTGGGGTGATCATTGGAAATTTTGAGAAGAAGCCGTAAGAATAGTCTCCTTCGCAAGATCCTGTTTTGTAGGGGTAGCTTGAATTTTTTTTCACCATTAAGAGGTACCAATTTTTAACCAACACAATCAAAATATCCAGTCATACTGTTTTTACTGGCTCAACACCCTAAAACTAAAAAGGTACTGCAAAAGATCCCAGTGTGAACGTTTTGAGGTTGAACACCCTAAGAGGTAACAAAACTGCTTTTTTTTACCCCAAAAAGATACGCCGAGCACCCATATCCTTTATATATGAGAATTCCCCTGGAGAACAATGCCTTACAACAAAAATACAACATGGGCATCTAAGCCAAGATTGGATCTCAGACTCACAATGCAATTCAGAGTACAGAATCTACACTAACCACTGACTAAATGGACATCTTACTGACAAAAACATCCTACCCACCTCTCATTACTTTAGTGTAATAGTACATGGTGGAGTTTGTCATTCCAAATGTCACTGAAAGAAAAGAAAAATTCTTCTGTCTTTGTCATTCTGCAATATTTCATACATTTACACTGTAGTTTGAAACAGATGGGCTTGATCTTATATTGAATTCTACTAAACTAGTGAAAAGGATCATCACTGTCATTGTGCCTTGTGTAACTATTGTCGCGTTGACTGGCAAGCTCCATATTAATTTTGCTACTGCCAAGGTAAAATGCTGTAGAGGGGTACATAGACACATACTGTTCAATCACTCACCCTAGTTTTGTCAGAGGAAAATAAAAAAAAACATGTCTTGCCTAATATATAAACCAAACACAAATGTCAGGTGAAGGTTTGAAACAGGTTCTTAATATTAAACAGTTCTGTCCTGAAATGTGTACACGTATGAGGTCACCTGACTGACATTACCAACAACCAATGCAGAGATGCAATCTAAAAAAATTGAAATCTGGTAGATCGCCATTTTTACTTCTTGACTTGATCAAAGTAGAGCATTGTCAAATCAACCCCAAAAATGTGTCAAATGTCCAAAAAACTTTTCAGCAAAACCACTTTCCATCGTATTGCATAGGAGATTTGTTGACCCATATATATGAGACCTGGAGATTCGGTCTGTATCCAGTACTCTACAAGCAGAGTCTCCTTCAATCTTCCTAGGAAAATCAAAGGAGACTTTGCGCACACAGTAGTATCTAGGAGACTCTTGGATAATCTGGAAGGGATGGTGCAGATTCAAATGCTATTTCATAAATTAAAATTAGACAATCCAGTTTTACTCACGTATGCAGAGGATGGTTATAAAGACCAGGTAGATTATCAGCTCCCGCAAGGTTGTTTTCACATGAGTTTCAGGATCGGAGTCGGTATCCTCTGTCTGTCGTGTTCTCCAAAAACCTACCAGTCAACAAGAAAACACATCCTCAATGACAGGGCTCATCCAGGAAAGTAGACAATGGAAAGATCAAAAAAGGTATGAATGCTGTGGTCTACATTATTGTTTTTACCAAGGTACATCAACTTTGTTAAAAATATTATTTAAGATTTTTCCTTATAATGATTAATTTATTTGAACTGACTTACAAAAATATCAGACTTGAATATATGGAATACTTTATGTATACTATTTCTTTGCACTTTGGGACTGAATATATTTTGTACTTCTCTGCAAATGCTTTATTAATTTATAATTCCATTGTGGAGATTAAGAGCAAAAAACCCGAATGACTGCGAAGTATGACAAATGAAAATAAGCAAACCCCCAATCTACATGAAACAGTTTTGTTTGACACTCAAAAATAATTCTCAGAAAATTTGTAAATTTAATAATGCAAAGGAGACATTAGATTGGGTAAGTTACATCTGCCAGTTAGAGCGATAGGCCACTGTTAGTTATACCTGTTTAACTTTTTAAAATACTAGTAAAATAAAGACAGCTGTTATTGATCTTCACATATGCAAAATAGGAGAACATCCAAAATAAATAAACATTTTTAATCAACATGATTAAAACACTTATTCCTTTTTGAAAGGGTCCAAGATAAGTTCAGATGTGCTTAATTACAATTTTCAACCTCCTTCTAGTTCCTTTTTTAATAACAACAAAATCGGTTGTCTTGTTCGAAATAAACAGCGATAGCCACAGATTTAAATTTGACCAGCTACATATAAATTCTAAAAATATAATCGAATAATCGATTCAAAAAACAAAGGAAGCTTGCAGAAAACAGTCTTTCAGTTTAAAATACTCTTTCGAATGGTTTCCCCTCCGAGTAATGAGGCTGTAGAACAAAAGGTGACCGCCTTGATTCTTTAATAGAAGACTGTCGCAGTGCAAACATACGAACCGATGTGAATCCATTTTGTATTCCCAAACAGATGTTTGTTTTAGAATTTTTCTTAATTTCAAACTGCGTACAAGCCCCATATTTTCCTCTTGAAAATTACAACCCCAGATGGAAAAATCAAATTGCAATCAATTCTTGTTAGGATCGGGAAATGAGGGCCATTTCTACGGTTGGTATTAAATACTGGAAATCGAATGTCGAACTGGCCTTTGCCTTGCTACGCGAAACCAATACAAGTAATACAACGCGACACTCGAGAGAATAATACCTGAAACATATTGACTTATACAATATAGTCTCTTTCTATTGGTTAAAGCTGGTTCTAAACAGCAGTCGAAAAAATTTCCCAATTGTGTAGCAATTTTACTGAAATCTAAGTGGTATAAATAATTTATTGGGAGGATAGTTGGCGCAGAAATAAGAAAACTTATCAGCAAGGTATCTGATACAACGAGTTCTCAATGGCCATCGCAAGCAGAAATATTGTTTCTTTTGAAATATTCTCGATCGCTTAGGGCATAAGTCGTAAGGATAACAAATGAAACATCTATTGAGGGAATTACAACAACTTTTATACTGAAGAACTTCACTTCTTCGTTGGTGAAAATTATAACTCATGTTGGCATAAATATTATTGGCAGACAAAACACCTGCCCGAGTGTTCATTAAATTTTCAACGTTCTGGCAAACCGAAAGTGTGGCGAAATAAGTTAGATCCTTTCGTATCTTTCTCCGAAATGAGAGAGATCCAGAGAAATCGAGGAAAACAACCAAACTGTAATAGAACAGCCCTATTTGGAAAACCGACATTAACGCTGTTCGTTCTGAAATCTACCGTCGATTAATTACAGCAACGCAGCGAAATTTCTGCAAATGCGTAATTATAGCTCCAACTTTTCCTCTTGTCTTCCTTCGGGATTAAGCTGTACAATTACGAACCAGTCTAGCGTAGACAACGTAGACAATTGTTCTCACTAGGGAAAAATGTAGAAGAACTGAACCATAAAGAATTGTGATCCAAATTACGTGACATTACATTTCTTACGGCGATTTAGCTAAGATCGCGAAGGGGAATCGTGCGCATTCAACGACCAGGTCTCTGAGGCGAAATATATGATATATAAGGCAAATTGTGTCTATTTTGTGCCACGAAGAAATAATTCTTACCTCGAATGATCCTTTTAAAACGAGTCCAGCAACCAACAGGTACGTTCTTGGTGCCCGGAGCTCGAACATCCGCGGGCACACGGGCTTGATGGTTCACCCGTTCTTGCTCCATAGCCGAAGGAAGGTCCACAGCGGCCGATGCGGGTGCTCGGGGAGAGAAATCGATCTCGTCATGTCCACCGCTTAACAGATCGTCCGACCAAGCGTTCCTCGACTGTGAAGATGGCGGTCGGCTACTCTTCTCTTGCATTTCAAGTTCATTGCCGAGGCTGGCCTGAGATCCCAAGCCGCCAGCTCGAGTTCGTCGTTTAGCAGAGCCTCCACTCATATCGGAGTTCTGTTACCTTGTTTTAGTGTAAAATGAGAGAAAAATCCTGTCAATATGAAGGCTGATTTACAGCGCGAATTTACGAGAGAACGCTGTGTTACTCGCGACTTGCCCTAAATGCAGATCGATCTGAGCGAGTTTTCGAATGTTCGCAGATACAACTGATTAATATTTCATATACATTCTACGCAAGTGGAAGCATGATTGTCAATCATCGGCGCGCTAATTAAAGTTTCTATAGTTACGGATTACGAGGAAAAACGAATACGGTTTGTAAAATAAAATCTTCTTAAAAACTATCCCATTTTCGTAAATTGCTAAGTTCAATTTTCACATTTAGAGGCAATTTTGTAATTCTTTCGATTACTTCTATGATTAATGAATTTTTAACTGTTTGCATCCGATAGGCCGAGAAGGAACACTGAAAACACACCATGAAAAAGTACTGAACTGAAGAAACTTTATGGCGTAAAATTAATATTTGTTAAAAACCAAAAACACAAAAAAGAAACCCTTGAAATTCGCGGGTGTAACATACAATGAGCACAGATCTTACCAGAATAAACGAATCCAAAGGAAAAACTGTCTGGTATCGGGATGTTTTTTCGCACAACGAATTCACCTGTATGACAACTCAAGAAAGGCAAATATATGCATTATGGCCGAAAATGAATGTTTTATGAAGTTTGCAAAATGAAGGCATCTAATTGGCTGTGTTTTCTGGCAACTGTGTTTTAAAAACCTAAGGACTTCAGGTATTGCGAAATATGCATGTTCCTAAGAATAAAAATACATTTCCGAACATTAAGAAAATATTCGCGAGATACGAACGTATTTGATTTAACTGGAATGTTCTAATGTAAGGGATTTTCTCCTCTTCAATTGAATACGTTTTAGTACGCATAAAACGTGTCCCATTGGGCAAGAAAACGGTCCGTTACTATGCAAGTGTTTTTGTAGACAATGGTACAAACTTCCCTTCACTTTGTGATACCTTTAGGAATAAATTATAATTGAAAAACTGACAAACAAACAAAGTGAAGAGAATGGGCAAGAATCGATATTGACACAATGACGAAGTGAATTTCTTATCTTCAGCTCTCTCATCTTTATATCTTATATAGCTCATTTTCCATTTTAGACCGGTCGAGGGATTACGAAAACAAATTGGAAACCATTATGGAGTATATACCCCGCAAAACTAACCACAAACACCAAAATTCGATAAAGGTGATCCATCAAGGTAGCTATGCAAACTTTGTTCCTTGCTAACGAGATGGCTCATTGGATAATACAGTGACATATCATTCATTATTCTGGGTTTTTTAACTAAATATTGACAAATTGGGCAAATCGAGGAACTTGCCCGTCGAACAGCAAATGAATTGTTTTCGTCACTACGAGGTGAAATTAACACTACTACAACGTAGCTATTTGTCAAACTACCCGCGCATTGATGCATCAGCGAAAAAAAAAAGGAAAGCGAGAAAGTAGGGCTTTTTACGCTTTATCGCGTTACGTTTTCTGAGCTATTTAACCAATCGTCGAGTGTTTCGTTTTAAAAGACAGTCCAAAAGATATCGCCCGCTAATTTCCTTCTCAGTTCTGGAATATAACGAATGTTTTGCACGTTCCACCTTAGTCATTTGTGAACAACCAAAATAAATACACATTATATAGATAAACGGGCGATCGTAACACAACTAATAATTGACAAGAATGAACTCCGACCAAAACTACAAAAAGCCTGAAAATCGGTCGCCAAGGAGGAATCGGACTAGCAAGGACAAGCCAGAGAAATTGTTAGGCTGAGAATTGTAAGCTAAAAAAAATTGACAGAAATGTTCCCATTGCGCAGTATGACAGAACTTCAGTGGCTTGTTTATAATAGAACGTTCTAGGTCTGGCAAAGAAGCTACAGATTGTTGGAATAGAAACAAATTATGATTTAGGAAAATATTCCTGAATGATGTACTTAAAGACTTCCCACTTCGCAGTGACTTCCTAAAAAACTGGGACATTAGCGAGGGAACGTTAAAAAGTACGTAGGCTATGTGGCATTACGAACATTTCCCGCTTACAAGCTGATATACATGTAACTGGCAATTTGAAGTGCTAACAACATTTTGGTGTGATGCATTGTTGAAAGATGTATCATTGCATTAAATGGCAACTGAAATTCAAAGTACAATTCTCAAGTTGATAGCTGTATTATCAGTTTCAACCACTTTGAGCAACAGAGTAATTTCATAGATAACCGATTGCTTCGATAATCCCAATTAACGTAAAAGAGAGAAATGAAGGAAAACAGCGAACAAGAACCCACTTAAAATAGCAAGTTTGCGGATTGAATCAGAAAGCAAAACTAAATACAAAAATTGAAAAAAAAAGTTGATGATAAATACAAAAATTTAAAAAAAAAGTTGATGGTTTTGTCACACTAAGCCCGTTTTGTGCAAGTTGTGTCGTAACAAGTTCAAATGAGATTCTCTGGCTCAAAGAGCTGAAAAGCTTTAAGATACAGCTTTGGAATCAGTAAGTGTAAAAATGTTGCTCCTCAATACTTGTGAGAAACTCATAAGGGAAAAAAAAGCAGTTCGTAATTATATATTACCAGTTATGGGCGTTCTTGTAGATTGAAAGCGATGAAATTGTGCTTAAGTTTTCAGTGGCCCCCCAGCACGTTCATGACATCTAGCTAAAAATAGATAATTTCTTAACACGAACTTTCTTTTGTATGATGGAGTTCGCGGAAATGTTCGGGTATAAGCACGTAATTTCAGTCACCCTTAATATTTTTTCTTTGGCCACCTGCTAACGTGAGCTAAGAGATTATTTTCGATGCTTTTTATTCCGATGTTTAATTAACCGGACGTGGCTATTAAGAACACGTTTTCGGCAGAAACCTTCATTGTAGGGAAACAGCGAAGTCATCTAGTTTGGCGTTATCTCGACGTCTGGCGGATTAAAGCAATAAATTCTTCTTGGATGTCAATAAAATTCGAAACACACATGCAAGAATTCAGCACGAACAAAAACGTATTAAGCCAAATGGATGTGTTCCTCAATTGTCGAGGAACACAAAAATGCGCCAAGTTGACTGGCAATTGAAATTAATAAGCTATACTCTGGATTCGAAACTTAATAGGATAAAGGTGAATTAAACACAAATACGGACGCTTTTAGCTTTGAGTTCGGTTGAAAGCTCATTAAGTACTTTTAAAATAAAAACATTTGCTATTCAAATCTTTCCACTGACGTCAGCAAAAGCCAGAACGTGCGGGAATTATCTTTCATTTTGGGCGAAATCTATGCGAGGACATTTTTAATGACATTCTAGAATTTGCGGAATCTACCAAATTTAAAAAATATTTGACTATATTTGGAAGACGTTTCTTTTGTTATCAATGTCAAAGGCATTGTTGACTTCAAATTATAAACGCTGAATGTAAAAGTATTTAAATTTATTTCACCGCTAATAGTTCAGGCATTTCCGAGCGCAATTTCAACAAGCAGCTATTTCGCCGTTTTTGAACAATCAAGGTTGTGGTGGTGTCTCAAGGTGGCTCGAAACAGTTTCCAGCACTGGCTGCCAAACTCATGGTATTAAAAACCTGCCCAATCATTGCTGAGTATGTTGCGGTCAATTTTTTGACATAATAGGTTACCGTAGCAACAATATGACCTGCTAAAAACACCCTTAATTTTAGCTTAAAGCTCTTATAACTCAAAAACGAGCTCAGCAACCCCCATTTTTATTATTGAATTGTATTAAGCATGATACCATGCAACTTTTTCAAAGTTTAAAGAAATTCTACAGAGTGGGTTTAGAGCCACCTTAAGTTTAAAAAACTTTAAAACCTACTGGGCATGTTTTTGCAAACTCGCTCATGCAGATATGGCATCTAGCATTACATTTGTTGTACTAAGTTAGTTGTACACCTCAGCTTCTCCCCACCCGCCTCGAAGAGCCATAAATATCCTTTTATCCTTCAGTGTTTCAGTGTCTCACTTTAGTAATCTATTTCCAGTCATTTGATTTTCTGTTACAATCCTGTGTACAACACATCAGCATCTAATTATAATAACATTCACTAAGTCATAATTAAGTATTGTTGATCTGTAATTTGATTCTAACAAGAACCTTGTCTAATAATAACAATTAACTAGTGCTGTAAATAATTGAATAGGAAAGTGGCTGCATAATTTTTCACCCCAAGCATTTGTAAGTTTAATTTAGTTAACTTGTTTGTGCTGGGGGCTATGGGTTGTATAGGTATGTGCTGTACCAAAGTGTATGGTTTTTGAGTTGTTTTGGTCTGAAAAGGAGGGTAGATTTTAACTATTTTGGTTTGAAATAGGTATGGTTTGTGCACTCTGTTCTTGAACTGAGTATGTTTTATGTTTTTTGAAGAAGCTACTTCTTTATCTTAACAATTTAGACAACAATTGCCTTTGATGTTGGTCTTGAGTAGGGAACTGATTATAAGGCAGTCTGCAAATGGCAGGGTATTGGTTTAATGATCAGGTCTGAATAGACCATTTTACAGTTGTCTGTTTGGTAACCTGGAATTAAAGTAACAGCAAAGCTGTAAATGATGTTGTTCTTATGCTAACTAGCTGATATTCAAATGAGAAAGGCAGTGAGGTCTGTATCAAAGCAAGGTCACCTTCAGCCTTGCTTGCATTCCTGAGTCAGGGAACTAAGCACACAACTGCAAAATGGCCTATTAGAGTATCAATTAGTTGGGACACCAGTACCCTAAATAATTTTTAGGGAAAATACCCCCATAGAAATAAAAGAAAACCGAAATTATGAAGCTTTCCAATATCTAAGATAATGCATGTCAATCAATACAACTCAAACAAAAAATAGTAAGATGATTTTAATCATAGCATTAACCCTTTACCTCCCAAGGCCTTTTGCATTTTTGAAGCGATTTTCTGCATACACACACTCCATGGGCTTTCGTGACTCCATATTTAACGTTACCATCAATAGTGCTGCTGTTCTAAAACACCCAAGGCTCAAGTTT
>OMLO01003746.1_pt1 | contig 12583 bp, 7 predicted proteins | sample 1674811 | NCBI WGS metagenome assembly OMLO01 (sample SAMN06265003, study PRJEB25207) | coral metagenome | isolation source: Coral host | place: Mexico:La Bocana,Puerto Morelos, Mexico | collected 2008-11-13
GAGAGGTGGAGGTCCGAAATTTGCCCTATCCGTTCTCCAGCCGCTTAAAATGGTAATATTCAATTATGTTCGAGGTAGGGGAGAAGAGTCAGAGAAGCGTCGAAACTACACATCGTTTGAGATAGGGAGTTTAAGAAAACACGACTGCGACGCCGAGGACAACGTCTATTAAAAAATGAATTTATATTATACCTACGAATCTCGCAATACTCTTGAGTCATTTACTTTGTTTATCACTGTAAAAACTATCACGAAACTAGATATGGTGACACAGCGTTAAAATTGAAACTATTAAAAATAAGCCGTCGTGATTCACGTTCTTCAGACAACGCAGAATTAAGTCATTTCACATTGTTGTCTTCCGAGAGGACAGCAAAGAAATGTACAAAGATTTTTAAATCTTTAAAAAACGCACGTGCACAGCCATTGTTCTGCCCATTAAATCTTGTGTTTGGCGACGTTCCCGTGGTTTTTTAAACTCCCTAGTAACACGGAGACAGCCCAGTGTAAGAGTAAACGGCTGAATTGGGACAAATCAGTTACACGGAATGTCAGGGAGCTACTGATATGAAATTGTGCTTGGCATCGTTAAACGTTGTAACGAAATTTTGCAGGACCTTGTGAAATTTATTTCAAATAATCGCTACTCCTCTTCAAATACTTGTTGAAACTTCGACCAGCTTTTGATCTTTCACGTGTTATGCTGATCGTAAGGGAAAAACGCAATTTTTTAGAGTCTTATTGTAAGTAATTTAGTTTATTTATTTACGCAAGGAGCATATTTTACTGTGAGGGTTTTGAATAATTTGAGGTTTGTTAATACACAAAAAGTAAGTTTACACGAGAAAAAAAAAAACAGAATCGTTCTGAGTGAAAATATGGGAGAGACTTTTCGATATATTTTCGATACTACAGCTCAGCACGAGGCTCCGGGGAAAAAACCCACAAACTCTGTATTCCCCAGACCCAGACCGTACGGCCCGAAACATTTTTAAATGTTTAAATTGCTTAAGAGCAATGCCCGAATGCGTGAGTGTTTAAATCGGGAGGCAAACGCACTTACAAGTACGTTCACAGTTCCCACATGTAATGAAACTGCTATAAATCATAGGCGGGATTTGCTGTTCAACGAAATATTAAATTTCCGGAATGCTAAGCATATTTGGAATCGTCAGTGATACTGGCCAGCGGCTTACACCATAAAAAAATGGCGGCTGGATGGCTGAACACAAGGATGTTTGATGACGCGACAAATGTTTACTTTTTATGCGGTCATTGAAAAGAAGAAATGCATTTTATATTGAATCCTACTCACGTTTGTGTGTACAGAAACTAACTGGCTGTACATCGGGAGATGACACCTTGGTTTAAAGCAATTTACAAGGGCGGAATGTGTCGAACCCAAACATCACCGTAAACATACACAACATAAACTTGCATACACATGAATTGATTGCGTAGTGTTGGACGGAGTTGCATTGCTACGTCAACTGGGATTGAAGTATTATTCAAACTGTCATGCCTATAAGTACCACTGAGAGTGGAAAACTAATTATTTTGGCTTTGCCTTTGGAAATCGTGTCATACATTTTCAGATTTCTTCCAGCATCGGACGTAAAATGTGCGTCACTTGTTTGTTATCAATGGTCGAAGGCGTCACAAGATCCGATCTTGTGGAGAAATGTTTCTGTCAGCCTGGGAACAAGAAGAGAAAGATTTTCCCATTTGTTGGTCGATAGTCTTGAGAGACGTTGCATCCAGTATTTAAGATTCAAACACATGTCGACGGCCGCTCAAATTCTTCAAGTTTGCAAGCAACTTGGGTCAAATTTAAAAGTTTTGTCGCTTCAAGGCTGTCGCTGTGTTAATAACACGTTGCTTGAAGAACTGAGTGCCTATTGTCCTAATTTGCTGCGTTTGGATTTAAGCCGTTGCAGACAGCTTGAAGTGGCAAAGAATGCTGCCTGGCTTGACAACTGTGCAAATACTTGGAAACACCTAACTGTAATGGATTTAAATGCTTGTAAAGACATATCAGATGGCTTGGTATCAAAAATTGCAGATATGTTGCCCTTTATTGAGCATCTCAGTATTTCTGGGTGCAAGGGTATCAGTATTTCCACATGGCAGAAGATGGCAAAGAAGCTTCAATCTTTAAAATACCTTGACATAAGTCGATCAGACATGACAGATGAAATGATGCTGAGATTCTCTCAGATACCAGACTTAAAACTTAAAGGAATAAACTTAACAGCTTGCAAGCATATCACAGATAATGGAGTAGTATCACTCATTAAATACCAGAACTGGCTTGAAGTCCTTAAGCTGGCATGTGTTGAGGTTACAAATAAAACACTGACCTGCATTGGTAAAAATATGCAGTGTTTAAGAGTCTTGGACCTGAACAGCTGTAGACAACTAACAGATGGAGCGTTATCGGGTGTGAAAGCACTGTTGATCAACTTGCACTCATTGAATTTGTATTCCTGTTACCAGTTATCAAACAATGGCCTTGCTCAGTTCTTATGCTGGACGCAGGTAATGTGTTGGACAGAAATATTGAAAAGAACCCCTACGAGGTTTGAAGATGTAGCTTTGTGGGTGTGGCTTGAATATTTTTCAGAAGGACGATCATTGAAATAAAAAAGGGAGGTGGGTCAGTCTCAATTCCAAATGTTTTAAAGGAAAGTAGAGGGGGGTAGAGAGGGTTCAATGCAAGAAAACTGGATTTCTCTTTTCTGGATTACATGTACATTGTATATTCTACAATGGGCTCTTAGTTTCACAGTCTAAGGGTCTATTCAAAATCAGTAGGGTATGTTCTTCCAGAAATCGTCCATCCCTTCTAAGTTTTTGGGTGTGGTTGTTCAAAGCCGTATTAAACTGGCACATGATTAGCAAGAAATTTTGATTTCAGTTTTGAAAGTTTTTTGCAAGTTTTTTCAGTTAACATTGTTTGCTGTTATGCTTTGAGTTGAAGGGGTGCATGGAAATTATAAAGCCCTAAATGACTTTTGGAAACTTTTGAGGCAGCAGGAATGAAATACCCAACCGAAATTTCACAATTTACTCTGGTTCTAGTTATTGTCTTAATAGAACTAGTAATTACTGTTAGCTCCTTTTAGACAATAATGAAGACAAGGGTAAACTGTATAAATTGCTGGGAGGAATTTCAATGCTGGTAACCTTTTGGAATAATCTCAAACTAAAACAGTGAATACATAATTATATACCAACTCAAAGAATACCGGTAATTGCTGAAAGAGATGCAATATTGACTACAACAAAGACAGATGGTAGCCCTTTGGTATGGATATAATACTGGCAGTACTCCCTTAAATGCAGGCTTAAGATATGGACGAGCATTTTATTGCAATAATTTGAAACACCTGCCAAGTATAGAATAGTGAAAGTTAAGGTTTCTGTTTTATTTTTCTTGTACTGTCTTGTTATCTTACAGGGTAAAAGTCATGACATTCCTCTAAAAACCCTTGTGCTAAATGGTTGCAGTTCGCTGTCTGATGGATTAATATCACAAATTTCCAGAGTCCTTTTCAACCTTCAAGAACTGGACCTCAGCTCTTGTATTCATGTAACTGACATTGGATTGTCTGCTATTACCAGCTCCCTTATTAACCTGCATTCGCTGAGGCTCAGCTGGTGTGCCAAAATCACTGACAGTGGTTTGATTGGGTTTGTTCAGTCTGAACAAAATCTTGCTCATGTCTGCCATAACAAGGAAAAGTGTTCCCATGCAGAGAAATTCAAGAATGATGTCAACCATAATGCAAGCCAGGTATGCTGTACATTTTGTTTTTTGCTCAAATGCAAGGTTCTGATTTGTAACTGATTTCCATGACATATCTTAAACAAACTGCTCGGAGTATGCTTCCCACCCTGGACCATGTGAAATGATTGACTGCAGTGAAATATTGAGCCTAAGAAAAAGAAATTATTGAACATTGCTGGTATGCATACTGGATGTGCATATTTCTAATCTTGTGGTGTTATTGAAGAGCTAAAACAGCATTTGCACTGCATGGGTGGTGGCAAAGCTACATGTATTTACACACGCTTTTAATCTACATCATATTTGTGCCCTGTAGATGGGCACAAATATGTCAGCTGGAAATCCTTTAAGACATTGTTCTGGAGTTTACTTTTGCTATAGAACCAATCAGTTCACCCTTACGAAGTGGTACTTAATACATTCATATCAATATATATAATCACTAAAAATCATTTTCATTTCACTGTATACCGGTACCTAGCTAATTATTTTTATTTATTTTTTTCACACTTGACAAATTTCTTTTCTTCAGGTTCGGAAAGGAATACAAAACTTGGAAAAGCTGAAAATTTTAGACATCAGTCACTGTACATGCATCACAGATGAGGGACTAAAAAGCATTTGCAAGCTGAGGAACTTGACATCATTGAACATCAACATGTGCACACAGGTTTGTTTTTTATGTTGTTTTAAACTTTTTCTTTCTTTTTGCATGCTAAAAACCTTGGCAAGTACATATAAAGCAATGCAGACTTGCAAAATATTAGAAGTTTTTATTTTTTAAAGGAAAGAAAAACAAAACAACTTTCATATTAATATTTAGTTAATGTATTACACTGTACTTCATACTTATAGAGTATGTTCTTGTTATTAAAACGAACTACTGATACCTAAAAAGTGTTCCCACTTAGGAGACCACAATCCCTGTGTGTTCATAGAATTTCCATTAAACTGAAACCCTTGGGAAAAGTTTCCCTATGCCAACTTCGGTTAAACAGATATTCTTAATTTGGAGGCTTGCCATTTTAGTTCTTGAAAACAGTACTTTAATTCACCCTTATTCAGAGAACCTCTGTAATAAAAATACCCCTGGTTAATGTCACACACAATAGAAAGGACACCATTCATGTGGGAGGAAGGTAGGGGAGATAAGTGTTGTCCTGGACCCGAGAGCTGCCTGCTATATGCGAGGCCAGTACTCGGGGCTAGTGTCAGCCAGTGGCATATAAGACCGTGAGATGTCTGTCACGGGGCACAAAGGAAGGGTGGTGTGTACCTATGCCAAGCTCCTGGAGGGATGGTAGCAAGGGGAAGTGGATGTGCCCACTGTTTCTGCATTGTAACCCAGTGTTTCTAACTTCAGTGTGGGACTGGAGGGTTGTCACCAGCAACACTTATACCCCAAATCCCAAACCAAAAACTAAATAAATGTACCAGATAGAACATTGCAGATGGAGTAGATGTACCCTACAAAACAATGCTCTGTCTGGGAGTGGCAATAATAGAGTTATAAGATAAGTGCGGAGGGTGGGTGGGAAATAAATGCTGAGTACTGCAACTTAACTGAATTGCAAGTGGAGATCGACTGCAATCTCAAGTCAACCTCGTTCCCAGGGTCTCTCATCTTACCATCCCCTGAGGTTGATCTCAAGTGTAAACAGGGGAAGATTGTGCAGAGCTGATTGGCTAGCAATCTGTGAACATGTGCAAGCTTATCTTTCATTGGCTGGTAAAAATAGAGGGGATACAAGTGCGTGTTCATGGTTTAAAGAGCAGGGAAAAAACAGCCAGAAAAACACATCCATCCATTTATACTTTGGCAAAAACAGCCAGTGAATTTCTCTCCCTCCTCCATTTCATGCTATGAAACCTAGTAGCAAACACCCGTTGGAAAAAGACACCCCCACTATGATTAGTTCATGGAGATTGTTCTCCAAGTTACCTTTATACAATTCCCTCCCTACCCAGTTTATACACGTCACTGTTAAGTACTATCATCCTTCTCCCTCTTCATAACACACCTTATTTCTATGTTCATGGAACTATCCTCTGGAGTATAATTAGACTAAATGGGAGGTGTGGAGGTCTAATGGTTACTTTGCTCAACTTCAGTTAAAGTGGCCAGGTTCAAGCCCTGGATGGGGACATTGTGTTTCATTTTTGGGCAAGACACTATGGGACTGCCCCTCTCCACCCAGGTGTATAAATGGGGATTGGTGAATTTTATACTGGGGAAAGGGGGTGACCCATCCAGGTATGCATAAAAATACCTATAGTCGCTTTATGCTACATAGAAACTGGAGTTAATTGCTGGCCTGAAGATGGCACCCTATGCGTTGATTTTAACATTTTTCTTGTTGCAGGTTACCGATGGTGGGCTGGCTGACATGGCCGAGAGTCTTCACACCTTAGAGCATCTCACATTCAGTGGATGTACCTCAGTGACAGACATAGGTGTGTCCTTAGTGGCAGTTCATCTCCAGCGGTTGGTGACTTTGGATGCGTCCAAGTGTGATAACATCACAGATAAGAGCATTCTAGACCTGGCAAAACACAGTCGCAATCTTACACACCTAGATCTGAGCATGTGCAGTCAAATTACCACACATGCTGTTGATCAATTGGAAGAACACATACCTGGGCTAGCATCATTGCAGCTGAGATACTCTGGGGCTCGTCTGTGCACAAAGATGTATGCTTTGTAGAGGTTGCAGCAAGTGCATAGGCACCCTGTCTAGGTGTGGTACACAAGGAGTGGAACTTTAGCAGAAACACTGTAACCATTGGCAAGCAAATTGTGTACACTTTATGCATTGTAGGGCCAATTTTCTCCCCTTGAGCGATTTTTGCTGAAATTGTTTGTGTCTTTACCCAAGACCTAACCACAGTGACTTGGCCAGACCTTGAACCAATGATGATCTGACCCAGCCATAGCTTGAACTCCACCAGCTCAATCCTGGGTCCAAACTTAATTGCTACCCCTCCACAGCATTTCCAAACAAAATAGTTTTATGAAGTGTTGCTTGAATGAAATAACTTCCAGTTGGTATTTCAAACAATGTATATGTTGTAGTTAAAAATTAAATTCAGGTAAAAATTAAATTCCTTTGTATCTTAACCCTACTTATTCATTGACTATGAATAATTAGGGTTAGAAGACAAAGGAAATTGAGAATCCAACTAGGTTAAAATAATTTTTACCTGAATTTAATTTTTAACTGCAACATATAATTTCATAAAAATAATTATAACTGGCTTGTGGTGACTGGAAAGGTTTCCAGATATCTCACATTAATGTACCTAGGTGTTCTAAATAACACATGTTGATGTATAAGTAATTATAATACAACACTCAACCAGCGATATGACTGTGAATTTAATTTCATGGCAGTTGTACAACATTTTTTGTTTAATTATACATGTAGCTATTTGTCTGCTATACTACAAGAACAAGGTATATTTATTTGCATAACTGTATAATCAGTTAAAAAGTTGATACATTTTTAATGTTTATTTTAAGTTGTACAAACATACAATGTAACAGGAAGTTTGGGAGAACAAGAACTTCTGTGGGAACAGCCTTTGATGAGTGTTTCCACAGCCTTTTGAGTTCTCTCAGATTTCCACAAAAAAGGATATAAAATTGCTACTTTAGTTTGAGGTCATGTCATGATATCATCATAATATCACCAAATCCTAGTTCTGTACTACCATCAAGTTACAAACAGATGTATGGCTTTTAGAGTGCACTACCTTGATATGTGTTTTCTAATATTATTAATAAAATCATTTCTTGTTAGTAATATACAATGTATATGCAGCTGCATACAATAACAATGAAAGTACATGTACAAGTAAATAATCTTGATATACAATGAACTTGTATTAATAAAATTTCGAAAAAAAGGAAGAGATCACAACATGTGTTTGTTGCTCTTATCTATCTCTAACTCAAACTTCCTGCTATCTTGAATTCACATCATTTTCCCTTGAATACACTTGTAATATTTATTTTACATTATAACATATTTCAATTATCTCCAGAGTTGAAAATATTTTTTTCCATAAATTTCTGTCAACTGTTATATTTAATGCATTCATTACAATCATGTTCCTATACAAAGCACACCTAAAATAAATAATCTTTCAACAAGAATTTATGAATGAATAATTTTTAGTCATGTCATCAACAGTATGGTAATCTTCAGTTAGCATATCAGTAGGATAACAGTCATTACAGTGAAACTTTAAAATAAAACTATGATTCCTGTCAATAATTCATGGCAGTTTCATTTTTTTAGCTCAACTGTGCAGAGGTAACCATTGACTGATACATACAGGTGTAGCTGTTGCTTATGAACACTCAAATTTGCATCAAAGAATCAAGTTCTATGTAAAGACTAATATCCATATTTATTGCAAATCTTAAAATTATACAGAGCATCCGAGACAGAGTCCCTAAAGTTTGTGCATTACTGTATATAGCATGTCAGCTAGGAAGCACTACTGTTAGAGTGTCTACTACAGCTAAAGACATCTAAAAGCAAACTCAGGATGAAGTTGAATTGACATGTACAGTTATTCCTGGAGTGACAATTTAGACTACTTACAGGCTCTCTAATTTTCAAATAATGCGAAAGAGAAAGTGAGCGAAGCGAGCTTACAACACACAGGGGTGTGGGGTGGTGAGGCACAGATGTCTTCCCCCTCAGTTGCAGGCCTGACAATACTCTTTTCCATTCCGCTGATATAAGAGCAAACATTTCATGCGTTAATATTTGCATTTTTTTTCAACACATAGATCTGGGCTTCAAGATCAGCCATCTTCTGACAGTTTTAAACCATGGTGCAATGACACCTCTGTGGGTACTTGGAATAAGTAGAAGACCGTTCCCTTGCTAGTGCTTGTGACTATCTGACGATGACCTTGCTTAGTGCGTAATATCCAATGAAGAAGAATCCCACAAGTCCTGCTATTAGGTAACACATTACTTTTCTGTTTGATCGTCCAGATGAAATCATTTGTGACAGTCGTGCGGCACTGCCACTCAACAAACCAGATGAACTGCCAAAGTCATCTCCCTGACAATAGCAAGTTAGATCAGTACTGTTAGAAGGGAATTCTTTTAACATACACTTGAACTGTAACGTCAGCTGTTAAATAGACCAACTTGAACTGTAACCACCTAGTACATCTATTGAATTTTTTTATTTAAATGAACCTAGCTAATCAGCTCTTACGAAGAATTACTGATCTTTGCAGACTGAGAAGAAAGGTTTACCAGTATGGACTTGATGCATTGCAAATTATTCTCTACACAAACTGCAATACAATTGGTTGGACATGCAAACCCATACACTCACATCCATTCAAAGGAGAGTAATGTCTAGAGGATTAGTGACATCAAGTAGTGATATCCACCTTAATAAATGAAAATTTAAAAGTGCTTAAAACAGATTGTATTGCAATGCACTTAAGGTTCATATGAATTCATGAACAGGTAGAGAGATCAAGCATCCCAGATTCACAAATTCTTCAACTCGTGAAAAAAATAAAGGAAGGTGCAGTTCCCTAATTACATGTACGTCTGAGAATGAATAGGAATGAGTGGTGTTATAGGTATATGGTACAATTAAAACAAAGATAGTGTTAGAAGTTTCAAAAATCCAGGCCTAATGCGACAATCTAAATTGAGTTACTACTGACTTACCATTCCATCAAGGTATTTATTTTGTTGTTTGCTTTCATTCTCAATATCAATAGCAATCTGATAAGAAAACACATGTACAAATGAATTTATTATTTATTAATAAGTAAATTAATTACTTGCTTATTATGGTGTGCCTTTCTGTGGTAACAAGACTTGCATACTGGCTCCTGACAGAGTGCAGAAAAAAGTTAAAATTGTGGGTGATTTTGGAGGCAAATTGTGTGGGATATTGTGCAGGATTTTGCAATTTTGCACCAAACAAAATATTTATCCCCCACTCCTTATCAAAGCAAACACTGAATTCTTCTTCTCCTGTAATGGTTAATTTACTTCTAGATTTCACTTCAGCTCTTTTCATGTTACAGCCTGAATTGTCTAAACTATTTTTAACAGTCTGATTCTATGTTTGCTAAACCTGTCAGATAACGAAAAGGAAAACACTTGAGGCGATCTCCCTATAATACACTGCAAACCTTAAATTAATGTATGTCATGTATGTCTGCATTACAAAGTTGCGTCAACACCTGTGATTTGTTATTTGTGAACGATCAGCACACCTGTTTTAAATACATTTTTGAGTATATACATTATTTCAATATTGAGTGGGATTTTGTGGATTTTTTAAGAATTTTGCGTTATTGTGCAGGTTTAACCAAATTGTGCAGCCCTGCACCTACGCACCCTGTCAGAAGCCATGCATACATGTATCTCTTACATGTACGTGTACAACACTCATGCAGACCAGCATTTCATGCAATAGATCTGCAGGATCGGAGGTACTTATATTGGGACAAATGTTCAACACCACTTTTCCTAATGGAAACGTGGACATGGATTTACCAAAACTACCTCATAATAGTTAAAATAGCATTGCTTCAAAAACAGACACAAGGGATACTTTAGGACACTTGGAATGCTTTAGCTTCTTAGATAAATGACCATTTCAGGGGCAATGCTTGTGTCCACATACCCCTTTTAAACGAGAAACTTTAGCTGCCAAATCATCCACCATCCGATTGTTTTCAGTCTCCAACATTTCATCTGTTGATGTAGTCCTTGAACCCATGCCTGTGTGTATGGAAGAAAAAAATCAAATTATTATTTTATTATAAGGTAAATTTTTAAAAAAACAACAACAAAAAAAGACAGTTGGAATTTTACTTTCTGGGGTTTAAATTCATCATCAATGATGTGGTCAGCTGCCTTTTCTGCTTTTTACAGGTATGAACAAGAGGATCTGTGGCCTCACACTGCCGTGGGAGAGAGAGATTAGGGCAGGTGAAACTAACAATTACAAACATGTCATCAAGACCGTATTTATAAATGGGACGATTATAATATCAGCTAGGCAATCACTTTAATTATATCATGGAGCGAAGTAACTTCTGAATGGGGCAAAGTGACTTTTGCATGGGGTGAAGTGACTTTTGCATGGGGCAAAGTGACTTTTGCATGGGGTGAAGTGACTTTTGCATGGGGCGAAGTGACTTCGATTATGTGGCAAAATGACTTTTGGTTGGGGCCAAGTGACTGGGGGCGAAATGACCATGGGGCGAAATGACCGGATACCGTTAGACTACTGGTACTGAACCTGGTTTTACGTAAGGCTTGTTTCAGGAAAAACAGAATCTGTCCCCGATAATAAATGTTTATTACAATAAAACTTTTTTTGCCCCATGTCCAGCTCACGTTACTTTAATTAATACCACCAAACAGGACGAAATCATCCACCTCAATCATAGCGTAGCGTGCTCACCCATGCATTGACATAATTTCAGTACAGCTGATGCATGTTCCACGTCACAACTTTTTTCGAACTGTCAGACGAAGCGCATTTTAATTCGAAAGGTACGTTTATCGGATTTGAAGCTTCCATTTTCGTGATACGTTGCCATAAGAAGTAAAATAGCATGAATTTAAATCTGTTATTATGAACTAAGGAATCACACGTACCTCGATTATTTCCACCTCGAGTCGCCATCTTGTTTCTTGTTTTGTTGGTACCGAGCATCCGCTGACCAGCATTAGTTTGAACAACCTCAAAGAGGAGAGAGGACCCTGGGAACGAGGTTGTGTTTTCAGCACGGACAAAGTCCAGTCCACCCTAGGAACACACAAAATCTCCCCACTCTTTTACAGCAGGTTTAAGTAGAAAAACTCTTCTACAGGACTTCGTTTGGAAACCGACGCATTTTAATTTCCGATTTATGGCAGTTCGTGACACAGAGTTACGATCGCGTTTATCGTGACACGCTCGGGCACATTCACTTAGAGGGGGTGGGGGGGGGGGGGGGGGGGGGGGGGGGTGGGGGGAATAAGGTTACATACATGCGCCGTTACCCAGTTTACAGATCTCTGTCAAGGACGAGATTTCTTCTGTTCCTACAAAATCCCCTGATGATCATTTTAGAGAGTAAAACATCAAGAAAAGTGCTAATGTAAATGTCTCTTTGTTCAGTACAGATGATCGACCTCCTAGACAACCAAAGAACACTATCTTCCGGCCGCCATATTGGTGTACCAAGGAGGTAAACCAATATGGCGTTTTCAGACTGGGTTCTGTGAATTTCTGCGAAACATTTCGACAAAAAGTTTAGAAAAACGTACAGACTCAAAACTAAGAGAAGTGTCGTCTTTCTTTATTTCCTATAACATCACAATTTTATGACTTCATCTACTGGATGTTTTTTTTATTGCATGACAGTGAAAACGATCTATTAGGAATACTACAAACTGGAGGGCGTATAAGTTGATCCATCGACTTTGACAGCTTTTAACGGAAGCGTCACCAAAGGTCATGTGTAAGGGTCTCACGCTCAAAAGTGATTTCCTTCCGCGAGTAATTTTAAATCTCAATACTGTCTCATTCTTTGTTTTCATTACACTACTTTTGTGTTGCTCTAGCTAGCTTATAATTTGGGGAACACCCTTTAGACAATCTTCCGCATGTTTTCCGGGCGTTTGAAATAGCAAATCCCTCTAGAGCTGTGGCTTCCTCGGCTTTAATGACCAAACCATTCGAATTTCGTGACTTTGTACAGGTCAGTCATTGCGACCTAACCAAATTTGCTTTTAGAAAGCT
>OMLO01003747.1_pt1 | contig 12580 bp, 10 predicted proteins | sample 1674811 | NCBI WGS metagenome assembly OMLO01 (sample SAMN06265003, study PRJEB25207) | coral metagenome | isolation source: Coral host | place: Mexico:La Bocana,Puerto Morelos, Mexico | collected 2008-11-13
GTCCCCTCAACATATCTAGACCAGTGGCTTGCTTTAAGCACTAACTTCCCACGGGAGTACACTTGCTCCCTGACTATAAGTGCTTTACATTCAGTCGTGGTTCGACCGCAGTTGATGACTATTCGATCAATCAAACTAGGCTTTAGTGCGAATAAAAAATTTGTCACTTACAATTTATCATTTGAAGACTTACGTTTTTCTTGGTCAATGATCCACAAGCGTTTATAATGTACCGTACAAAAGACAAAATGTTTTACTGACCGAGATATCAATTAAAGGGGTTACTGTTACTGCACCAATACTGTGAAGCACTTAACCACATAACATCAGACAAGCGAAATTGCTAGACTGTTTTAAATCTCTTTTGCTGAAGACGTCTTTTTTCAAAAGCGCCATTAGACCGCAAGTTGTCTCTCTTTTGCTCATTAATCCTGGAAGAACGCAAGGAGGAACACGACACAAGTGAGCCGGCGCTCGTGAGTGAGTGAGCATGACATGTGAAGCCACAAGCCGCAAGAAGCGCGGATATCGAAAGACGAGTGTTCTCTCGAGCAAAAGAGAGACTGCTCGCATTAAGTTAAGTTTCATTGTAAATTGATATACCAAAATTATAAATCAAAAAAATTAACCCTTTTGACTTAACTCTTTCAGCTCAAGATACGTAAGCGCACCCCTCGGTTGGAAATGACTAACGAGGACCAAAATGACAAGAGACCACCAAGTGCTGCTTTTCGGTCAAGAAGACAAAATCGAAAGCTGAGTTTGGTCGAGGAATTGGCGCAGAATTACGAGTTTGACGACAATCAGGTTGACGGTGGAGAAACAAGCGACGCAGAAATCGATATGATGGTCATCCCGAAGTCACGGACAAAGAGTATGACTTCAAACGTTGTCCGAGCGCGCCCCGATGTTCCAGAATCGGGCACCGACGTGCTATCAAGTTTGTCCGAAATGAAAGGCGAAGTGCGCCGAGAAATCGAAGTCATGAATATGAAAATGACGCAACTAGAAGAACAAATTTCGACGATTCTGTCAATTTTAAAAAGCCAGGGACATCTGCATAGTCCGCGGGGTTACGGATCTCCTATGGATAGTATCGACAAAGGACGGATGTCGTCTACTTCATATCTTAACGATACATCTCCCCAAGAGGAGGCCCCGTGCAAGACAAAAACTGAGGACGAACCACTACCGGATTGGCTCGCTCCATCTGGGTCCCCTGTGGCTCGCAACAGTAACGTTCCAGATTGGGACAACACTTCCACGCAGGAGCAGGAAGACAATTCGGCCCAGGCTGCTAACTTGTTGAACAACCAGTCAGGTCAGAACGCAGCTGCTGACGCGGATCCAAGACTACTGCAGACGCTCAATCTTTTCAAAATGGCCGGGAAAAAATAAGATACGTCAAAATCCTCCAAACGCGCGTTTACAGCAAGTGTACAGGAAAAGAGTGAAATTAGGAGTAGCATACGCGACAAACAGCCTAGAGATAGCACAGTACTTCGAAAGAGTGTTTACAACAGCGTAGTTTGAAGATGACTGAACGGAGTATTGTCTTCAATTCAGAGATGACAACGTTATAGAAACAAAAGAAGTTAACGAATTCACGTCGAATTCGTAGAATAGACGATATTCTCAAAGACAGTGAAAAGAAAATACCATCCACAGTGCTAGTCAAGTGCTAAACAGAGGACTCAGACACATTTTTCGCACACCATCCAGTCGACTTAAATTCTTTATTAACTTTTCAAATTTTCTATGAGTGCATGGCACCATGCGCTTACATCAGTTATGCAGGCGCAGCATTGCCTAACATGGGCGGATTTTCGACATATTGTGATCATTTCACGTCGGTTGGCTTATCAACGAGACCTGGCTTCTAATTTAAATCATGGAAGTTACTTGGAGTGACGTTGGGTGAGATAATCAGTGTGGGCCGAAAATGTCGAAAATTTGCATCGGGTGTACCTACCGGGTGTACCTACCGGGTCTACCTACCGGGTCTACCTACCGGGTCTACCTACCGGGTGTACCTATAGCTACCGGGTGTACCTACCGGGGTGCTTGTCGAAAATTTGGAAACGAAACCCTAAGAGATACCGAGACCCTGTTTTGTGGGTATGGGTTGAATTTTTTTTCACCCGTTAGAGGCACCAATTCTAAAGCAACGCTGACATAACATGTAACTGCCATTGACTTTTTTCGGCTCAACATTCTGAAAGGTACCCCGAAAGCTCCCGCTGCGGACATTTTGCGGTTGGACACCCAAACCCGCTTTTTTAACCACTAAAAAGTACAACGAGCATGCCCGTCCTTTTTATATGGGATATGGAAGCCCCCACCTCCCCTCCACTACCATGGCAGTAACGAGAGAGCTTTTCAATCAACACTCTGAATTCACCAAGCCAACGCATAAGTTGGCTTTTTATTTCCTTTAGATGTAACTGAATTGGAAAGACGAAAGGAAATAAGGCAAAACAACGGAAGTTATTTACAAATAGCAATAGAAACACAATGGGATGTTTGTAAAACGAATAAATTGAAAAGGTTTTAACAGTTCCAAAAGTTTAAGGGAAATCGGGGGTTTGTTTCCCTCGCGAGGCCACTCTCTCTTACCGCGGATAGTGACTCCAAAAGTTGAACACAGACACACTCACCAATTTAGCGCGGAATCAAGGCGCACGACCTATTCACGCGCCAATCCAAAATCCAATCAGCTGTTGCTTGAATGCTCTAGAGAGATACATTATTTTGAGAAGCGGGAACTTAAGCAAACCACGACGAAAACAGCAACGAGAGCGCCACCAAACAAAAGGTTTAATAAGCAGAGCAATAGCTATGCACTTGCGTTATAAATCTTTGTATATTTCCTTGCTGTCCTCTGCAAAACAGCAATATGAAATGAACAATTTCTGTCTAGTCTGGGGAACGGGAACAACGGCGGCTAATATTCATATGGAATTGAACGTTTCTAAAGAATAGTCTCTGAAAATTTTTAGAACCACAGGCGTACGGGACAGATCTAGACAAATTTTTCGTTAAAATAGAAATTCTTATTTTACTAGACGTCGTCTTCGGGGTCGCCGTCGCCACCCCTTCAGCTGCCTATTCAGTAAAATGCGACCATGGGGCCTCTTTTTTGGGAGAAGAAGAAAAAAATGGATACGATGTAGAGAGGGAGGGTATGATCGTACAATATCGTAATATACTTATATGCTGTCATCTTACCGCACAAAAACGAGTTTCTGTTGTAAATTAGTTTTTCTTTTTACCTACGCTCTTATACGGGGAAGCTGAGTTCTCTATTTGATCAGCTGTGGCTAAAATACGGCTGTCAAACAGCTTTTGTATTTATTCAATATTATTTATTACCATTAAGTACAAAAATTATTATTTATTGGTGACAGAAATGATGATGATGATGATAATGATAATGATGATGACGATGAAGGCAATGATCATTAATATTCGAGGAATGCTCTAAAAATATCCCACAATTCGTTTTGAGTTAACTCAAAAAATCTTTGGCCGATTGCGTTTTGCATCGAAAAATCGATGCGAACGCGAGTGAGGTATTAGTGTATTCAACACGAATAAAATGCATTGCATTTTGCTTTCGATTCAGTTTTAAATTAAAAGCGTTGAAAACACCACAGTTCCATTTGCAAATCATTTTTCACAGTGATATATTGTATAGATTCATATTTGTTCACGTTACTATAACCACTCGTTGTCATAGTCGCAAGATAGAACTGACCGGAATTCCCTTTATTTGTAGAAAAGAAAAAAGAAGAAATAAAAAAAAAAACGTTTTTTTGGATTAAAAACTTGTTGTTGTCTAGTTTTTTTATAGTTAATCTTTACAAGTCTTGTGGAGGCGCGGCCTGTTCTCATGGTAGTGCGCTCGCATCCGGATCGACTGGTCTGGGTTCGAGCTCTGGCTGGGGACATTGTGTTGTGTTCTCGGGCAAGACACTTGATTCTCACAGTGCCTCTCTCCACCCAGGTTTATAAAGGTAAAAGTCTGCATACGAGCCTAAGTGGCCCATCAGGCGGGAGCTTATCCCGGTTTCTGTAGCATTAAGCGACTTGGAATATTGCTTGGGCTCGAACCCGGACCGCTTGATTGAGGCCACCGCGCCTCCCACAGGTGTATAACTGCGTACCGGCAAATTTAATGCTGGGGGTAACCCTGTGATGGCCTAGCATCCCATCTAAGAGGAGTAGAAATGCTTTATGCTGTGGAAACCGGGATAAGCTCCGGCCTGATGGGCCACTTGGCTCGTATGCCGATCAATTTTACCTTACCTTTTTACAAGTCTAGTTCTTTTATAGAAAGGATGAGTAACAGAGCTTATAAACACTCAATTACCAAAAGTCATTTGTATTTCATTAATTTTTTTTGGCTCCTCGTGTCTGTGAATGAATGTGATTACTCTTAAACTGTACATTTTTTAAACATTTTTCATTTTTAACATGGTTTGGGCATGTATTTTTTTTGTGGGACGGTTTTCGTCTGTCCGCAGTCCCCTTATCGCGACTCTGGATTTTTGCCTATATCGTTTTCACTTGACATTATCACTTTCTAAACTCCAAAAGCCAATTAAAACTAAAGAGCCACCAAAGTCCGTTCTTATCCTCATTCTGAATACGTGACACAAAGTTACGATCGCCTTTGTCGAAAAATGTATACTTATCTCATAATTTTTAGCCTTTTTAGAAGTTAGAGCATTAGGAGAAGTGTTTATTTAAACGCTTGTTTGTTTTCTATAAACAATCAGTCGCCGAGATCGCCAAAGTAAGCTCCAGATGCTTTTACATTTTCCAGCCGCCATATTGGTGTACCACAGAGGTACACCAACTGGCGTTTCCATACTAAGCTCTGTGAATTTCTGCGAAACGTTTCAACGAATATTTGAAGTTTAGGAAAACGCACAGCCCTTAAACTTCAACAAGTGTCTTCTTTATTTATTTCCTATAACATCGTAATTTCTTGACGTTATCCTCCGAATATGGTTTTCGATTTATTTTTTATTGCGTGACAATAACAGATAGAACAGTGAGCTATTCTTCGGAGTCACGCGTTTTTTATGTGACATTAACCATAATAACTATGCATTAACCAATCCGCAAACGTTTGGTTTCAGTAGGCGATCGGTCAATCAGCCGTTTGTTTACTTTTTACTGTTACACCGTACTGACGACAGCCAACCAGGTCGAAACAGCTGTCCACGGCTGCAATTTTTGGCTTTCAGTTTGGACGCTATCATGTCGTTGCTCCGTTAAGCGTTCTACGTAATATCATCCTTGCCTAAATGATACTTAAAACATTGCGTAGAGTGAGATATACTGTCTTATAGTGAAGCCAAAAGAATGGTTTTATATCGACAGCGTTAGCCCTGTGCCTTCCAGGGAACAGAGAGGATAAAATGCGCACAATCCGACCATCGAACTGATAGAAGTGAAAATGAAACTGAGCAATACTCCACAGTATTGGCTTCTGCTGGTTGCAGTGATACATTTTTAAGATGTTTCGGCTGCCACAACCCTTGTTCAGGATTTATTCCATAAGTGAATATAGCAAAACCTTTAAAGGGTTTCATTAAATGGTAACAATAAGAAAACAGTTTTCGCAACCGGTGACGTACTCACATATCATCTTCCACATTTCGCAGAGTTTCATGCAAACATGAAAATAACATTATGACGAGACATCATGAAACTACAAAAAGGAGAAAATTACATCTCCTCTCATTTGTTTCTAGCGGGACAAGGGTTTTTGCTTTCTAATGCCGACATGCTGCTTATACCAATAAAAATCCAATTCTGATTTTTTTTAAAAAAAAATACTGAAAAACCAAAATATCCTGAAGTTAACACCTACAAAGCAAAGCCCTTCAACTTGGAATGGACACACGTGGGGAGATGTAATTCAATGTCCTCTTCTGTGATATGTTATTTTTGTATATTTTGATATCGTTGCAACAAGCTTTTTAGTAGTTTTCAGTTTTATTATGATTTTGATCCTCGTATTCTTTCAGTTATTCACTGATTGTTGTGAAAATCGTCCGTACTTAATTAGCATAGATTTTTACGATATTTATTCTCCATTCTCTCCTTGGTTTTGGTTTTGATTGAGATGATCAGACCACATTTCCAAACACCTAGAGGTTCGTCAAAAATACTCTGCTACGGGTCGTATTTTCAAATCCCTTTTCGGTATTTGGAAATGTAGTGAAACTCGGTATTGCTATAAAATTTCCTGAAATTACCTCACACTTTTGCTGGGTTACATTGCAATTCAAATACAAAATGTTGACCGTGAAAAGGGCTATTCTTTCAGCACTTTTTTGCGATTGCGTGAAACTTTTGAGTGTTTTAGTTTCTCTTCAAATGCGCAACTGACTTACAGAAAAAAAACTCTTGGAATATATTTTAGTTTCCCTTTCGTCATCGATGAATTTTGGAGAAAAATGTACATAACACTTTAAATTGGAGCCTTGTGTAACTTTGTTTTTTTTTTATCGAGGCAAACAAAATGTGTGAATTGAAACAATTAGCGATGCAAGTAATTTTGAGTAAAAGTAAGAATATTACGGGGATTGGCTGGTGCAGCATGAAAAAGGACTATTGTTACATTCAATTTGTAGCCTACGAAAGCAGCTGGGTCTCTCACCTTTTTTTTATTATGTCATAATATGTTGATTTGATGAAAACACGATCGACAAAGGCTAATTTTGAACACTATTGAAATACCTTGGTATCGGGAGCTTTAACAGCATTTGACAGAAATTTGCATCACGTTACAGTTTCCTTTGCATTTCCAATGATGTACAGGAAAATCGCAATATTAACAGTTTGTGTAAACTATCTGGCGATATAGCTAAGTCAAGAGAGAATCGAATATATGTCGTCTTGGTACATGTACGTATTGCGTACCTAGTTTTGATGCAGAAATTAGGAGGGAAAACTGGATTCTAGTTGACTCGTGCGCATTTTGTGGTGGCGGGCTCAAGAAAATTTTGAATCGCTTGATTATTCGGATACTCATCGGAAATACGTAACGTGTTGTTTTAAAGCCAGAGAAAAAAGACCTTGATAAGATTATCCAAATGTTATGGAATACCATTAAATTACTGGATGTTTGAACGTGACAACGAGTTAGTTTGTCGGTGATAAGGCAGGCGGAGATGACCGGAAAATCGGGATTGCAACACGCCAACAAGTTTAACTTCGTGGAGTGTACACAGTCGCCTTTTCATGATCAGATTTGAGTTAATATATTGGATATGAACCCAGACAGAGCTGGGCGAATTCCGCCGCCAACAAGGAGACTTGTAGTACGGAAAGCGAACAGCCATCGAGACTTACGTCCTATCACAGAAAGGGTTGGTGTTCATGTTGTTTTTATCACGTTTGTTCATTTGTGATAAACATATTCTTTCCAATATCAATGCCACGGCTGCAGTTGTTTGCTCTTTACTGTAGTTCGCGGATTAATCAAACCATGGCATCTGAAGGATTATCCTAAGTCTGTTTTATTTGACTTTTATTTTCCTACAGGCAACCCTCGAGAAAGTCTTAGGGCTGACAGTATCCAGAAATGCGTGTCTTGCTTGCGATCCGGTGTCCGGTTTAGTAGCGTATCCGGCTGGGTGAGTGAAGATCGAAGTATATTCGACATTTTTGCTTTGTATTTCATGCAGGCATAGAATTATATTTGGTCTCCAGGAATGGCGTGGGTTTTAAACAATGCAATTAAGAGGACTTGACGAACGATTTCGTATTCCCATTGATGCATCGAGCGTAGCAATTTTCACCTTATTGTCAAAATATAGAGTGAAAGGTCACAATCAATCGAATTCGCATATACAGACTTCATGGAAATTGTATTTCTGGCCCATACGTCTTTTCAAATAGTAACTCTTTCTCCTAAATGAATGTTCAATTCTTATCAAAATATTATAAGTTATAAAAACAAGGTTTTCCTCAAGCCAGAATATTCCTGTGAAGTTGTAAAATTGTTAAATTTTAATCGCGACGTCGCTTTTGCTTGTTCGGTTCATAGCGGTGGTTCTGGGCGACTGCTTTTCGCACGGTGGATGATTTCCGCCGTATAAATATCACTCGTTTAACGATTGCTGCTAATGGCTTTTCCTACGTTGATTAGATTCCGTTTGGATGAAGTGAAATGCTGAATTTAGCTGGTAGCCGAGGGGAGGAATGTATAATTCATAAGTAGAAGTCTGATCCCAGTCGTCTTTTTTAGAAAACCGGCTTTGATGTTGCCAGGTTTATTAAATGAGAGCATTTGCGATGAAAAATTCAAACAGTTATATTGGCCTTGATGTCTATGTGTTGATTGAAATCAGCCGTAGATTTGTTGATATACAACGAACTGAGAGCTATTACACAGGCTAACAAGTTTCGCATGCATTCGAAAACTTCGGTGTTGAAAAATTTATCAGCGCGTATTTTGTTCGCGTTGTCGAATACAACGGGCTGAAACTGCAACGGAAGCTTAAACAAACATTTGGACGTTGTTGTGAAATTGAATCAATTTTAATGATCGCTGCGAGGGTCATGTGGAGGGGTTATTATGGTTTCCAAGCTATTCGGGGTCTTTGTCTTGTATTCATTTGTTATTTTTCATTGTATTTACTCGTACTGTTGAGTACATGTAGCTTATTATAATTTACGACGATCAACCATGCAGGTTAACTTCGCTCAACTTCCTTCATCCAGCGCAACTTTTTCTCTTGTTATCTCTTGGATCTGGAGTCTAGTGGGACAGTTGCACTTGCCATTTCACCAGCTGTTCTTAACAGGATCGCTAAAAATATCTCCATTATAGCCAGATCACTTGAAGATGATATTGCAATTTGCATTTTGGTTTGCTTACGTGGAGTAATTAGTGTAATCACTCGCATGCGAAGAATCAAGGAATATGTTATCCTCCAACAAAATCAAATTAACTTAATCAAGCAATAAAAGGTTATTTACTTTTTCTTATACCCCTCTGGGAATATATTTTTCTTCAAAGTGAGAATCTTTTGGGAAGTCTTGCAATTATAACCTGTAAATTTGACAGTTTCCTTCTCAATATTTGCCTTAAAAATAAATTTCATGTTTTCCCTCATGCCTGTCAGGACGTCAACCATAAACTAATCAGCTTTTATGAAGATACTTGTGTAACAAGTCATGATATTGCCTGCAGTGAAACTTGACTTCGTAACATGTAAGTCCAAGGATCCACTGCAGGTTCCAGGATAAACCTTTCTGGAACCAAGTTGATAACCATGCAAATTAGCTGACAATTTGTGTTCTGTCAAAATTTTGAGTCAATTTTGAAATTTGATTAAACAAAAATTCATTATTAAAACGAAAGTAAAAAACTTATTTAGTTGATATGAAGGAACGTAAATTTTGCTCTTAAAACATATCTATAATAAAATTAATTTTGTGCATAATGTCACAGAGGAATCAAATAAACAAATTTATTCCACAAACTGACCCCAGTTGTTCAAAGGAAAAATAATTCAAGTATGGATGAAGATTTTTTTTGTCAAGACTTGTAGATAGTAATCTGTAGTGCATAGCATCATTATTAATTTTGAACCACTGGGTTCTGGTTCGGTGGTCCCTGAAGTGTCATTTTCACTAGCTAGTCAAAATATATTTCTCTTGTCATGTGGTGGCACAGTGAGGAGTCTTGTCTAGCAAGTGACATTGTGTTAGTACAGGATATATGCCTCATCTGGAAACTAAAACATAGTGGAAAAATTGTCGTACGAAAGTGTCATCAGTTATCAGATCTGAAAAGATTCCTTCTGTACCAGTTAGACTATATCGTCTTCGATAATCTCAGTTCAATCCAAGAATCAAAAGAATGATTGAGTTTTTGATTAATGTAGTACTTTTAAATACTGATTTGTTAATTTTTGGCATTACACTGAAACTGATGAGTGATTGTTTTCCATCTGTCTCAACAACTTGAACTCTTCATGAAAGTTTTCCAAAGTCTTCGACTGTAAATTATCATGAGACATGAAATACATGTAACAATCTGTATCACTTACATGTAGACAGAAAAGACATCAAATAATCCCATGTTCTACAAAAATTGTTAAGAATAGAATATTATTTTACAAGTTGCAACTGTATTCATTCAAAGCCGGAATGTTCAGGTCTCAATTTACTGGGCATTTTTTTTGCCACATGTATCTCTAATTCTTGACATTTCTTGTGGTCCAGATTTGTGTTTCCGTTATATCCTGTAAATGGATAGACATACAGTCAAGGGCTGTACAAAAGATAACTGTTCCTATTGACTTATTATAGTAGTCAATAGGAATCGAAAGTCAATATCGATTGCAAATTAGATATTCTTGTGATTGTCTTATTCTAACTTACAACTCTGTGAGAAGGAGTGAGTAACATATTAATTTACATTGTTTTGGGTGAGTGAATCCAAAAAATGCATGAATCACTGCAGTTAGTATTGATGTGTGAGAATAACGTTTGTGTTGAATATTTCTAAAAAATCTGATAGCTGTCTTAAACCACTGGACTCTCTCCATGTTCTTCTCTTTAATGATTACTTCAATCAAATTGCTATGTACCAACGTGACTATGTATATGTTGTAGTTAAAAATTAAATTCAGGTTTAAAATTAAAATCCTTTGTTTCTTAACCCTTATTAGGGTTCGAAGACAAAGGAAATTGAGGATCAAACTAGGTTAAAATTATTTTTATCTGAATTTAATTTATAATTAAAACATATACATTGATTGGACACACTAGTGTCATATTGAAAGACAAACTAACAAACCGATACAAGAAGTTACTACAATGTTAAAAGTAAAACTTCTTCCAGCAGACAGCCACTCACAGGTAGACCATACCAGTCTGTAACTGAACACCTTGTGATGGCCCAAGCCACATGCAATCACTATATTTCTACAAGTAAGCCTTTTGCTAGGCAGACACCTTGAAGCAGGCAATTTTCCTTGACTAGTCACAAGGGTGAGTGGTTATAGATGGGAGTCTGAACTTGTCAGCTGGACATGTAGCTTAAATTATAGAAATTTGGTTTGTGACATAAATGATAATGCTGCTTGATCCATTCAGTGGTTATATTTCTGTTGTTTTTTACAGATGTGTAGTGGTCTTGTTCAACCCCAGGAAAAACAAACAAAGTTTTGTTCTCAATACATCCAAGTAAGAAAAACGTAACACTTGTAGTGAGTGTGATGCTATTTATTCTGCCAATGAGACAAATCCTAGAGTAATACCTGAGTGTATAATTGTATATATATCTGCATATTAAGTTGATGGGAAACCTTGATCTCATCTGATAACATTTTAATATTGAGTCCCTCAAGTCTCCTAATTGAAAACATAAAAAAACGCTCAGTGACAATGAGCTCAACAGTCAATATCTTTTTACGCTAAATTATATTATTTTTCATCCCACTTGTTACTGACATTTTGTACTTGATACCGGTACAGTCATGGGGATGGCAAAACATTATTTACTACTGATTTCACAAGTTTTTATGTTTAATTAAAACACCTGATAATTATAACTAATAGAACTTTATTAATAAAAATGTTGTTTTTATGTTAAATGGTTCTGATCTCAATTTGTTTCCATGGCTAGGTGTTAACAATAACAAAAGAGCCATTGAACTCTAAATATTTGATTTTTGCAGAAAAACAATCACTTCAGTAGCCTTCTCTGGTGATGGCAAGTATTTGGCAACTGGCGAAGTAAGTTTGTACAACTTGAATATCATAGGCCGCATGTAACCAACAATAATTACAGTGTTAAATTTGTGTCTTCAGCGGAGCATGTACTTGTAAAATGACTTTTGATTACTACTTGATGTACAGTCACAATAATATTGTGTAGTACTCAATATTGGTTGATATATCAATCTAATTAGAACTGATTTTATTAATGACTTATTAATTTGGATAAAGGAAAATTCAAACTTTCATATTAATTACTTCATCTTTTGAACAGAGTGGTCACATGCCGTGTGTGCGAGTCTGGGATATGGAAGATCAGTCCCATCCACAGATATCAGAGATGGCAAAGGGACATAAATTTGGTATCGCATGTGTGGTAGGTTACATGCCACAAAAAAATATTGGTACTGACTTATTCAGACATCTTAAAAGGTTTATTTTAAGAATTTTTGTTCACTAAAGGGAAGGAATAGCGATTTTTATTCAACTTAAACTGAAAGACCAGACAAGTGGTATACATGTACATGTATTTTGGTGTCTGCTTGTCACTAGACCATCAATGCAATATCCTTTGGTAATTACTGCCCTTTTTTATTGTGTCTTTGTGTGAGATGTGTGTTTTATCAGTAGACAAAGAGGTACATGGACAGCCTCAAGTCCTGGTGTTGGATATTCTGTTGTATAATGTATTCTTAGGGATGGAACTTGACACTTACATGTACTTTGTAACACTGCAGTGCTCGAAATTGGAAAAAAATTCAGGTTGTCCTTATGGTGAACGCCGGACGACCTAGTCCCTGATTTTGGTTGCCCTGATGAGGACTTG
>OMLO01003750.1_pt1 | contig 12572 bp, 8 predicted proteins | sample 1674811 | NCBI WGS metagenome assembly OMLO01 (sample SAMN06265003, study PRJEB25207) | coral metagenome | isolation source: Coral host | place: Mexico:La Bocana,Puerto Morelos, Mexico | collected 2008-11-13
CATTTCTCAATTGGTTATCAATGCTGAAATATCTACATGATGAAGTCTGAATCCAAGGAACGTGTTTCTTTGTAATATTTTTCAACACGTATCCCCCAGATCTCAAAAAATAACTTCCCGCCATTTTAGATTGCTTGGTAGCCACTCGACATGGCTTGGCTGCATAGTTACATTTTTGCTTGGTAGCCACTGGACATGGCTTGGCTGCATAGTCGAAGGAAAGTATTTTAAAAAATGGCGGATCAACGTGTGTCGTGTGGTCGAGATTTCTTTTGTGTACCTGACCTTGCTGGAGCTTTGAAGAATGCTACGAACGGAGGGTATGGATAACATAATGTAAATCAATCTCAAAGGCATAAGTTTGAGAATTAACAAAGGAATGGAATAACCAGCAGTCAGTTTAACCAGGGTTAATACATTTATGTCAGACAATTTCACACGCGTTCGATTTGGCGATCATCGCCCCGAAATTCTTCTCTGTGGTCTCAGGTAGAGGGAATGAAGTCGAGTGTTATTTTTAATTAGCCTTAATTATCGATTTTCAGGTTCGATTTTATCTGTGCTCCTATCTGTCATCCAAGATACCGCAGGGAATTTTTGGACCCTGTTCCAAATCGAACAGGGGCTTTCACGCGATCAGATCTGGTACTGCCTAGTCAAGGTAACAAAGCCACACCAGGGAAGGGTGTATGCTTATATGCTCTCCTTCACACACTAATGGTGATGTATATGTGTCATAAGCTCAAATAAAAACTAGAATCAGAAATTCTCAAAAATTGTAGGCAAAATCAATTAATAACTATTATTATACATTAAACTCAGCATCAGTATCAGTGCCTGTGATGTCATCTAGCTGCAGATTATACAATAATCATGTCAAGGTCACAGGTAATCATGTCGTGTATGACTGCGGTGCATGATTTCTAAGAATAATCATGTCAAGTTCGCTCACTTTGTTTTGCTTGCCGTCAGTGAAGAAGCACAAACATGAGTTTTTTTTTGTTTCGTTCAATGTATAATAAAACAATTATTAGATTCAGTTTTTTGTGATATCCAGAATAATTAAGGTCTCGGTAAGGGTTATCAGCCTCGGCCTTCGACTTTGCCTTTGGCTGATAACCCCTACCTCGTCCTTGATTATTCTGGATATCACAAAAACCTCATCCAATTCTGCTACTTTAACACTCAGCCCTTCAGTATTCATATATTTCACTGCAGGGAGATTTTGGAGCAACTACAGAATGCAGGGCCACTTTGGACCACCTGTTTTACATGTGTAGAAACCTTTTGAAGAACAAAACGGAACACAATAGTAAATAAGTGGCCCTGTATTCTGTAGTTTAGCTGAGATTTTTCTGATCAGAGTCCGACACATTGACTAAAAAGCTACTTTTATTATTGCATTACTTGTGCAGCGTAGGTTCATTGTAATTGGATGCAAGAGCTTAGAATATAAAGGTTTATAATATGAAATGATATTATGATATGAAATTTCTTTCAGATTGGAATAGTCTGATTGTTGGTAAAACCTCCCCCTGGTTGAACTTAGATTCACCAAATGAGACTGTGAGAAAAAATTCTGAGCAAGTAGGTCATTGTCTTTTGTTTTGGGAGCTTGCCTTATTTGAATCTCCCTTCAGTTGGTTCAGTTTCTATTTTGTCCTTTCTGTTTTCTTTTTTTTGATTTCATAATTTTGGCACAAAATGAACTTGTTATTATTCAATTTGACTGATCATGGGACATTAGGTCAAGGACAAGCTTGAACATTAAGTCGAGGTCAAAATGCAAGATTGTAGTCAACAGAATTTTGACTCCTTGTCCATACAATATTTAAACTGCAGTCTTGAACCTAAGTTGTGTTTCTTCAGCCAGGTAATCTCTCATCACGAAGACCACAAACCAGGCCCATAAGATCTATAATTAAATCACTTTGTTTTAAGGGGCAAGGTCATTTTTTATTTTGTGTAAATGCCATTTATCTTGCAAATGAATATATGAAAGCTCATGTATTTGAACTGTGGAGAAAGATATGAAGAGATATAAAGATTATGTAGATGATCATTGCAGTTGAACACAACTTAAGCAGAAAAATTCAGGCCTGACTGGGATTCAAACCCATGACCTCTGCAATACCGGTGTAGTGCTCTACCAACTGAGCTATCAAGCCAACTGGGAGCTGGTCACATTGTTAGTTCATAATATATCCATAGATAACGAAGAATGCAACTGCTCTTTTTGTAGGCCTTGCATCAGGAACTGTGTTATTCTGTTCACTTGAGTCTTCCAGCTGTTCTTGTTCCATTAAAAAGCTTCAACTGTGCCAACCTTGCTCATCACATCAACGCAAGCATAACTGACACACATGTGCAACAGGTCAGAAATTAAATGACAAATGTTATGCATGTTCACTGACTTGGCCATAATTTATATCAGTAAATTGCTAAAGATTACATGTGAGGTTTCCTTGGAATTGTAAGCAGCAATGTTGTTTAAGTAATGAAAAAAATATTATGAACAAATTATTATGATAAAATAGCATCAGTTTCCTTAAAGTTCAAAGGTGCTTACACACAAACAAAATGCAATTAAATAATTTTGCAATGGTAATCATGGTTTATCAGGTTGAAATAAAGTGATTTTTAATGATAATCCTGATCATTCTTATTATGCTAAACATGATTTTGTTTGTTTTCATATTCTAAGCATATGAAAGTATTTTGGTCCTAATTGCGAACAAGAATTTGTACTATAATCATAATAATATTTGATTTGTTGTTTATAAGGCATCCAACACACATTTTTCTGTAAATATTTTATAGGTGTGGGTCCATGTGCCTATGAAGAGTCCAGAAGATGAATGTGACAGACACTTGTTTGAAGATGAGGTACAGTTGTACAGTAAAATTCCTTATATAATGCTATACTGATAAAGGGAAATGAAAATGAGTGTTTGACCAGTGGTAGGGAAATGACTTGTGGTTCTAGTTATTGGAAGGATTAAAACATAGATGGGTCTGAAATTCCGGATTCCACACAGTTCAAGTGATACAGCTGTGTGTATTTTTTCATTGTACGCTGTAGACTTAAACACTGCAAGTGTTCCATGTTTAGTGGCAGGTCGGACTGACACGTGTCTATGTTGTATAATATACTCTTGTAACTCTGATCACAGGGGTCTCATTTCCTCTACAATACCGTTATTAATATGAATTTGTGCCACTGTGAGAGTAAGATAACCTAATACCATCACAACACTGTCCAGAACGTCTGGGCCAATTGACTCAGGGATTGACGCAGTAAACATGAGGCCTCAATGCCTTCATGAAAGACAACATATAACTAGTAGATATTCAGAATTAAAGTTGAGTATAATTTCTAAATAACTTCATTTACAGTATGACATATTTTCTCATCATCTCATCAACTGACAATTTATTGACAACCTGTAGACTGCATGTAAAAACCTTCATATTCTACTGGCAAATCATTTAATACTTTATGTAAACTGACTCTTATGCAAGTTGGCTAATATGATTGTGACATTTGCAGGAAGAAGTTGTAGTGAACAACACTTTGGAGAAAGATCCATGGCAATGGTATCAATATTTTTATTCTGGTTACAGGATTGTAATAATATTGTAATGATAATAAACAAATAACTGAAATTGAATTGAATTGATTCTGATCCCAAACTGATGAAATGTTTTTTAAATATCCCATTTATTAGCATACATGTTCTTTGCTTTTGTGAGGATCTACTGAAGACTTCTGAATATTCTCTGAAATCTCCAATTGAAAATAATGTTTCATTTGTATGACAGCAACTTCTTCTTAAAGACCTCAAATATATTATTTCTATTTTGTGTTTCTAATCATTCGCTGAACATTGTAAAACATTATGAAAGATGGAAAAATTTAAAAACAATCTCTGGCTGAATTGTTTAAAAAATTGTAAGCTGTTGACTGCCTGAACTACAGTGTTCTACGGGTAAAATGTAAATTATGAAAAGAAAAGAGAAAGGCGAAATTTGAATAAAAATTGCAAATTAATAAGAGTGCAAATAATTAGGATTGCTTGTTAAAAAGTATGTTATATTGTCCAGGTGTTGGTGACAATATGAATTGTTGTCCACATCGGGAGTCAGTTTGGTATGCCATGCTTCTAGTGCCTTTCTGGTTATAAACCTGTCCTTACCAATGAGAGAAGCATTAGACTGAGTGATCGTGGGACTACACATGATTTGCAATCCTCGACCTTCAGCCAGTGTTTTGACGTTTCTGAAATGTTCTTTTTTTTCTGGTGTTGAAAGCTTTGCCAATTTCTCTAATTTAGTGCCACAAACAATTGGCAACAAAGATAAGAAATTGTTTTTTTTTTTTATCATTTTTACCATGTTTTATCCACATTTTCAATTATGGAAGACCTCCAAAGATACTAATCATAACAAGTACGAGATATATCACAACAAGTATCTGAGATATGTGTAAATGCTTAAAATGAATTATTTGACTTTGTAGGTGGAATGTGTTTAGAACTATCTGTGGAAACAGTAGAAAGGTTGGCTTGGGTAAGTGAGTGCTAAGTAGTCTTCCAGAAAATGAACCGAATGATTAAATAAAGTTGTAATCATGATGGCATGTTGTTGATCTTAAATTTTTTGTAGCATTAGAGATTTCTGCTGAGTTGCCTCCAGAGGAAGAGTTGGAAAGATGGTGTGGAGAACCAGTAAAAGCAGCAATCCTGCCCACAAGTTTATTTCTTACAAACAAGAAAGGTATGCGAGTCATCAGAGGGAATAAAAGATTAATGTTCCTTTATCATTCATGTCTTGTGTTTTATAATTGTGGCCATTTTAATTTCTGAATATTAAGAAGTTAGCCAGTGGAGAGTCTGAAACCAATAATCTAAGGGATGCTGTGGTGCCCAGGGAAAATCAAAAATTCTTACAAGATCCAACCATTCCCCTGAAATAATAAAGTGCAAATATTAAAATGATAAATAAGGTGCAATTTTCTTTGAGTTCTGAGCAAAGATGCAATTCCAAACCTTGCATCCAGCATGTTAACCATTATTCCATGCTGCCTTTCACACTGTCTAGTTCTGAGAACTTGCATGAAGATAGTATTCATTGCCTGAAGTATATTCTTGTACCGGTAACTGTATGACTGTACATTTAGATATTTTGATTTTAATCCACTGATAGTTGTAGGAATTGGATAATGGTGAACATGTTTTTTGGTAATCAGTTTAATTGCTAAAGGATGTTGTCAGAAGCAAAGCGGCAATTATTTCTTTATTTTTAGGTTATCCAGTTTTGCCAAGGGCTCACCAGGCACTTGTTAGGAAATTGTTTAGGGTGAGAAATTTAACTACAATAAAATAATTTTGTATAATAACTTAACTGCAATAGTAGTAAAACAAGTATTTCTTCATTTTTGCAGCTAAATACTCAGTTGATCTTGACTGGCGTCAATAAGCATAAAGATAAGGTATGATATTATGATTATTACCTAACAATAAAAAAATTATGGGTGATTGGTTTTATATCTGGTCCTAGATTATTTTACAAGTATTCCTTTTGGCATTTATTAATAAATTATAATTAATATCAATTGTTTTAGTTTGTTATTATTGATTTATTGTAAAAAAATGTATAGATTATAAAATGTTATTTGATGTTGACTGGATTCTGCCTGGAATATGTAAAAACTAAATGTGTCATTAAGGTCATTATGAAATCATAATTTATGAGAAAATTTAATCCTCATTTTCTCTCATTCAGGGACTGGGATTTTATTACCAATATCTTGCTCATCTTTATCAGGTACAGGTTTTGTTTAATTAAAAATTATTAACTGTGAAGATGACTTTTATTATACAATACTTTTTTTATTATTTGATTACTGGTACTTTTTCAAAACAAAACCTAAGGAGTAAACAGAAAGTAAAATCATTAAATTCTCCGCTAATTACAGTGTAAGTCCGGGTATCCAAACCTCCTTTACAGTTGTGATTTCCTTTGTCTTAACTTGAGAATTATTAATAAATTTGAGATGGCAATGTGCTGTCACTATAGCAAAACTTGTGTCATGAAAGTACAAAGTACAGTCCCTGTACACTAGGGACTTAACTGGCTTCTGACATGAAAACAAGTCTGCGACCCCACTATTATTCCATTCCCTCCAACCCTTACACAACATGTTGTGGTTACATAACATTTGGAATAAGAGGTGTTTTGTAAATTCTCCAGACACAGCCAGATTTGGACAATGTGAGTCAGTTTGCCAAAGGATATGAAGATTACTTACAGTGCCCCCTTCAGGTACGTCTTGGCTCTAGTGCATTGAATGATCACTAGGTTTATTGATGTGTTTTAATGAGTCATTTACAAGCATTTGAATGGGTTAATCAATGAAGTTGTACTTAGAGCTTTCTCTTACAGTGGAACCCCGCCTTATGTTCACCTCATTAATATGGTCACCTCTTTAATATGATCAGTCTTTTTTCTCCCAGCAAAGTACCTGCACATTGTCTTAAACCATACAGCATCAGTCTTTTTTCTCCTGGCAAAATACCCATACATTGTCTTAAAGGAAAACCCCATGATTGTGTCCACCCTGTCAATATGGGCCAATGACCACTGGCACATTCTGAAAACTCGAGCCAGGGACCATTTACTTCAGTCAATCTAATGATGAGAGTTACAACAATATAGCAACCATGTCTGTTTCAAGTATGACCCTTTGTCCTGCAAATGAGTATATTTGGTTTTTGACAGAAAGAGACTGGAGTCAAGAGACTCCATTGGCAACATTTGGTTTCTTTTGTGATGTACCTTTCTGGTGCCAAGTTTGAAAAACACTGCATCAATATTTCCAGAGATATTCTTTATTCAGTATTTTACCATTGTAGTTGTACACGTCATGACATCATCACTTTCCTAATTTGTATAATACAAAAAACGCCCATATCTCTAAAACGCAAAAAAGATATTCCAAAAAGAAAAATGCTATCTATTCTTCAGTATTTTGAAAGGCCTTTAAAATTTTACAGGACCCAGTGGTGATGTATTAATTGATGGTGTTCCACTGTGTTTCATTTCTTAGAAGGATACATGCTTTTTTGGGGGGTTTATGGCATTATTTAGTACTCTGTCTGTGCTACTGGCGTATGAAAGCACATAAAATGCATATGAGATTAATGAAGACTTTTTAAAAATAAGTAACTTACTTATTATTTTCAGTCTTAACTATTCTACATTTGTGATATTTTTTCCTTAACCTTTTTTTCAGCCCTTGATGGACAATCTGGAGTCTCAAACGTATGAAATATTTGAACGTGATCCTATTAAATATCGGCAGTACCAAAGGGTAATGTGTCATGTAGTTCCTATGCAATCCTGAGGTCAACATACAAATTCTTGTTACAGGTTTCTATGCAGTTTTATCAGTCTTAGTTTGGAGAATTTAAACATACATCAAGATAATGTATTTGCTTTTGGCTTGATTATCAGTTACTCAATTCTCCAAAACACCACATGCTTGCCTCTATGAGGACAAGAAAGTGGATAATGATTATGCTAGCAACTGAAAAAATTTACCGGCGAGTTCAAGATGGAACGGGACATGTCTTGATTTTTTTCTTGAGGAGAATTATTAATTAATTAATTAATTAATTAATTATCTAACAAGTTGTAATATTTAACAGTTAATTACTGACCATTGTAGGGAGAGGGCTTTTCTAACATGGTTTCAATAGGCCAAATATCAATGTATCACAATTCTAACATGGCGCGTAGGGCTTAGGGTAAAAAAATTGCATATTTTAGACTGAGGCATGGATAAATAATTTATCTTGCTTTAGTTTCCTTAGCCTTCCTGCAATGGTAGATTCTTTATGTATTGAAACTGGCTATTAGAAAAAAGGAAACAGATCAGTTTGCGGTTGGGTCAAAAAAAATCATGAAGAGGGGTCATTTATGAATATTCAACTGCATGGGAAGATTTGTCTTTAATGAGCAATTCTGCTGTGTTATGTCTTTGTAGGCTGTGCATCAAGCATTACTTGACAGAGTTTCAGAAGACAAAAAGGATTCTGTAGTGACGTAAGTAGTCTAAGTACTATATCAAGTAATTTCAAATTTGTCAGTTTTATCACGAAAAGTTAAGATTTGTTTGGTTTGCTAATTTAGTTTTCACTGTAATTATGATCATTCAGTACGGTTAACAGTGCATTATTTTACTAAATGCCATGTGTACCCTCTCAGGGTGATAATGGTGGTTGGTGCTGGCCGTGGTCCTCTGGTAAGAGCATCACTGGCGGCAGGTGAAGAGTCAGGTCGAAAAGTCCGGGTGTATGCAGTGGAGAAAAACCCAAACGCTGTTGTCACGTAAGTTTTCTGATGACATCATTCATGCCCCATACCAGGAAAAGTACATTTAAGTGAAAATTCTATTGATAGCCATAATTTTATGACCTTTTCAGACAGCCCCAACATTTCGATCCAACTGTTGTGTGAAAACGCGAGAACCATTTGGCCATCCTTTCAATGATACCCTTGACTGCAAGCAAGTGTACGTGACAGTTCTGAGTTTAACCCTTTCTCGTACTTTCTCCAAGAGAGCTGTCTTTGAGACTGCGCTGTCGGAACATTTCAGATGAAATTTTGATTAACTCAAATGTTCATAAAGTGTGTTTTAAGTAAATCAGGCTCATGTTGACACATGCGGCCAAAAAAAGTCAGTGTCAGGCTTTCTGTATTTAACCTCGGCAGCCTTTGTGTATTTATCCTCGGTAGGCCGTGACAGTCAAAGAGCTTTCCAGCCTGATAATAATTATCTTCTACGCCTTGCATTTTTGTGATTCAGACTCGAGACTTTGAGAGAAGAAGAATGGAATGGTGACGTCACTGTTGTGTCATCTGACATGCGCGAGTGGGTTGCTCCTGAACAGGTTTGAATAACTATGAAATGATCCAAATGCAAAACGTAGTAATTCTTATGAAGACATGATTGATCATCGCAGTTATACACACACAACTTAAGCCGCTTTGAGATTAAAGCATGAAAAAAATTCAGGCCCGAACGGGATTCTAACCCATGACCTCTGCAATACCGATGCAGTGCCCTGCTAACTGAGGTATCAAGCCATCTGGGAGCTGGCACCTTGTGAGTTCGTAATATACACGTACACGGTGAAGAATGCAAATGAATATATGAAAGATCATATATTTGTACTGTGGAGAAAGATATGAAGACATGATTGATCATCGCAGTTATGCACACAACTTAAGCAGTTATGAAATTTAAGTTTAAAAAATATTCGGTCCTGAACGGGAGTCGAACCCATGACCTCTGCGATACCTGTGCAGTGCTCTACCAACTGAGCTATCAAGCCATCTGGTAGCTGGTCATGTTGTGAGTTCGTCATATACACGTAGACACGTAAGCAACTAGGATGAATGTAGTAGGCAACCTATTTGTTCCCTTTAATTTGAACGCTCTTTTTTCTCGTTGTTTTGTTCTACTTTGATCATTGATTCTCAGTGCAGGGTTAGAAGCTAACGGTCATTTCCCTTCCACAGTTGTTTTTTTTTTTTGTTTTGTTTTACTTTTCATAGCGTACAGTTCGTCTCGCAAGTCTTACAATTAACTGAAAAAAATTAAACTTGTATTTTGATTGTAGGCTGATATACTCGTGAGCGAGTTGCTGGGTTCTTTTGGCGATAACGAGCTTTCTCCAGAGTGTTTAGATGGAGCCCAGAGATTCCTAAAAGGTCAGTCATGTTTTGAATTTAAAACATTTTTTCTTTCCGTTCATTGATGCGGATTTATGCCTCTTCAGAGCATGTTTTTCAATATACAAAGTTGAACATAATTACATTCTTCTCGCATAACTCGCACACGATTTTGCGGCGTTTTTCCTTCGTTTTGCAGTGTTAGCTAACTCTCCATACAGAATTTTGTTATAAGATCCTACAAAATAACCTGCCAATGCGCTTGATGCTCTCCGTCGAAATACACTTGACGACTGACTTCATTGTTCAAGTGAATTGACTTTCGAAAGCGGCCCTCCTTCGCGTGTACAATTCCGCTGCTCTGTTTAAATCGTTTCTGGTGACGAATCGAGAGCCTAAAAATATTTTAATTTTATAATTTTTTGTTTTAGACGATGGAATAAGTATTCCCTGTGAATACACATCATTCCTGGCACCGATTTCTGCACCGAAGTTACACTATGAAGTATCACAGAGCAATGACAGCGGCAAAGGACCCTTAGTAACTTATTCTTTATTGTTGTCACTCGCTAAAGTTTGTAGTCCAGCGATTCAAAATTTTGGATCATAATGTGGATGTAACTATTGTTCCAAGTTAGCATTTTATTTAGATTATGGCCTGATTATGGGGACCGAGCAAAGACGCAGTTAATCAAAAATTTGGAGACGATGTCTTAGAAAGTTCAATCCATTGCGACAATCATGCATCTAAAGGGTTCGTGAAATTTCGGCAGGCTTCGATTGTCTTCAAATACCTCCGGAATGACCGGCCGAACTGTTAGGGGTCTTCAAATTTCATCGGGGTATTCGTTGTAGTTTTTGTAATCACAGATACAGATTTGCTTTCGGCGTTTAACACATTTCTGCACTTGTGTTGCTTGACATTTTCGCATTTTATAGCCAATGAGGTCTGAGCAGCTCTTTCAAGTGATTTTCAACTCTGAATTTTTTTTTTCCAGGTTCCTTTTGAGACTCCGTACGTAGTTCGACTTCACAATGTGACAGTGATGGCTGCTCCACAGCCTTGCTTTATCTTTACACATCCGAACAGAGGTTCGTGAGCAATTTTAGTGCGTCAGTTTTGTCAGCCGGTTTGGAAAGAACAAACGATGACTTCGTGTAGAACTTAACAAGTAGTTTATTGTATGATCTACCTACCAGCTATCTTGAGCGAACAAGCTTGGTCAAAAAGATCACTTTTCTTGCGGGACACAGCGGGTAAACTGGAAAGATGACGCCATCTTGCCCGCTCGGGTAGCCAATCACAGCGCTGATTGTGGATTGCCCGCTTACAAAGCTAGTCATATAATGAGGTGTGTTCTGTCTCGTTTCCCTTTCAGTTGCTAGAATTGATAATTCGCGGATGAAGTCTCTTGAGTTTGAGGTCAAGACAACTTGTACTTTACACGGCTTTGCTGGATATTTTGAGGCAATACTCTACAAGGATATTATGTTAAGTAAGTTCTGAATCTCTCGCATTTGATTCAGAGGTGAAGCAGTTTGTGGGTTTACGTCTGTTTAGGGATGAACAAACCAATGACCAATCAGATCAACAGCGCTGATTTCGTAACCAATCAGGAGGCATTTGACTAACATGATTTTCCCGCGTTTTCCACCGGTCGCGCGTTCTTGCTCTGAGTTCTTATTATTGGTTCATTACTTTGTAAATTGTTGTTCTGCTGTTATATCTACTCAGCTTGCAAATTATGTTGTTCTAACAGTTTCTTCTTTTACTCTCTCGCGTGTTTCTGTTTTCATAGGTATCAAACCAGATACTCATTCAGAAGGCATGTTCAGCTGGTTTCCATTTTTTTTCCCCATAAAGGTGCGTGAGTTTTTCAGTATGTTTGAAGAAGGCGATAACTACAAAACATTCCCTACTGTCACTAACAGCGTAGTTTTTGTTTATTTGAAAGGAACCACAATACATCACGGCGGGTTCCACAGTAGCTTGTCACTTCTGGAGAAAGTGTACTTCAAAAAAGGTCTGGTACGAGTGGTGTATGTCACGACCCGCGCCAATCCCTCTCCATAATCCCGGAGGAAGATCTTACGTTATTGGCCTTTGATCAAGAAGATATGTGTTCAATTTTCAGTAAAAGACTTTTAACACTATGAATTGTCTCACTTGATGAGTACTTCTTTGACTTCTATGGAAGTGGGGTTTGGAGCAATGGAGAGGTTTTGCATTACACTCGTTTTTTTAAGTATGTATTTTATATCGAGGCTGAAATACGCGGAATTTTAAGAATATTAAAACAATAAAATTCCAAAATCGGCACAAAAATAAGAATACTCAGGTTGAGCCGGAAAAAAACAATATTATTTTAAGAAAAAAAGAGTGTATCTGTTGATGCAGTTTGTATTATTGGTGTAACACGATAAAAAACGCAGAAAGTTGGCGTTGATACGACAAGCGTATTGTTGTTATAAAAGGCCTGTTCTGTTCTGGTCTTGAGATGACTGCAAAACAGTCGCATTTTTTGCGAACCCGAGCGACGCGGGCAGTATTAGCCTGCGTAGCTAGCGGGAGTAGGTGTGCGACCGAAACTTTTTGCGGTGAAGCCGCCAATTCCGTCGGGGGCGAACTACTCCCCATTTTTCTCGCGACTGCGCGGCTTTTTGCACTCGCGTTCGGAAACAAAGTTCGCGCGGGCACCGACTCCCGCCGGCTACCCAAGCTAGGGCAGTATTCGAACGAAAGGTCTGGAGCGAGTGTAGAAACGGCGAGAATTACGCTTATGCGCTTCTCGCCTTCCGAATAGTGGAGAAAAAACGACTGTTTTGCAGTTACA
>OMLO01003751.1_pt1:2500-12572 | contig 12572 bp, 13 predicted proteins | sample 1674811 | NCBI WGS metagenome assembly OMLO01 (sample SAMN06265003, study PRJEB25207) | coral metagenome | isolation source: Coral host | place: Mexico:La Bocana,Puerto Morelos, Mexico | collected 2008-11-13
AAATCAAAAAAGGAATTGGATCGTTCCCCAAATATTTCGGCCCGAAAATTGCAAAAAAAACTTTGAAACCACAAGATATTTATAGCATAGCTCTGGCGTATATAGGTTTTCACCTCAAAATGTCAGGTATTGAAAAGATTTTCTTTTGACATGGGGCCCCTATAAAAGACCGAAAATATATGGGGTAATTGGTGTGATTTCTGCTGAATAGCTTCTTTGATGTGACTATAAGCGGTAACATGAGAGATCACGCATATCCATCTGCGGTCATTCCCGCGTCAAATCTCAGTGGTGGGCAGCGGTTGTGGTATCGCCGTGGGACGGCGACTCTGAGCCATAGGCTTGGCGGTAAAAAGGGCGCTGCGCGCTACTGAGGGCTCATCTTTCAGGATCCCATAAATTTCTGAGAGCTACTGGTGCCTCCAACACCTGCTGAGGATCCCATGGTGGTCAATTCACCTCAACCAGATCCCTCGCTTCATTCCTGGGACGACCAGTGTTCAGGAGCACACGGCCAAGCTTAGATTCTTAGCTAGCATGTGGCCGTCTACTCATTTAGATCAACTTGCACCTCGAGCAGCTTTGATGGTGGAGGGCACGGCATTTCGCAAAGTGGCTCGCATCGCTGCTTGGTGGCGGCCATTGGTGGATCTTGGGGATCTACGGAGCTTGAGGAGCGGTATGAATACTTCGAGAAAGCACTTTATGGGACCAGGGAGACCAAACTGGAAAGGGTGCAGGCCTATGTACTCCTTCGACAAAGTCTCAGATCTTGTTCGAACATGGTGGCAACCTTCGCTATATAGGATCCTCTTGTGAAATCCTTTCGGCTTCTGGGAAGTCGATTTTTCTCGGAGCTTCACGGCAACAAACAACAGAATCGCAGCAAGGTCTATGATGTCAACCTGACCGAAAATCATGAGCCCGAATCTCTTCCAGCCTCCAATGAGATTTCTGAGAAGGCATTTCACGCCTATGCGGATGATCCTGAAGAGATTGACGGTGACTACTTGGACGCACTGGTGGCCTCAGAAGGTCATGACGCCTTGGTGGCGCAGAACTGCGAGCAAGAGCTCGAAGAATTCGTTCAAGAAGTACCTGGCATGCATGACGCAATGACCACGTACTTGGAAGCCCGTCAAAAGCTGGTGCAAAAAAAAGCACCAGAGGATTTAGCCCATCAATGGTAAATTGTCCGGAAAAGGACATGGCTCCCTTCGAGGGCAAGGGCCGCGCCAAAGGCCGTGATGGCCTCCTCCAACGGATCGTCGCTGGAAGAACGAATGCCCGAAAGAGGCCAAACTTCTGATGGTGGTGCACTGCCAGCTGCTGCCAACTTGGCTGAGATGACTCAAGTTGGAGAAGATCACGAGGACAGGAAGGATGATGAGACACCTGTTCTCAATGAAGTACGTTCGGTAGTTTGTACAAGATCTCATATTATTTCTGATCTCTCACATGTACCTCAGTCACTAGTTCTGTCATTTCCCCAACCTGTGAGGAAGCATTTCTCGTTCGTGAGCTGTTAGGACATAAGCATCGAAGTAATTTGCAGCAACGTATTGTCAAACTTGTCCAGCCCAAGAAATTGAGACCTGTGTTATTTCCTCACCAATCCAATCTTTCCTCACACGGGCGCCACAGGTTGAATGATCCCTCAGCTTCAGCTGAACCACCCTGCAAAAGGGCTGTGATCGTCATCCTGCTGCCACGGAAGTAGCTACCTGTTTTGTGTCAAGCACTGAATGTCCCAGCTTGGCCATTTTGGACACAGGAGCTAGTCGGTGTGTGATCGGAGAAAACGTTTGGAAACAGGCGCTGAACAGTTTGCCCGAAGTTTTGCAAAAACAGATTCGTACACATGACAGTCATGTAGAAAAATTGGCAACAATCAGTGTCTCACGAGATGTTCGCGCGCAACTTCCATTGGTGACTCAATCCGGAAAGAAAAGATTATGGCTCTCTGTTGAAGTAGTGCCTGGAAACACGCCATCATTCCTTTTCAATAAGAAAGCCTTCAAACAATTAGGTGGCATTCTGAACACCTGAACACCACGGTGATACGAGTGAATATATCCATCGATTTGAGCTTGAGGTCGACTGCATTGTACTTGATAGATATCGCCAAACTCTGCCTTCCTGACCATGACCAACCCACCAGTCCAGTATCAGAAAGTTTTCATGCCGGGGTCACAGAACGACATGAGTCTGAGCGTGAAATTCCTGGCATTGATGACCAAGTTTCACATTCGACACCCAACCTCTCAAGTGCGAAGATTTTGGTTCTGAGTTTGTTTGCCATGCCACAGGGTCAGATGCATTACTCCTTCAGGTGATGATGCATCAGAGCGAGGTCAATCCTGCCTTGGAATCGGAAGACGAGAATCCTCATCAATCCGAGACTCAAGCCATGATGAACAATATGATGCAGGAGCCTCACTCCCAAAGGAACCTCTTGCAAGAAATGATGAATCAACAAAACCGAGCCTCACGTTCCGAGGCTGCAAGTGGACGCCAAACTGGACGTCTTTCCAAGCCTCCCGAAGGAGCTGCACATCAAGGACTACATCTGACAAGACCACCAGCAGACTATGTCCCACGGATCTTGGTCGGTGCTGGAGGAAGAGGAGATTCTGTTGGAAGAACAGATTCACAACTTCAATCACCCTCGTGCACGACCTTCCCCAACGGTGGCTTCTCAGAGTCCTCCAACTTCCAGCAGCATCCACGACTACCGCTCCACCGATGAATCCAGTATAGGATCCAGGAACCAGTCTGGTTCCTTCAGTGCCATCACCTGCCCTCAACATGGAAGAGCGGGGAAGACGTGTGTGACATGGAGCATGGCTCGATTCCGCACACTCAGCACGATTTCTGGCGACTGCCACTGATGGAACCCAACAACAGCTGAAGGTGGATCCTCGTTCTTGCATAGACAAACGTTTTCGAAGATTTGTCAATGAGACCAGAACCTTCCTAAAGAAGAACCCCCAAAAGTCAAGTTTTGATACAACGACCTCAGAAAGTCTTGAACACGCCGCCCGAATTGCTGCGGAAGCCTTTGTGTCTCCACAATCGAGTGTTGTGAGTGAGCCATTGATCCTATACCGAGTCTATGCAAATGAACACAGTTCTCTCACTGAAGCTTTTCTGAAACGGGGATTACCAGCCATGAGATTCACCAAAACGGGCGGCGATCTAGCCACGGTTGAAAGCAGACGAAGCTATGGAACATAGTATCCAAATTTCAGCCTGCCCTCACTTGGGTTGCCCTAGAATGTGGTCCCTGGTCTGGTTGGTCTCGTCTGAATCAATTTAAAAGCCTTCACTTGTTTGATAAAATTGAATCGGAACGTCAATTGCAAAGAACCCATATAGAACTGCGTGCCAAATTGTGTAGATTTCAGAAGGATCGAAACCGTCAGTTTTGCCTTGACGAACCCTTGAGCTCACAGATACCCCATGTTGAGGCCAACAAGAGGACCTTTTCTGCCAAATAAATTAGTCATGTATTGGATGAAACGTTCCAGGCCGAGTATAGACATGGATGTGGTCATTGGCACGGACCTGCGAAGGTCATTTTTCAGGAGAGCAATGCCGGAGTTTGGCTTTCTCACATGGATCGGTTATTTCGATGCGCTCCCGAAAGTCGCCGACTTGCATCCTTAAGAGAGTGGAATTCCTGTAGTGGTAGACCAGATTTTGTTCCACAGAATGCTATCCCTGAACATTCAGAAATTCCTCAGCCTGCAGGATCGGAAAACCCGAATCTGCCTGAAGTTCCCGGAGCTGGATATTCACCTGCCAGTGCTCCACCTTCACCTGGAGATCTTTTTGGAGACATCTCTGAAGTACCTGTGAGTCCCCAAATTTCCGGTCAACCTTTCACGATCCCAACACTCCTTCCGTGTCTGGAACAGCAGGTGACGAGCCTTGCGCAGTTGATTTAGATCCTTCAGAAAGTGATGATGCTTTGACTTCTATTTCTGAACCGATTCTACATTGTGACGCATTGATTTCTCCTCATGAAGATTTGTCATCGTGGGACACCCTGGATGCCAATCATGAGACAAATGATATGTGATTGGCCCACGATGAATTAGTACTCCTGGCCGAAACTCTCACTGTTTGCGAAGAACACTGCTATTGCTTGGAAATTGATCTCAATGAGAATGATATTCACAAGTGGTTTAATGAGACCAAACCCAAAGCCATGATTCACATTGCTATAATGTTTCCATGCGGGCTCGCGCTGAAGTGCATGTAAAGAACTTGTCATGTGAAGAACGCGTTCTCTTTGAAAAAGCCAAGGATGCCGAGTTGAATTGATGGGTTCAAACTAATGCGTTGCGACCTGTTCTTCGGCGAACTCTCAATCCTGAACAGATCCTTAAAAGCCGTTGGGTTCTGACCTGGAAGAATTTTAGAAGATTCAAGTGCTCAACCTAATAATTCCACTCAGAATTCCCGCAAAGCCAAGGCATGACTTGTGGCTTTAAGCTTTCAAGATCCCAAATTAACTGAAATGGCTCGCGATGCACCCACGCTGACCCGTGAAGGTAGAAATTCCATTCTACAGACCATAGCAAACATGAAATGGCGTTTATCTTCTTTCGATATTAAGACTGCCTTTTTGAGAGGTAAAGCTAATAATTCAAATCCTTTGGCCATGGAACCACCCGTTGAACTTCGAAAGAAATTGGGTCTCACTGATCAGCAAGTTTGCAGTCTCATTGGAAATGCGTATGGTAGAGTTGACGCTCCTCTTCTGTTTTACAAGGAGTTGGTAGCCCAACTCAAGAAGTTGAACTTTCAAGTTCATCCATTAGAACCTTGCATTTTCATTTTGGAATCCCAGAGTCCCGAAGGTAGGATTCTTCATGGTATCTTAGGAACTCATGTTGATGATGGCATTTGTGGGGGTGATCAATATTTCCATGAGCAAATCAACAAACTCAAGGAGGTGTTGCCTTTTGGTGCTTTCAAGCTACAGAGATTTGTTTTCACCGGAATTGCTTCAGAACAATTGCCAGATTTTAGTATGTCAGCCAATCAAGAGGATTACGTCCATGCTTTTCCTGCCATCGACATTGGCCGTCAGAGACGACAGCGACCTTATGATCCGATTCAGGAAGGTGAATTGACCAAATTGCGTGGACTGGTTGGTAGCTTGCTACGCAGTAACTCACACTAGGTCTGACGTTGCTGCTAAGCTTGGGGAGATTCAATCTCAAATGTTTCGAGGGACTGTTGCGACTTTGATTTCTGCAGACAAAGACTTGAGAGAAGCCTTAGAGTTTGCACATGTAAAGATTTTTTCCGACATATTCCTGTTTCTGAAGTGTCACATGTTTCATTCGGAGATGCCTCGTTTTCTAGTCCCAAGCAATTATCATCTCATCAAGGAACCATCATACATGTGCCACCAACCAGAAACTTCATAATAATGAGCAAGCACATATTTCTCCCCTGATTTGGACATCCACGAAAATATCATAGAGTCGTCAGGTCGAGTCTTTCGGCTATAAAGCATTCTCGATGTCACGCAATGTTGATCAGCTGGGATGGATGCGCTTGCTCTGGGGTGTCATAGTGATTCCCAATTTTGATTGGCGGAAGCCAGTTGTGGGTTGGAAACAACTTCCTGTTTCCATCATTGTTGCTGATTGTAAAAGATTGTATTGCCTGGTGGCCCGATTGGCCATGCCCCCTTGTGAGGAAAATCGTACCACCTTAGAAGTTTTACTCATCCGGGAAAGATGTAGTGAACATAGTGTTTTCAGGTGGATCCCTGCTTCCCGTCAGCTGGCTGATCCATTAACTAAGCCTATGGATGCTCATTACTCCGTACTGTGTTAGCCTCTGGAGAATTTCAACTGTTTGATGAACAAGCATCTCTTCGTTGTAACTCAGAGAGAACACAGGCCATTTGCTGGATTAAATCCAAATCCGTCACATCAATAATCGTTTTTGGGGAATGTGATTTCTGCTGAATAGCTTCTTTGATGTGACTAAGCGGTAACATGAGAGATCATGCATATCCATCTGCGGTCATTCCCGCGTCAAATCTCAGCGGTGGGCAGCGGTTGTGGTATCGCTGCGGGACGGCGACTTTGAGCCATAGGCTTGGTGGTAAAAAGGGCGCTGTGCGCTACCGAGACAGGGTCTCATCTTTCAGGTATCTTGGATCAGTGCTTATCCTTTTCATTTGATTGGTCCCATCAATTTCTTAAAGCTACTGGTGCCTCTTTGACAATTGGGCCATAACCCGTATAAATGGAGTTATGGGGCCCATCGGACCCCTATAACTGGTGACAGGGCCCACTTAGAATATCAACGGCAGGTTGCCTGATGCCAAAAAACGACCCTCCAAAAAGAAAGAAAAACTCCAGCGGCAAACTTGGAACCCAAGTTTGCTAATGTTCGGTGCAAGAGGTTCGGATTTTGCCACCAAATTTCCGACCACAATCGAACAAACTCCGGGTCGTGAAGTTTTCCACCCCATAACTTTGGGAATGGAAGGTTTCTGGCAGCGAAAGAATTCTTGGTGGTAAATTACCTGGTTATATAACTGGTGTTGTGATTCTCGCTTTCGAAGTTTCCAAGGGTTCCGTTCACAATAGTAACCAGCAAGATGAAGCACCAACTTCAATTGTTAAACTATATAACGCTGGAATCTAAAATACTTGATGGCGAAAATGGTTCTTAGTAACTAGTTACAAGTTGGGTTCTAAGTAGCTGGTTGAAATTTTGAGTCCCCGCTGGTAGGGTTAGCAATCTAACCCAACTTACTTGGATCACAAGTCACAAAAAAAACAACCTCGAGTAGGAAAAATCCAACCCAGCATTTTGGAGATGTTTTTTATTGTTCATCTGAAGCTACTGAGCAGACACACACTTTTCATCTGGGGAACGTCGAAGCTCACAGCCCATTGGCTGGGGGTTATGGCCAAAAGTTCGATGTTCGAACAGCCGTGGTTCAATGATAACAGGCATTATGTTCACCCGGAGTTGCCTGCATTCCGGGAAAGCACAAACAGTCATAGGTGGCCGATGGGTTTGCATGACGCACAAATCGAAAAAGGTCCCACCACGACCCTCCCTGAGCCAATAATGGTATGATCATCTCCAAAATAAATAACGCAGTGTCTAAACGACATTGGCTTATTTTTCATCTGAAGCAACTGAGCAGGCGGACACACACTTTTCATCTGGGGAACGTCGAAGCTCACAGCCCATCCCCCACTTTGCATTGTGAGATAAGCCGTTCCAGTATGAGTTTTGCTTCCGACGATCTATTCAAAGCACAGCAGGTTGCAATCATTACGCGACGGCCCATCCGCAATGTTGCTGTGCGAAGCCACTCTTGAAATCCAGATTGATGCAGAAAGTGTTTCTTTCAACTACGCAACGAACAACGCATAAAAGTTTCCATAAACTTTTACGCAAAGTATCATATTAAATTAATTCATAGAGATATATATATATATGCTTGATATTATTCATCTTCTTTTTGCTGCTTTTTAATTGCACGAGTGAATGTTGGGGAAATACACTGGTATGATGTTTTCACCTTCGGCGACACATCACTGTTGATCTTTAGAACATGTCATCTTGACATGGATGTTTCTCTTTGATGCTTCTTTGCATCGTTTTCCCCATTCAATCACCCTGCAAAGAACAATCCTTCAGAATCTCACCACTGAAAGGACACCTCGGCTTGTCTCTCACAAATTTGAAAAGATTTGCAATCTCATGCCAACGACCCCGTGAAGGACCATCAGAAATGTTAGACGGTGACGGCACACGTGTGAACCAAGGAATCGTCTGAACTTCAAGTTCCAACTTCTCAAACACCAAAAGACTTCTCCAAATCTTATCAACAGATGATCCTTTCACACAAGAATTCATGACACCACAATGATCAATGAAATAAATAATGCGCCTGCAACCCAAATACTTCATCCAGACTGCTCTTGCCAGTACAACTGCATACATCTCAACTGGTCCTATCAAATGCTTCTTGCCAACATTTTGCCATTGTTCCATCAAGCATTCGGGCACGAAGGATCCGAAAGCTCGCACCGCATCTCGGTGTTCGCCCCCAAACATCACTGCACCAACAGCTCCCACCAATTTGCCATTTATCTCTTCACACGAACCATCAGAGAAAATAAGAATGGGCGCCTCTTGTCTCGATGCAGGAATTGTGCGTGGTGGCGCCGCGATGCGCTCCTTCAACAAACCAAAAACTGCAAGCTGTTCATTGTCAAGAAAAGCAACAGTCTTGGAACTCTGCTCAAGCCTCCGCACGTCTGCTAAAGCCAGCTTCCCCGCACGTCCAAGCAACTGCGACTCCATGAACTGAAGTCTCCCGAAGATGGATGGAAGGGTTGCAATTTCAACCTTTCGCTCAGCAATGATCTTGTCAAGAGCTTCCGTCATTTCCACAACTCGACTTTCCTTGTTGGACACCTTGACGCAAGTCTTTTCGTCATCAGTCACATCAACTGTCACGCCCAGCATGTCCGCCTTACGTTCAAAAGGCAACTCCTTGTCTTCAGCCGTGTGGATTCCAAGAAGTTTCACGACAAGCCTCACCGTCTGTTCCGTGTTTCTGGCCAGAGCCTGCAAGGAAACCAATGGGTAGTCGGGTAGTCGTCAAAATAGTTTGTCGCCATGATCTTCAACTCAAGCAAGACCTTTTTAACGAATCTAGCGAACCGGTTGAAGTGGAGCACAGATCCGACAGCACCGAACGGCAGGGTCTTGCAGACGTATCCATACGTTTGTCCATCTTTGGGGTTTTTGATACAAATGACAGCAAACTTCTCGTCCTTCTCGGCAAGGGGAAGCTGCCTATAAGCAGCCTTCAAATCAACTGTCTTGAGAACAACTTTGCAAGCCGTTCCAGATGACTTCCAATACGGGTGAATGTCAGAACGCACGCGAGACCCATCAGAAAATTCAACGTCAACCATCCCGGTCTCAGAGGTGCTGTTCATGAGCATTCTACATAGCCACACCGTCTCGTCAAGAGCCCTTAAGTCGATCCTTTCCTCGCAAGAGATAGCAGAGTTCACTCCATTCTCGCACAGGTCATCTATGGGTCACCACTTATTGCGCTGCCACACAGCGAACCGTCTCACCGGAATCCAAGCTGATGCAAACTTATGTTCCAGTTCGTCCCAAGTAAAGGGTCCCTGAAGCCAACATTTGTCATGTGCCTCCTCCTCTGTAATCGACCACAACTCATCCGAAAATTCTTCCAAAGATTGGTTGTGTTGTTTGGCCCATATGGCAGGTTTCAGATATTTCAATTTCTTCATGAGCTCTTGTTCGTCCATTTCTTTTGGCTTGGCGTCTGCAGGAAAAATGCCCGATGCGTCCAAATGTCCTGTGATAGCAAAACCTTGCACCAACTCATCAAATAACCTCATGTCGGGCCACTTGAAACTCTCCGCAATGCGCTTCATAAGAAGAATCTTCTTTCCTTCCATGAGCCTTTGCCTTTGTTCAGGCATGCCACGGTGCAATTCATCTTCTGCCGCTGCAAGCTCACTGCCCCATGCCTTCCACTGTTGTAAAGTCTGCAACCTGTGTTTCATAATTGTCAATGGTCCATCTTTCAATGTTGCAACGACTACCCTCAACACATCGTCATCAACTGCTCTGCAAGAATCGAAAGGATGCGTCAACTGTTTTGATTCATTTACAAATTCCTCTGGTGTGCGAAAAACACCCACTTTCCAATCAAAACTTTCATCTGGTTGTCGCTGTTGTTGAGAATACCCCTGTCTATAATTTAACACACGACTGCCAGCTTGAAAACCCTCTTTGTCACTCACCAAGCAAAACTTAGAATCGACTAAGGGTGTGAATGTTGAAGAAAATTGTCCGACAAATTTGAACTCAGACACCAAAGGGCCCCACCTCGACGTCTTGGGTTGCTTGCCTGTTGCGGCCCTGGTGATAATCTGTTTGTCAATGCGGGGTTTGTTCAACATATGATCCATTTGTTGTCGAAAAGCTGCCATCTTCAACAATTCAGCGATACGTTCACACAACTTAC
>OMLO01003752.1_pt1 | contig 12566 bp, 3 predicted proteins | sample 1674811 | NCBI WGS metagenome assembly OMLO01 (sample SAMN06265003, study PRJEB25207) | coral metagenome | isolation source: Coral host | place: Mexico:La Bocana,Puerto Morelos, Mexico | collected 2008-11-13
AGATCATATAGACTATAGTGTCTCACAAGACATACTTTTTGGTAGCTTACACAGCAAGCTATATTTCAGCATGCGATACCCTGCACGGCATCCTAACGCGGCAAAGCCTTTTGCAAAGGCTGGTACTAACCAGGCTGGTACGCTTTGAGAGTGGTTTGCCCTGAATTTTTAATTTTGCGAATACCAGATTTTTTGAAAGTCATGCAGCTTGGAAAGGGATGCTAGGGAAGTGCTTTGCGTCAAGTAAACCCAGTAGTGGGCGATGCTTGTAGCTTTTTCGGACTCATGGACAAGTGGGCACAGGTGAAAGTTCAACACTGAAAACGACTCGAGCAAGAAAAATTCTGACAGGCCTTCTCACCATCAAGTCCTGCGAGCGCACATGAGTGGGAAAGCTGCTCTTGTTCCATCATCCGGCTTAGATGGCTAATGCTCAAGCACGATGCATTGATTACATACATCCCATAAGGTTCTGCACGAAAAATCAATTCAAAAATTAAAACCACAAGTTTGGCATTGCGAGCAAAAGGACAAAGCCTGCATGTGGTCATTGAAATTTGCAAGCCAAAAACTTACAATATGATAAAAACTGCGAAAAGCAGATTCAATCTAAGAAAAAAAAGAGAAACACAATCAATATGTTTTGCAAAAGGTGTGGAGTCATAGCTGCTTCCATTTTCTTCTATATATATATATATAATTTTTTTCCAATTGCGGCGGTGGGAAGGATCAATGCCTTGTAGCCAGATTGAATTGGCACCTAATTAGTGCGAGGGAAAAGCACAATGCAAAGAGCAGTGGGCTGGCTAATGTTGATAGTCAGGCAGCCACTGCTCACGAAAGAAGTACTCACAAGCCTTTTTGGCATCATTGATCCACGCCAGTAGATGACTCTCGCATTCTACCGGGGATCCATGTTTGCGAATACTGACAAAATCGGCCACACATTGGGCCAAAGCCAGCGAAAACTCATTGGGATATTCCTTGAGCTTGCTGGTGTTGAACATGCCCTGGTCATCTTTGCCGATAGCCGCTTCCACTTTGGGCCGTTCTTTCAGCCGCCACTTGGAGAAACTTTTGCCCAGGTGTTCCCCCCGGCAAGTAAGGATGCCAGTGGGTTTCACAGCTGGGGCCCCCCAGTTCACCTGATGAATGCACCACAGTTTAATGCGCGGCAAACCACACACCAATCCCATCAGAGGAGTTCTCCAGGAAGAGGCTCTTTCCGGCCGTTTCGGCATCCAAGGATGTTCACTCATGAAGAGTCCTCCGCACCGGAGATGGTGCAAACACAGCCACAGGCTCGACAGGTGGAGTTGTGAACCTTGCTGCAGTTGGCGAAGCTCCTTGTTGCTGAGCCCTTGCAGGCCCCAAGGTCGATCATGTGATCGAAGGGGGCGCGGCCAAACCCGTCCAGTCTTGTCGTCCTCCGGGGACTCTGTATGACGTGCTTCTGACCACGTCTCGCATGGTGCACCAACAAGGGTGGCACAGACCAACCCTTTCTCATAGAGTGGGACCAAGTTCTTCCAAGTTTCAGAACCCACCGTCAAGTCACCAAATTGCTTGCTGACAGCCGTGTCCAGGCTAAGTACCGTGAGCTGGGCATCAATGTGAGCAAAAAGATGGTGAAGATGGGCGTGGAAATCCGAGTCCCTGCGTCGACCTGAAAACAGGTGTACCACAACAAAATGAGGTTTGTCGTCCACAGTTTTGAGCCGTGGTGCCGTATCCGGTAACTCAGGATGTTGTACACACTCTGTTTGGCGAAGGCCTCGTATCCAGACGTCCTGTGACACAAAGTGGCTCTGAATCGGTACCGTCTTTTTCCCCGAAGTGTTTGCGGGAGCCTGGTAGTTCTTGGGGAGCCTGTGCGGTTTGGGGGTCGCAGCTTGCTCGCTCTTTCTGACCACATCGTAGTAGCGCCGTTCCATAGCACGATACCGGAGGAGTACAGGATATCCATCCAAGCCAGCAAGTATCTCCGCAAAAGCACTGTCCGCATACGCCTCTGCATAGCCGTCGACCCACTCGTCCATGATGTCGGGTAGGACTCGTTGCCCCCAGGTTTCCAGGGCAAGGAGGAAACCTCGCGGTAGAGTCAAAGCACCCTCCGGAGTGACATTCATTGTCCAAAGCGGTAATCCAGGCATCCTGTAGTTGGCCCCTAGCAACATGAGGTAGCGTGTCCGGGTCAAAGGAATCAAACCAGGTCCGCGTCTGATGTGTCAGCTCTTCCATAAATGCCGTCTGGAAATGATCCTCTGGAGCGACATCAAGTCCGAAAGTCTGGAGTTCCAAAAGAGCCTGGTCTAATTGTTGCTTCAGGACCTGGGCTTCAATCTGGGCAGCTGAAGGTGGAAGCCAATCTGGGCCTTCAACAGGGAGTGCATCTCTCCGGTTCCACCCTTGGGAGCTTTCTGGGAGGACCACTCGTGCAAATTGGGTAGGATCACCACCTCGACGTACCAGCTCTGCAAAGCAACGATTGTAGGCGCCACCTCGACCACCCCGCGGAATGTAAGCTAGATGTTGCTGCAATCGTTGAAACGACCAAAAGTAGCGTTTGCATACCGTACACGTTGCTCCAGTAACGAAGGCGTGCTCAGGTGCATACTCGTGGTGGGCTTTGGCTTTGTGTAATTGTAGCCCTTGCCCCGTTGTGAAGACTCGGCCACAATGACAAACTTTCCCACCCATAGAGATGCCTTCGTCATCCCGCAAAGGATCCGGTGAAAATTTGAATCCTGTCTTGTCCAGAATGTCGAAGATCTGGCGGTGCCAGTGAAAGACCTGAGCCATTCCTCGCTCTTGTAAGAGATGTTTTGCATGGGCCTGCCGTACCAGAGTGGGCCAGGATAACGAACCGTGCCTCCAATGTGCGGTAAGATCCTCAACGCCACATCCAACGTTGTCGGGCCATTGGTCTTGAAGAGTTGCTCTCATCCAATCCAGGTCATCCTGCAAGCTACTGAGCCAAGAGGCGGTCTTGCAGGCCTTGTGCTCCAATGAGAGGGCGTCATGGACAAAGGTTGGTTTTGACCGAAATAGCCGTGAAGCAAAGAGGAGACGATCTCTGGCAATGCGGATCCTCGGGTGAGTGAGGCGGTGAATCATGAAGAAGTGCTCCGTTTCCATGGGCGCTTCGCCCCATAGAGGCTGTTCCAATATGTCTCGGTAGACTCGACTGACGAAAGCCACAATCTGTTTCATCAGTCGCTCTCCAACAGTGGGAATCCCTCCCAGGCCAAAGTAGAGCTTTGAGAAGACCAAGGAGTCGGCCAACTGTAGTCTGGTCCGGACACGGAGCCTTTTGTTAAGGAAGATACGCCTCTTCATTGAGACAAAGGCCTGTCTCGCTTCACCGATCCTTTTCCGGATCTCAAATTCAGTACCCAGGCTACTGGCGCATTGTACTCCAAGATGCTTGTAGATGGGCACAAAAGAGAGAAAAACTGTGGTACCGTCACACAAGGACACATCAATTCCAGGAGCAGCGTGTAGTACATGTTGTCGACGTGCAGCTGGAGCTCCCGGTCCTGCAAGATTCACCACAGCCGATGTTTTTCCTTTTTGGAAATTGAGAGTAAGACCTCGCATGGTGAAAGTCTTGTGGGCCGAATGGACAATGTCATGTAAATCCTGAAGGAGCTCTGTAGAATCACGGGCTGCCCAGGGTATCGCAATGTCATCTGCCCAGGTGACCGGCCAGACAGGCAAACCAAGGTGATCAAGGATATGCTGATATCCCTGTTTGGCCTGTAAAATGGCTTCCAAGTCCCGTTGCGCGGAGGCCATTAAGAAGTGGAAGATAATGTCCGCGAGGGGAGAGCCTGGACGGGACCCTCGATTGGTGCGCAGTGCTGGGCCACCTTCACCAATAGTACACCATGTGTTGGTGTGGACATCAGCAAGAAGGCGCTGTAGTCCTGGAGAGACTCCAAAGTGCCGTAGAGTTGCTTCATTGCAAAGCCGCTTCACTTCTTCTTGATCACCACCACTGGTCGTAACGGCTCGCAAGACTTCAGTAAACCCCTCCGGGTCTGTGACGCCGAAGAGCAGTTCCCTGATCAAGTGATGGAATGCGTGTTTGAGGTCGATGTATAGGACAGCAAAGGGCCAGTGGCGTTCTTTTGCAATGTTGCAAAAGCTGCGGATAGCAAGGCTGCCAAATCCAACTTCCTGGTGGGGAAGGCCACCAATGAGGCCAAGAGGTTTCATGACCTGTAGTGGTGGTACCAGTCGAGACCTGAGCAGAGCATGAAATCTTTTCGCCAGCGTGGGCAACAACATAATGCCACGATAGTTCTCTGCACGTGTAACACATCCTCGCTTATGTATTGGTACCATTGCCCCCCCCTTCCAGGGGAAGGGCTCTTTCTGTTGCCAGAACACCTTCAGCAGTAAGTCAAAGACTGGTTGTGCGAGCTCTACTGCATTGTATTTGTAGAGAGCCGATGGGACCGGATCTAGCCCCGTGGCCCGGTTGGGTTGTGTAGCCCTGAGCACATTTTCAATCTCAAACCTGGTTGGCAGATCCTGCAACGAAGGCTGTGATACATGCCAGGTGTTTTCCGACTGATGGTCCTTGCAGCGGGCAAACTCACCAGCCAGGTCACAGCTCTGTCCAGCTTCAAGCGTGGCAAAGTGATGTTCCCATTGGCCCTCCAGCTCAACATCTTGAAGTGGATTGTCGCCTCTTCTCTTTGCCTTGTGCTTGGGGATCGATGCTTTAAGCAGTTTCCACAAACCTTTAACATCTCTAGCCTGATCACAGCTAGCAGCTTTCACCGCCAAGGACTCATAAAAGCAACGGTCATCAGCCCTGACCGCCGCTGTTGCCCTTCTTGTAATGGCTTGGAGCTCCCGTTGCAGTTGTGCGGTTTGGTGGTCGTTCTTCTTACATTCAGCATCGGATATCCGGGAGAGTGCCGGAAGATCGATTGATGTAACCGTCGAGGCCCAAGTATGGAAGAAAGTAGCCAGGAGCAGTGTAGAGCGGGAAGCCTCGGCCAAACGTAGACGCTTCTTACAGTCTCTCTTGTCCAGAACCAACTGCCAAGTAAAGTCAGAGAGATGGGTTTTTATCCTGTAAGTGCGTCTGGATTGCCCAAACTCCACCAAATGTTGTTGTAGCGAATGTTGAAGTCGAGCCTCATGGCGGTGGACATCATCATGCCAGACCTCAGAGAGGGAGGTCACAATGTGTTGCCGAAGAAGCTTCGGATCTGCTCTCCAATCACAGTCCAGGGTACGCAGTAGTTGTCGATGACGGTTGCGTGAGTCCCAGGTAGTCTTGGCAATGACCAGTCGGGTGAAAGAAACTTTGGTCAGTCGGTGGTCCATTGCTTCATGGCCAAAATCAATGTGATCGCAGACTTCTGCTTCACAGGTCTCGAGGGGCCAGCACCGTGGTATGGCTACATAGTCTCCTCTTTTCCATTTCTTCGACTGGTGATGGAACCACGTTCCTGCTTCACCCTTCTGGAAGTCCTGAAAAGTGGATGGGAGATAGGCATCCCAATCCAAAAGTGTATCATGAAAATGGCTGCTCTTGGGGTGTTCTTCTTCTGAAAGGTGATCTCCCACAGCAGCGCTGGTGTGACTGCCGACATGTGCGTTGGCATCTCCAAGGAAGAGGACTGGCCAATCGTTGTAGTTGCCAGGGATCTGTTTACGCAGGTCAGTCCACCATTGTGCAATATCCTGTTCAGAATGCCCCATGTGTGGTGCATGGGCCGCGACAAAGATAGCTCGACAGAGGGCATTGGTAGATCGAAGTAGTAGAAATCTCGGGCTCTTGGCAATGACCGCGATGTCCTTGTCCTTCCAATAGACCGGCTCCTCTATACCTTCAGTCGAAAGAAATGTGCCAATCGGCAGCTGGGTGCTGAAGGCCACTGTAATGCCATAGCATCCTTGATCAGTAGCCGAGCTGCGTCGGAAGAAATACCACTCATTGCAACGTGGGCCTCTCTTCAGTCTGGTCTCTTGACAAGCTAAAAGGTGGATTCCTTCTTCATGACATTGCTTGAAAAAGGCATCCTGACTGCTCGCACTTCCAAGTCCACACGCTGTTTCTTCAGATGCTTGTTTGTGAGTCTTCTTGGGTTTGAGCGTGAGGACATTTGCAGTGGCAATCTGCATACAAACCTTACCAGCCTCTTCTTCCGTAGAGGGCTCATGTGGGACAGCTGAGAGACCAGAGTAAGATGAGCTGCGGGGGCCAGATAATGGCAGATGCAGCTGTAGTTCATGCCAGTAGGGTCCAAAGGGTGGATAGAAAAGTGCCCATGCCCAACTAAACTCAAATCCAAAGTCTCCAGCTGCAATAGATGCCAGCAAGGGATCATGTGGATGTGTAGGGGAACCACAGGCAGCAGCTTCTGCAAGCGTGTTGGCAGCTTCATTGCCAGGGTCGCCATTGTGACCTTTGACATGTAGTCCACGGATAGTAGTGTTGAAGGCTGTGTCGCAAAGTTGAATCATGCACCTTGTAGCGTGTGCACATGCCACATGGGTGTGGGCTGTGTACTGTCCAAATGCCTTCCCTCCGGCAACCATAGAGTCATAATGGCAGACCAGGTCCCAGGGAAGCTCAAATCCTCTGTTATGGGCGATACGGCACACATCATAAAGAAATTTGTTGGCGTACCAAAGTGCCAGGTCCTCAGCATGATGTGCTTCCCAGTGACTGGGGAGCGTTTGAGAGAAAGAACCCAAAAGTCTCCAAGAACCTGATTGGAGTCCAAACGCAATGAAGGCAGCGCCAGTGCCTTCTTCCCGGGCGGATCCATCAGTGTAGATGTGGACTTCCTGCAGAGGTTCATCGACCTCCCACCAAGGGTATCCAAGCCAGTCGTATGATGTGTGGTGCCAACCCAATGGGGCAGTAAAATCAAAGCTGGTTAGAAGCAGATGACTGTCAAGTAGCTCTAAAAGGCTGGCGGCGGGCCTGAAGTCCAGTCCATTAGAGGTCTGCCTGGTAGGCGGTGTCTGTTCCAATGCACTCGCAAGGTCAATGGGGATCCGCTCAGGGGGTGGTGGCAGTTCAACAGCTTGCGCCAGTTCAATAGGAACAGGTGGGGTACGAAGGTAGTGGAACTCGGAGGTGCCACTCACGTCAGCATCCCCACACCAGCGGTCAAAGACATGGGGGGGAGGCCGAAGCGTTGTCACATCCGGGTCCTCTGCCTTTCGATAACCCACAAGTTCCTTGTCTGGTGGTTGTCCCAACATCATAGATCCTTTAGCCAAATTGGTGATGTCCCGTAGGACTCTTCTGCCTCCAGGTTGTTGTTGAAACAGGGAGTGCGAATCTGACTCCTCATCTGGCGGGTTTCTGCTGCGACTTCGAGATCGTGGTTCAGAAACAGAGCTGCTACTTCTCTCAGCTTCTTCGGGGTCATCTGCAGGCTCTGGACTGGATTCAAAAATCCGTCGTTGGCGGGCTGCATTCTCCGTGTATTCAAAGGTGCACCAGTCGGTGTTGTCATCTGCTCGAATCTGCAACCGCAGATGCTCGCCGTTGGTCAAGGATCTGATTGCTCCATCAGTCTCAGGCCATATGACATTGTTCAGATAGAGAAAGCAAATGATGTGTGTCATACGACAATGGCCTGTCATGCGAAAATAGTCAATGTAATTCGTCCTTGTGCCTCGCCATGGGACCCACAAAACCTTGAACCGATGACGTCGTTCTCGACTTGCAAGGTCTCTTTGAAAGGAAACCGTAACCACTGCAAGCACATCATCTGGATGTTCTTGTTCAAACCTGTCCTGCGATTGTTGAGCAATGAGCATGGGCTGAGGTCCAGTTCGCGTAGCAACGGGTGGATCTGTAACCGGGTAGAGAGCCACAACAGAGCTGGAGTCCGTTTCATAAGGCCAAAAGTCAGCAACTGTCTCTGTCACAGGCCTGTCCATGTCAATGTGAACAGTTCGCAGAGGTAAATGTAGGCCAGCCACGAAGGTGGGTATAAGGTTCGGAGCACTAGATGGTGCTGGCCTCTGCATCAAACTCGCTACGTCCTCAGCAGCCTTTCCGAAAGGAGAGGGTGGCCATGGGTGGATTGCAGGACCTGGTACTTGAAGAAGGCTTGTTGAATCATCATGGATGATGACAGCTCGTTGCAGGAGTATTGACTCCTCAACTTCCTCATCTCCTGGATGTAGTCTTTGCGCCTCTTGCTCGGTCAAGCGCTCATCCCACCAGATGGGAATAAAGAGTCCTGCATGGGCTCGTCTGCTTTGTCGAGGGCCCAACCAACCTCTCGTAGTGCCTCCTCTTGGTATGAGCAGCTGGTGCCGCTCGCACACAGGCAAGCAAAGGTCGAAAACGTCCTCCGTGTCAAAGTCATCAGGTAAAAGCCCAACGCACCAAATCGGCCTTGAGATGCTAAGGCTAGCCAGTTCCCGCATGGCCATGAGTACTGGCTGTAGTGGGCTTCTAGGTTGTCTGTTGACCTCCGCAATGATGTGGAGAAAGGTCTCGCCATTCTGATCGGCAAAGGGCGCGGGTCTCACGACAATCACCTGAAAGAGATCTCCTTGACCTATGTGGTCATTCCACACACGTTTGAGCTTTTCACGGATCTGAACAACAAGTTGCGCCCGCAGTGTGAAGTCCCTTGACTGGCCATTTGCTGCACGCCTGTCATCATGCTTCACCAGCCAGGAGCGGAACTGAACTGTAAGCTGTCCTGAAGCCGTTCTGAAATGTGCTCCTGCCGCTGCGGCTGCTCTGTTGAGGGTGTGTTCCTCCCAACGCGGTGGAGGGATTATCCTACCAATAGTTTCGGTAGTTCCTTCTGAAGTTCGCCTTGTGATGGGAATGTCTTGGTCGAAGGCAACTCTGATCTCAGGGTTCGGTTTTGCTTGAGAAGGAGGAGGTGAACTGCACTCTTCAACTCCCCATCCTGCATCTCCTTCAACTTCATCCGGCTGTAGATTGCTTGGGGCGATCAGTTTTTGTATGAGAGATACTTCCTCATCATCACTTGGCAGAAAGGGCCTCAAAAAATAGAGTTTGCCAACTCGTGGCTTGAATCTGTCATCCGGTTGGTAGAGAAAATCCTCAGAGGTGACGGCCAAAGTCGAAGGGTCCAAGGATTCATCTCCGATAGCTAGCGCTTGTGAGAAGTCTCGAACAGAGGCAACGCTAGGAAGCCATAATGCCGAGATCAGAGGAACTTGATTGACATCTCGCCATACCAAACCGGGGTAGTGTTCACTGTCCAGGGGAAAACCAAGGAAGTGCAATGTAGAGCGATCACCAATGTGGATGAGTCCAGTGAAAGCCAGTGCGCCTGGAGTCAACTCTTGCCACAAATGATACATGACCGCTGCTACCTGATCACCTGACTGGAACTCCGTGTTGCTGGGGTTGTAATCACGATGACCTTGATAGCCGTCTTCAGTGAGTAAATGGAAGCTCCAAGTAACTGCCGGCATCACCCAATGACCAAGGAGATTGGCGGTGGCTTCCAAGAATTGATGTCCATGCCAGAAATAGTCAACAAATTCATTCGAAGGAGCAGAGACTTGCGGTAGAGCATGTAACTGAATGCAGGCTCCTGCCACAATGGTCGTTGTTTCCTCTGGGTGCAATCTGTATCCCTCAGCCCTGACGACGCATCGGTATTTGGCTCGCTTACACAGGTGCTCAAACTTCGTTGCAATATCACCAAAATGCAGCTGACTAGCATAGTAACATGCTTCATGTTTGGCGTTGGCATTCCCATAAGCATCCCAGACCACAGATTCCTCAAGGGCTGGTACAACTCCAATGTCACCGACTGCGTCATCTAGCAAGAATTCGACAATGACATGTACACAAGTGCGCCAAGATGGTCTCAATGTGTCCTGAGGTTGGGGATGGACGAAATAGATGTTTCCTTCTGCGTCTTGAAATTCAGGCCAATTTTGTCGTATGGTCTGCTTCAAGAGGTGTACCTTGGCTGCTGCAATCATGAAATATCTGGATCCAACCGGGGTACCTGCAAGACCGTGGCTGCAGATCCTGATACCCTCAGCCTGCGAATCCTCCATTTCCTGGAGCCGCTGTACGAGTAGTTGTTGGCAGCACAAGTCACGAATCGTTGGTGTTTCAGACACCTGCATCATCCAAACAGCGTCGGCGTCTAGATCATCTGTTGCGTCACTCAATGAATGCTGACCTGCCTTCCTCTCAAAACTACACCAGAGGTCAGAGACATGGGAGTAAGAGATTTCAGCAGGGCCACCATCATCGGTATCAGCTGATCCCAATATCAGATGACCTCTCAAGCAAAAAGCCCTGAGAGCTGCTTTGTAGGGGTCCATGAAATCAGTCTCGTAGGTCACGGAGTGTCGCAGCCTCCATGCCTCTTCTGTGCTCAAAACTGTACAACGAGTAGCGCCTGCTGCATCACCAATGTTCCCTTCATTGGGATAGGCCTCAACGCACTCGAAGTGGACTGCTTTGGCCTTGAGGGCAGGACCTTTCCTCAGACAAGAGTCTGCCCGGCCATAGATCACGAAGAGCCAGGTTCTGTGGGGCGCAATCTTTTCTTCGTTTCGCCCTCCTTGCCATCTTCGTCCGAGATCTCCTGGATGTCTTCCTTCTTGATACCAACCGTGGACAGGCAAGCAGTCATAGTGTCCTGCAGTTGTATCCGCAACTTCTCCTCCTCTTTGTCTTGAGTGGGGTCCGTCGTCTCCTCTACCAGCGCAGCCTCTGCCATGGGGGAAGCTTCGGACTTGGTGTTGAGCTGTGAGATCGTCTTTTTGGCCAAAGCCACTTCTTGCAAAGCTTTTGCTTCGGCATCTTGTAATTTGGCCATGTTGGCTCGGTAGTTGTCCAATTGGGACTCCCAGGATTTGAGACTTTCTTGCAAGTGTCTCATCCAACCTTGCTTGAGGAGCTTCCTGGAATCGCTTGCTTCTTGGTGCGCTCTGCGAGCACGGCCAAGTGCAGACGTTGCTGCATGGAGGTCCTTCGTGATTTGCCGAACCCCAGTCGATTCCGCTCTCTCGTATGCCTCGCGGAGCTGCGCAGGCATGGCAGATGGTTCCGGGAAAGCTTTCTTCAAAGCACTGACCAAATCCTGTGCCGCTTGATTGGTGGGTGGTGTGACCGATGTTGTCGATGCAGCTCCCTGGTTTTGCTGAAACTGCTCGAAATCCATCATAGGCCATGGTGTTCCAGAAGATTGGTTCAACAAATAGGAGGTATTGGCAAAGGGTGAAGCTTTTCCTTCCTGACCCTTTCCACCATTTCCTTTGCCTCCTTTGTCGGCTTTTTGTCCTGTACCCTTGGAGGGTTTGGTCCTTCTCCTGGCACTGCCGCTCCTCGGTCTTGATGGCTCTCTCGAAGACCAGCTGTTCGATGTAGAGCTCCATGTCCAAGATGCATCTTGTGCGCAGCACTGCTGCCAGTGACTGCCACACTTCTGACAGTATTCTGCCAGTTTTTTGTTCATCACTTTGCAGGGTGAACATTTCCATCCTTTGTTCAAATGTTCCATTGCTGCAGCCTTTGCGATAGCAATCTGAACTCTGCGTAGGAATAAGGGATCCCTCGAGTGGTGACTTCCAAGCGTTTGTCGAATCCAAGACAAAGTTTTCACGTCTCCCAAACGGTGCCCTTGTTTGATTTGATACCACACCAGTCGGGCAAGGGCCCTGTGTTTTCGAAACCTTCTGCGCTGTGTCGGCGTCAGAGTTCCCAAAAAGCACGCAAGTCGCCACCAAAAACCAGAATTGCATCAGCTGTTCGGTACAGCTGCAGAAACCAGTGTAAGTGAACGCCAAGGGTGTAGAATATATGTACCCAGTCAGCTGATTGAACAGCAGTGACTGACCCGGGGTTTTTCGGGTGCCGGGACACCACCAGTTTATAGGTAAACCGCAGAAAACCCAGAGGCAAATACAAGGTGGAGGATACCAAAAAACCAGGCACAATGTAAATAGCCAATGTAACCCAGGGTTTTTAGGGTGCTGGGACACCACCGGTTTATAGGTAAACCGCAGAAAACCGGAAAGTCGTAAATACGGGTGGAGGTCGAAGTCGAAGCCAGGCACCACGTAAGAAGAGCAGTCCAAAGGAGTAGAGGGTTTGTGGCAGAGTACCCAATGAACCAGAAAGGCAGTATGAAAGCCCGCGGGTGAAAAAACCCGCTAAGGTGACGAAACAGGGAGTGGACTCAAACGAGAAACTACACAAACCCTGAGCCGAAACCTTGTTCATCAAAATCAAAATAAAAATAATCCTTGTCCTTAGGCCCTATGCATGAGGCCCTGTGGTAGCGTATCAATGTTGAAGTTGTGAGCTCGGATGAAAATAGGGCAGTAACAAATAGGTTCGTGATTTGGGGATGTTGGGGGCTCTCCCACTAGCAGTCACCACAGTATCACCCACCAAGACTTTTACATGTTTAAAAGTCTTAAAGGCATCTGCATGAATCTTCACACATCTTCGTTTGCCACTGTCAATTCTACAAATTGTATGGTTCCCACATTGCGTCAAATATGCAACCGAGAGGCACTCCGCAGCCGTGAAGTCGCCCGCTCGAAAACCTTGGTAG
>OMLO01003753.1_pt1 | contig 12564 bp, 13 predicted proteins | sample 1674811 | NCBI WGS metagenome assembly OMLO01 (sample SAMN06265003, study PRJEB25207) | coral metagenome | isolation source: Coral host | place: Mexico:La Bocana,Puerto Morelos, Mexico | collected 2008-11-13
TGAAGTACTCTTCACTTTGCTAATCACATGGTCAATTGGATGGAGCGAGAGTCCATGTGATAATCGGAATCGCAGCAAGGCTTCTTGTAGATCACATCACATGCCGCCTGTCAGTATGAAATAGATTTGCCACTAGTTTCATTATGTTTTATTGATTTCTGGAGCCATTGATACCAAATATGCAGGTTGACGTGTGAGTTGATGCTACCAACATCTTCGATATTCGAATCCTCTTTCAACCTCAATATCTATAGATAGAGGTGCAGAATGGACATGTTTTCAGCAGATACATTGAAGGCGTGGAGTGTAGACACCCTTGCAGCCAAGTCAGCCCAATTGCTGATGGCCAAACGGCTGAGGTGGTCAAGTTCACTCGCAATACAATTATGGCCGCTTGCTCCAATGGGATGTAGCAGTTTGAAGCATCAATGGACTAAGTGGAAGAAACCTGTCAAGGATTTACATTTTGTGCGCATCTTTTTGCAAGCAAGTTGTATATTTGGCCTTGCCTAGTTTCCTGTTCAAATGGTTTAGGTCTAGGATGGTCATGGACGGTCTATATTCTATATGTATATACAAAAATATGTCTCTTTAGGTGTTGTTTCTGCTTGATGCTGTCTGTCATCTCCAATTCCTTTCATATTTTCTGCACCTTTCCCTGTATCTTTTTCTTCACTCCACTTCTACTTCCGCGTGTAGAGTTCACGGTGAAAGGCAGATCGGATGCCCTCGGAGAAAACACCAAAGGCACAGCCGAGCTGACTTTCGTGGAAGCACAAGATTAACTATCGAGATTGCAAAAAAAAAATCACACAAAATCACACTTGACGGAAGAAACGGAGAGAAAGACATCACTTTGCACAGAAGCTGAACTCAATCGCATGGATTTCGGCCGTGCACTTGCAAAACCATGATGTCTTTTTGTGGTACGTGCCATACTTGATGCCACTTGTGGAGTAAATTGGAACCCTTCAGACTTCTGCAAGCAATTGGTTTGTCCAGCAAATATGTGTACACCGACCTGAAAAGCATGGTACCAGAATAACTTTGTCAAAGCCAAGCCTGTCATTTTGCTAACAAACCTCAAGTTGAAACAAGTGAGGGTTTGCTTTCCAGCTCGGAATAGCAATGAATCTGGGTAAATTATAGCACGTTGCACGACCTAATCGGAACGGAAAGTTGAATAAGCTCATCGACTTGTCGCGGAAAGAGCAGAAAGAGAGAAGTAGTTGAGGAAGGAAATCCCCCTTGACGGAAATCGAGGTTGGTCAAATACTGTTGTTTACCCAGATGAGTAGTATAGCCATGTATAGCAGAGGCTTCAAACCACATGGTCTACTGTACTGTACGTACAAATTGTTGTGATTTCATGACCCAAGAGTGTAGAGAGCAAACAATGCATCCCTAAGCGCCCCCGTGCCAGAACGATGATAAGCAAAAGCAAAAGGCATCTCCGCCGTGTGGAAAGAGATGGACTAAGTCATACTAAGAGAAAATAGCAACCATGTGATGTTTTGAAACGGCCCATACTTTATTTGTAGCTTTGATGTTTTACTGAGTTTTTGTCATGATCCATGTTGCATCACTTCGCATCATGTTGCCACTTCGATTGGGGGAGGGTTTGGTGGCATAGACCAAAGCTTTCAAGAAGCTGACAAGTCTGAATTTTGCAACGTCAGAGTAAAGCCGAATGGGTCAGGTGCTGGTGACCTGGAACGTGGAACCTGCTCCTGGCCTGATTTTTTTAAGTGCTGGTTTTGCACTCATGCAGGTCATGGTGGCACTTGATTCAGAGATTGAGGGGATTTGAAGAGCGCATATTGACAAGACAGCAGCAAAAGGTCGTGTATTATACGTCACATCATGATTGTTGTGTTCTGAGAGCTGACTGCTTGTCCATTGTGGTTTTGGCAAGCGGCTCTTGCAGCCACCATGGCACCGAGGAAGAGATGCTGCAGTTTCTTGGCTGTCGACTAGTTTCATTATTTTTCTGATGGGTACTGTATGCAGGAAGTATTCAAGGATGCTTCTGTCAGGCAGCAACACGATATCAAGCACGGGTCTTCAGAAGCATTTTCTGATATTCCTTGCGTTGCTGTGATCATCTATGATCATTTTCTCCTGAGTCTTTTTTCTAGATCAATCTCACTCTCATCTTGTTTGTTGCCTGTCCCAGACATTGAGACATGTGAGCTCATGTGATTCATCAGAGTGGGAAACTAGAGCCATTTCGAGCAACTCAGCCAAGGAACATAGAGCATATGAAGGGCCATGGATGGGTTGACATGGACTTCCGAACAGCATGAGTAGACATGCAATGACATGCAAGTCTTAACAAGACTCACATCTCAGGGTGTTTCGTAGCTATGGTTGCCATGCAAAAGCAAGATCATCTTTTGAAAGGTAGAATCAAAGGGAAAAAATTCAAAATGGATGATGAAAATGCAGTTGCAACTTGTCATTTTAACAGCATACTTTGACAAGCTCTCGCATTTTTGTTGATTCAAGTTGTGACATGCTTGCATAGATTGACTCTGCTCAGGGGTCTCTGCAGGACACTGGTGGTGGCCGTGTTGCTCCGACAAAATCTATTCCGCAGCCAATGCGAAGCATGACGAAGGACCGATGAAATCTTTCTACCGTGTTGTGACGAGTATTTATGTTCGCAGGCTTTTTCTAATGTTCTTGTGTTTGTGTTGCAAACAGCTCGATGATAGCTTCGTCAACGTCTCTGAATTTGTACTGCACAAGGTTTCCAATCTCAAAAAACGTCCATTATACTAGCAGTGACGATTATCATTACAGCAGAGTCTCCAAACACAATCGCAGACAATGTTTGAATCATCCTGAATTTAATCCATGATACCGATTACATCCGACCTAAGTTGTCTAGACTGGCGAATACTTATCTTATATAAATACTTTTAGTGAATTTGTGAACCCTCTCGCAATTTATACGAAACAAAGGATGCCGTGAGGAATTTTGAGAGTTTTTTTCGCCCAGGAAATGACCAGCGTCTCGGAGGAGCTTCGGAAGGCAAGCCAGGAGGTGCCGGGCGCAAGTCTTGTCAAGTCGTTTTTTTTTTGCCTTTTGATCTTTTGCATGCGGAGGCACATGTGGAATAAAGTTTGGTTTGTTGCTTCCTGGTGATATTTAACTTACTGTAATTGTAAGTATAAAGTGCATTATAGTCATGTCAATGTCATGTCATTGCATTACATCATTACACCTTATCAATTTGTCATGCAAACACTGCGCGAACTTGCATCGTTTCATATGATTTCCATATATTTGTGTTCGTGGCAGGGAGATCGCCTGGACGAGGCGAGGAAAGTCTGAAGTTGCCGCATAAAAGGATGTCGCAAAAGAGTTGAATTGTTGATCACAACAAACGTCTGCGAATACCTGCTCACAACGCAAGTAGATTGAAGTATAAGGTAAGAAGCAATGGCAATCATCCTTTGCCAATTGTGTGTGAATGTGGTTGAGGAATTTCACCCACCCAAAATGCGATCTTGCACTTTGAGAGCTCTTTTGATGTCCATGTCAGTCTCAAAAGCTCACCTAACTTTGTTCCGCCTCATGCCTCCGAACTGGTTTGGAGAATGCAACAAATATGTGTCACTTCAAGTGGAGCTAAATAAAGCGTTCCGGGCAAGACTGGAGATATGTTAGCAAATCCACAGGCTGTGTAGTTCCAAGAACACAAGCTGCAAAGACTGCTTTTAGCAGCAAAATGGAAGGGAGCTTGAAGCAAGACTCTGCACCATATTTAGCTGCGTGCAGGTCAGCAGAGGCAAAAAAATTGAATACTTTATGACTTTATGTAGGAAGCTGGACGAGTCTGGTATGACGAGGGATATGGGTCGGAGAAAGGCAGAGAATGAGTCCTTGTGATTTTGACCCTAAAAGGTAAGACGGTAAGACACATCACAGACCTTTAATATCCTTAAGCCTTTCACTACTTATTGGGTTCCATATGGTTTGTTTTTCGGGTTTTCAGGCCAACCTGCCGGAGTTTGCATGTAGCCAGGACCCGGACCTTTTCTACGACGGTGAGCTGGTGGAGGCTGCTGGATATTTATTGCCAACCTTTCAACAGTGTACAGCCTCTCTTTTGTAACCCCAAACGGTTTGTCTCTAAATGCCTAGAGCCACCTTGAAGTAGACATGTTTCAATAATTAAATATATCATATTAATATCATGTTTTTCCAGATTCCCATACTATATTGCCAGCTATCAACTGACTCTTACCTCTGAGCGAATGTTTTCATATTTTTTGATTTTGTTCATACTTATGCGGATACTTTGGATGCACATTTCCTGCACGTACGGTAATTGCCTCTGCATTGTAGTAGCATGGCTTGGAGGAGGCTAAGATAGGCCAAGCAAGGCTTGGCTAAGGCCAGATCTCAGCAGACATTGTACTTTGTTGCAAACGACTTTCAACCACTGTACATCCTCCATGGAATGCAAGAGTTCTCTGAAGCAAACGCACGCTTCATGTCAATCGCCATTTACAAGCTGTAGTGTATAGCATAACTTGGCATGATGTATTATTGCAAATGTCTAAGATTAAAACCAGGGCAGTTCAACCTAACTCTGGTGATTCAAGCGACCCGACTTCAGGCAGACCTGAGCTTGTCACCAGAGGGGTTCAGCAAGGAGCTTTGCTTCGGAAGTGTTGCGCCTCGGGACTCACAATCTGTTTTGGATCATTTTAGAACGGGAAGTTTCTTGCTAATTGGTGCCAAATTTCGAAACATGAAAGATCTTGGTTTTTTCGTGCTTGTATAACTTTGCACGCTTTACACTGTACACAATCAAACGATCCACGAAAATGGATGAAAATGGCTTAGTTCTTGAATCTCGATTTGGTCCAGGAGTCCTCACGAGAACTTTACGAGGAGCGGGTAGCTCACGCAGCAGAGGTGTAGTGTTGCCATTGGATCCAATTTGATTTTGGAGAGGCAACTTGCCTGGCAAGTTCAGACCCTATGAAGGTACCTGACGATACCTGATGATACCTGATACCTGTTTGGATGAAATTGACAAGTTGTTTTCGTCTTCCCTGGTTCACTCTAGTCTTCAGCTAGTTCCTAATGATTTCTTTGTCAGGCAAGGACAGCCCGAAAGACTGCTCATACAAAGACTGCATATCTCCTGGTTACAAGCACCACGCTTTTTTGACTTTTTTGTGATTAGCCTCGCTTGTGCACTTCGCTGAAGGACCATGAACCTGTCAATTACTGGTCGACGACACACCAGACGCTGCCTGAGCCTTAGTTCACAGGCAACTCTCATGACTTAGGCACTTAGCAATTCTTTTTTCGTCACGGTGATTTCTTTTGGCGCAAAAGCATTGGTCACGGTGGTTCTCTGATCTGTTTTGCAATGCTCTAGGAGCTCTCAACCATACGGTCAGAGGAATTACATGATGCACTCTGCTGTCAGGATGCAAGCCTTCATCGCTGGCAGCAGCATATCGGAGGACGAAGAGCGCCTCGAATGGGTTTTGACATGACACCGCAGTTCTTCGCGCCTTCCCGACCTCATCAAGATGGAAAAACATGCATATTACGTTTCAAACTATCTAGTCATAAATATATATTTTTTAATTTACATAATCATTATGTAGTTATTATTCTTAATACAAATGCATGTATCTATTATGTTTGACTATTACTTAATTATCTACTAAATTTCAGAGGGTTCTCCCCCTGCATCCGGCACTAATTTGTTCTTGATTGATTCCCAACTGTCTCAACATGTCACAACGACATGTCACAACGACAAGTATTGGACCGGAACAATAGAAAGAAACGGTGGGAAAGGGTATGCAGTCTGTCAAATTCCTGTCAGGGACATGTGTGGTTTGTCCGATTCTGGAATGGCTGAGGCCAAGCTTCAACGTGATGGTTGGACCAAAAAAGCAATTCCGAGAGCGAGTGCCGTGTCAGTATCTATCGGCAGCATTACAAGGCTGGACAGCTGGGATGTTTTGACAAATTTTCACAATGACAGAAACGCCTCCTCAATATGTGGGATCAAAAACAAATCAATTTAGGTCTGTATTTGTATACAAGTGACTCCCTTACTCCTTCCCACTCCTGGTCTTCATCGATTTTTACAGTGTACTGAATTATAGTTTATGTGTATGCACGGAGCCTAAGTTTTTGTGCAGGCGCAGGACAATCAAGCTGAAATGTGGCATGAAGCCAACTTGAGTTTGAAGTGCATGTGTAGAAAGGTATAGAAAGGTCCAACAAGTGCTTTCAAAAGAAGTCCATGTGAAAGCTGGAAGAAGACAGTAACAGTAGCAGTATTTTGACAGTTTGCCTGAGATGAGACCAGCAACTAGATAGGCGAGCGGATGCTAGCGGCTAGTTTCTTTACCCTGTTTCTCAATGCTAAATGAAACGTGGTGTTGAGGATGTTTGACGTTGGGTCTTGGGAGCACAGCCTGGCAGTGAATGATTCAAAACGCGCTGATTGTTGCTGCCAACGCGGTGGCCAACACTAGAAACATGAGAAATGCGATTATTTTGATTGATTTTGATCCATGTTGATCTTGAATCGAATTATTTTTTGTGACCCGGCAGCCTCATTTTGCGGTGCACAATGCAACGGAATCACTTTGATTTCTATGCCTCGGAATCGCAATTTTTTTTTCTGCTTAATTTGTTTGTGTCGGAAGATGCTGAGACAGGATTGACCCTTGTAGGAATAGTAGTGTAGCCGTGCAAAACGTGAACCATCATCATGGCATGTCAAGTGACGCATGATATATTGTTGTTCAGATGGTGACGCAGTCTTCTACGATGAGGCTGGCAAACGGACAGGCAAACAGATTCGGATGGGCTTAGCAAGGAAGAAACTCGGCAGTGAGACCATTTACATGTACAACCCCAAGACTCAAACAAAATTCAATTGGTTGGACTCCTAGGCATCGTTCACTGGTCCAGAATTGTATGATTATAGTTTAGAAGTCGAAGCCAGCGCAGATTTGATTGAGTGTGCAGGGCGGTGGAAAGACGAGGAGTTGGGGCTGGTCATGTTCCGCTGATTTCACGGGCAAACATGGTCACTACTTGTGATTCATTTTTTTTTCGTGAGTTTGTTTCAATGCCGATCATGAAGCAGAATGATATCAGAAATACATAGAAATACCCAGAGGTTGATTGTTTGGTGTTGCTTACAAAGCTCTTGTGGCAGGCTATCATCACAAGTTGCTTCTCCATTGCATTGCAGGATATGGCGCAAAGCTATTGTTGTCGAAAGTATACATGCAAGGGCCTGCAACTCAGAGCACCGCAGCATACCGCAGCATTGTTCTGCTGCACGTGCAGCATGTACTCGGACATGCTTGGAGTGTTTTGGTGCTCCAGCGTGGGATGGCAAATTGCAAAAGAAACAGATAGAAAAAGACATCCGTGGCACCAACGTTGCATCAAACGGCATCAAAGCCATGCCTTGGAGCTTTCACTGTCACTCAGATCGATGAGATTTTCTCCCGTCTTCCAAGGGAATGACTCGGCTGCTCGACATCAGTGAGCTTGAAGGCGAGTATCAAATCATTTCAAATCACAGCGAAATAAGGTCCGGTTGCAACCGTCAGGTGACTCGGACCCAAGCAAGGAATCCACAAAAGATGGGGCAAAAAGTGGCCCTGCTCTCAGACTTCGGAACAGAAAACCCGGACAACGATTTTGTGTGGTTTCAAACAGTAAGTTATCAGCTACAAGTAATAAGTATGTTGCGAGCAATCTTATTTACAGTCAAGATCTTAGGATCTCTGACGGACCATTTGAGCAATCAAAACCGCGACGAGAGCCTTGAAGCTTTCAATCACCTTCATCACGCAGTTTGTATCGCTTGCACAAGGGAACATGGCAAAGGGATGCAAAAGAAATCAAAAGAAGTAAGAATATGTCCGAAACATTCCGAAACACTCCCTTGTGCTCTTAGTGGACTTTCCAGGCTATTTACCATCTCGCCAAATTTCTATTAACATTGTGACATTGTGACACTGCTGACAATACAAGCTACAAGCTGCTGATGCTTTCTCCCAATTTATGCTTTTCTTTTCAGGGGAAAGTGCACACAAAAAAGTGCCAATCGGAAGGCGCAGAATTGGGGGATTGGCACGAATCAGCAAGAGTTGCCAAGCTTTGTAAGAGTGTGCCTGAGTTTCTTTTCAAGATTCCCGTTTGAGCGAATCGCAGGGTCGATAGTGCTCTGCATTTTTGGCAACATTTGGATGAGCTTGTAGACCTGTCATGTCCTGTCCGCCTTCCTTTTCCATGGCCATTACACAGCAAAACCATTCCATTGCCTTCTTTGCACAGTGCTGGAAGCCCTGGCGGCCCACTTAGATAAATTCGGACTAGCTCTGACCTCCGCCAGGATTTGTAGAAGATTCGAGAAGCTTGGCAAGAAAAGCCACTGTCGCAAATTGGATGTCTCTGCTGTGAAAGTTTTCCGATTCCGCAATCAAGTCATTAAGTCCATGGATTCAATCCCAGCCATGCAGGATCACGCAGGGGTGGCCAGAATGAAGTATGTCGACTAAGTGAGTAGCAAGAGGCAGTGATGAGTTTGCACTCAGCTAAGGACAGGTCAGAATGTTCAGGTCTACCAAGGACTATGGGAAATCCAAGTCGTCCGTTCTACATGGGCATTTTGAGTCAGAGTCAAGAATTTCAACGCATGTCACAGGTTTCAAGCATGATATGCAGATACAGTATCTAAGCATCTAAACCAAACACTATCATTTGAGTGTTCACTGCAACATGTGTTCACCTCTGAACCGATTGAAACACTTCCATTTGCATCTCTTTTCATGCTGACACCCCGAGATCAGGTAAAAGTTTCATGCACGTTCCAATGGGGATGGGCATTCAATCTGTTTTCAAGCTGTCCACTCCTTTGTCGCATGCCTTTGTCATCCATCCTATCCATCCTTTCTTCCGGGCATCTTGGCGGCTTGTCAACCTGTCAACTTGTCATTTCGCAGGACCTGACGCTGGATGGCAATCCGCAGTCGTTGCTCAAGTCGAAGACTTCACCGACGAGTTGCCTTGATGCAAGCACATTGGAAACCCATTTTCAACCAGATGCACCGATTCGTTTTGAAGTACGAGGCGCAAAAAGAGACGCGAGATTCACATGATCGAAACACTGATGAATCCAATTATCCTATGAACGTGAAGAACAGTTTGAAGTCACAGACATATAGTGCCTTGCTTTGACCCCGAACAGAATCTGTCGGAATCTGCATTGTTTCCAAGGTTTTCACCATTGGACGTAAAGTCCATCCAGGCGCGGTGAAACCGACATGTTCGGGTCCGGAAACGTAGCCAGGTTCTGAAACTGAGGGCCTGGCAACTTTTCAAACGCGTCACACGCATCTGGGGTTGTTTGCATTTATAATATGACGCCGAACGCCTGTCATGCATTAAGGGGTTTCAGGGAAGGTTTTGCTGGCATGTGCCACTGTTCGTTTTTTGCTTGACCAGTCTTCAAGAACCTGAAGTTGGTCGTTTAAGGAAACATTGACGCCACATTCATGATTGAAAGAAAATCTACCATTTGCGACGATTGAAGTCATAAATTCATCATGCAGAAAAACCAGAAAACACCCACAACAGGTATTGATGTTTCTCACTTTGTCTTGGAAATGATCATCATTTTAATCTTGCGTTTGACTCTTCCTTTCAAGGTATAATTATCGTACTTTGCATCAATCTGCATGGCCCAACCCATACAACCTCGAGTTCCTTCACATTTGCGGAATGAAATGAAGTAATTAAAGTGATAGTACACTTGGAACTACAGGGTTTTAGGCTGAGTTGCAGGCTAAGGCTGATCGAAGGTACCAGAAAGGTACTAGTTGTAGCAGCCAGCATGGCAACTGTGTGGCAAAGAAACCCAAGGGAAATCCATGTTGCAATTGCTGTAATAGGTGAATTGAGCAGGCCGGCAGCCATATCCAAAAGATGCACAATTAGGCTCCAACAAAAACCGTTTGTGTAAGAAGTAGTAAGGCAGTTAATGCCCATGGCTTTGCAAAAGAGTTTGTAACAATTTCCTCGCGACAGCAACATAGATCCGCCTTTGGCAAAGTGCATGCCCGAGAGAGGAAAATTCAGATCGCTAAAGTTTCCCAGAGTCATGACCGGTCATGGCCAAAGCTCATGCGATTAAGATACAAGTTGAAACGGTTTTCAACACACCTCAACTATGTGCAAGAAGCGCTGAAGGAAGTTCATATGCCACATCAGATCATAGATACAGTACAGTACACGGTGACCAGAAAGGCAAAGAAGTACTCTCGTTGCGTCTCATCACCTTGATCAGACAGAAAGAACGATTCAACAAGCACAATAAGATGCATTAAGCATGTTCGAAAGATAGCAATTCTGCATAATTCTGCCAAGCTCTTTTCACATCTTCTTACTGTTTTTCTTGAGTCTTTCAACCTGTTTGCTTTGAATAGAGTCCCCAAAGCTCGAGACGTTTCCAGTGTTTAAATGAGACTCTATACTTCGCTTGTGACATTACGATATACCTTGACGGACAACTTCGGACGCGAATCCTATGGACAAAGAGTCAAACCTGAGATCTCAACTGCCCGAGCTTCCATGATGGTCGTAGTTTTGCATCGGTTCTCCTTAGTCATTGATATTTTGGTAGGAAACTGAAATCTGGAATCTAAAACGTCCACTTCAAAATGATTGAATGGTTGTTTCGTGAAACAACCATTTCCCATGCCATGATTTGGAATCATCCAGCTGAAAAAAGCACTTCTATGCAGATATGCTGATTGAAATTGTATTATATAGATGCAGACATACAACACAACATGATATATACATGATATTTGATTTATGATCATATACGTTTGTGTACACATATATGCACATAAATCTCAAGTCACTGAAATTTGATTGGATTCCACTTATTTCAAATCTTATTTGATTTTATTTGATGATTCGATGATGGCACTTGCAGGTCCATTTGGCATCGGAAACCGATCCTGCATTGTGGCGGCAATTGGCAAGCGTATATATAGTCTGCGAATGTTTTTGAAGCCTGTTGAATCGTGTTTTGATCACTACTAGGATGGGACCATGCGAAGATAGTGGAGACATGTTGAACGAATTCACCAAATACTTCCCGGTGGAAGACCTGTTTAGCCCAAGGCAGATTGATCACAATGTCGTTGGACCTGCTGAGGTGGACATTCAAACCTACTTCGTTAAGTTCCCGAAGGCCACGGGGACAAAACGGCGTCACCAAGCCCTTTGATTTAAATTGCAAGTGTGAAGGCAGCGGGAGGTGAAAGCCGAGTGGGAATCTGAGTGGGCAAAATTTCGCGGAGCACAAGCAGGGCTGGACATTGGAGACCGGACAGCTTGAAGAATTTGAAAGACAAGCTTGACATGTGGTTCAAGATCCTTTGTTTTCTGCTTGAAACCCTGAACCCGAAATGACCAGCTCTGCAAGATACTCAAGATTTTCACGTTGAGGTGGTCACTGTACTCTATGGCCAAGACATAGCAAGAGAAGAATTGTAGAAAGAGGGAGAGAGATCAAGATAGATAAGCAATGTGAGGCATAGAGATATCATGTGGACAGGTTTCGCTGCAGTGAATCCAGACGATGCGGGTAACTCACCAAGCTTTCGATTCTCGAAAACTCATAGTGAGGAGCTCTGGACAGGAGCATTGCCTTGGCAGGCACAAGGAAAAGAGATGAAAGCGGCCTGTGTTGGTTCTTGCGGAAAAACTCTTTCTTCTATCGTATTTTAACCAATACATGGGGCCGTACTGGAAAAGTACACACTGACGACTTCTTACAATTTCCCAATTTTGTCCGAAGGACTTTCTCAAATGTTAATTCCTTTCAATCTTGAAGAGGTTGAAGTGGAGCCAGATGGAAAAGTTCCACACTAAATATAATAGCTGGTTTTTCTTGAGAATGGTTTGAGGTATTTGCGTTTTTGAATTAATACGTTGATTTTACATGCTCTAAAACAACATGTTATTATTTGTTTCTTTTTGATTATTCAAGGTTTTTTTTGAGTCATATTTATCGGATGGTTTCAGGCTTATTTGCATTTTATTTATATTATCTATTTTGAGTTTGTTTTTGTATGCGTGATTTCGGCGGAACGTTTGTAATATATAAATATATAAACTATAAATATTTTTGTAACATGCATTCGACATATTTTATTGTGGTTAAAAATTTTATTGGCTATTTGATAAAATTTCGATATATCTGGTTTTAATCTTTGGCAAGATTTATTAATCGGATATTTATTGAAATTATGAATATATATATATAATATACTGAAAAATAACATAAAAATAGATTTTAGATGCAATTTTGCTATATTATTATTTGATTTTTTTTGGAATTTGATATTTATATATGAATTGGATAATATGTTTGATTTTACTTATTATATAATTTATATATTTATTTTTAGGTATATATTATTTGTTGAATGAAATGAATTAAGATATATTGAATAGGATGGGTAAGATTTTTTTTT
>OMLO01003754.1_pt1 | contig 12563 bp, 12 predicted proteins | sample 1674811 | NCBI WGS metagenome assembly OMLO01 (sample SAMN06265003, study PRJEB25207) | coral metagenome | isolation source: Coral host | place: Mexico:La Bocana,Puerto Morelos, Mexico | collected 2008-11-13
TATTATATATATATATGTATATAACCACTGTTAGAATGGACGTATTTCATGTGATTATCAACTGAGTCCTTCAAAAAACTCGCAAAGTTGGGAGATATACCCTCCCTGAAACTAACAGCTTGCCCCTGAAAATAGACCTCTTGAAGTTCAAGCTTCAAGACAAGAGTCTGGTCGACAAGTTGGCAAGCAAAATTCCTGGAAGAGGGGCAACCAGGAAGTACTCAAAGAACACAGGTTGTCAAAGTTCCAAGTGGATAGACTGATAAACCTCTAAACCAAAAAAAAGGCCTAAGGAGGCATAGTTCTGATATGGTGCATAGATGGAAATGGAAAAACTCATCAACACTCATTCATTCTACCTGTGTCTTTTCTGTGTCAATTTCGCGCACATACAGGGTTCAAAAATTCACAACGCCCCGCTTTGATTCCCCAAGTGCTGGATAACATTTTTCGGAACAAAAGCCCGAAAAGCGAAATCAAAGATTGTTTAACCACAAAAGATGCCACATTGAAACTTCAAGCCAACTTTCAGTTCCACACATTTCCACGCACTGCAGGCCTGACGACCTTGATCCACAGGGCACTACCTTGCGCAGCATTGCTGCTAAGGAGGGCTTGAAGTCCATGCAGTCCATGGCCGGATTCATCCTCATACAGATCTCTCAGCTCGCCAAGCGCAAGTGCACGGAGAACATGCTCCTGGACGATTCTTCAGGTGGTTCCTTTTACTTCACATGAGCGCTCACTCAGAGAATCCAGGACCAGAGAAATGAGCTATTCATCGTCAGCTAGAAATGCACAATGCCATTCCATGAAATCATGCTTGGTCAATAGAGATTCCTCTGGGGGAAAAAGATACTAATAAATGTATAATAATGATAGTAGTAAATGACCCCTGAGTCTCAAGAATACAATCCCCGTCTATAAACAAAACAACAAGGAACTTTAAATTCAAAGCATGAATCAGAAGTGGAATTCATTGCAAAGACGAGACGAGGTACAATTGAGATATCTTGAACACAAAGGACTCTGGCAATTTCCAGTACTTCGTCTCTTCAAAGCGATTGCGCTGGCAATCAACAGAATCATAATAACTTTGCTAGAGCTACGAGGGTTACGTTGAGCAATTCAGTGAGGGCGGATTACTACTTGCCACTAGTGTGTCCATGGAAGTTAAAGTAGTAACTGGGTCTTAGGTTGGGCTGTAATACCTATATATATTTATATAGGAGTAATAAGTTGCTTGAGTACCTACAGAGTCGCAGATTGTGCCATCCGAATCACATAGATATTGGGGCCAAACTTCGAAACTTCGAAATCGTCGCTCATGTGCACCTCGCCTGCACATCCTTCATCACTTCATCCAAGTCTTTAGCTTTCGAGATCGGCGTGGCATTTTTGACATCCACTTCTTCGTCACGAGATCCTTCCTGTGTTGAGGGTCATCAAGATGCCATCACAAACAAAAATGCCGAACTCTCAAGCTTTGGAATAGAACCGTAACAAAAACGGATGTCAAGATGAAGACAGGTGCAAATACGAAGCTCCCATGGTCTACGGGTGGAAAAGACTGGCTAAACAACTATGTCCACTGGGGATGATAAGTCTAAAGCTCAGGGAACACCAACCAAATCAGGATTTCTGCCATCAAAGATCTTCACGTCATGCTCAGTGTGAAGTATGAGGGGTTCACTCATGAGCTACAAAAACAAAACGGCATGAACGCATACTGTCTAAACGGCCCAAAAATTAACGCTACTGGTTGTGATTCATGGCATACACATTCATTCCCGAAGGCCTTCTGCAATGTTGAGGATAACTTCCGTCTAAATCTCAACCAAGAAGCTTCCGTGGAGTTGCCACTAAGTATCACCTCCTCCTAAATAAGACTCAACCCCCACATGCACCCTAAACAGCGAAGGCTTTGGTCAGTGCTCAGTTGACTTGAAATGGCACCCTTTTTGGACATTGAATGTGATCTTCCTCTCATTTTGGGAAAAAACTTTTCGTTCAAAAAATGCAAGAGAGAACATGCGGTCAGCTTGGCTATTGGTAAGCTGGTAGCAACTGGTAGCATGACTGAAGACCTTTGACAGCCACGAGGTGAGCCTGTCCACATAACATGTGTCACATGTTTGCAGAGCCTCAAACATTTCTCCCAACATGTCCCAACTTTACAAACATCAATGCGAACAAATCAAGACCTTGTTTTGAGACATGCATTGATTTTACCATCTTGTGATCCTTCGTTGGTTACTAGGGAATGTTACTCTTCACAACTGCTGTTTCGCCAAAAATCAAATTTGGAGTCCTTCATGCCGGTGGTGTAGCACCACTCATCTAGAGGTTGACGCCCAGGAACTCTGCCACAAGGTCGGCATGCTGGGATCCTGCCCATCAAGGATGGATGTCGATGTGAGATCTCAGCATCACATATGAACACACCAGAAAATTTCTGGTTTTGTTGAAAAAAGACCTGAACACAACATCCACCAAGAAACTCCTGAAACTGGAATTTCTACATAAGAGTTCAGAATGATGTCAAGACATCGAGTTGCCCCGTCCTTTCGTCTGCTTTGGATCTCCTTGATCTCTCAAATGCCATGTTGTCGTCGCACCTGAAAGAGAGGTGCTTGGAGCATTGATGGATGCAGGGGTCGGCTATCAGGTGCTGAGTTCTATTTTCGGTGCTGAAATATTGCAGCAATCCATAACTCAGGCCACTGCCACCATTGCTTCAATAGGGGATCCCAATATAAAAATTACACCATTGTCAAAGTGGTTGTTGCACAACTCCCCAAAGGTTGGGGAGCACTGACAAAAACACCCGAAAACCTGGACCGAGGTAACGGTCTCAAAAACCATGCCGAAATTTCAAGATTTCGCGCGAAAACCTGGAAATTCCACTGGGCAGTATGTCACCAAAACAAAAGGTATCCAGACAAATCTTCATCCTTCTTCACCGAACCCCTTGTGATTCGATACCTGCACCCTAATATGTCGGGATGCCATTATCATGCTCCTTCAGTCAGCAGAAGATGCAAACTATGGTCATCCTTTCCTGACGCCCAAACTGAGCTGTCCAACGGGACCGATTTCTATGGACCAGTCAGCACAATCTAGGGAAACTTCAAAGGCCTTGGAAGTTGTCGAGACGGACAACTCGCTGCAAGAGGCATCCATGTTGGATAAGTCGCATTGGGATGAAGCTGCCATTGTTACATTGGTCCCCCCAAAACAAGAAAATGTTGTTTGCTCAACTTGAGAAGTTCAAAATGAGATTTCGTGGGACGGGTCGTGGTACACTTCATGGGGTTGTGTAAATATAAAACTAAGGTCTAATAAAATGCATTGTGTGAACATATTTGAATAGTTACCCTGTGATTAGCTGAGGATTCGATTGGGCTACAGTATATATAATTCCCCATTGAACCGGAAAATGCATCATCTCTAGCTCCAAATCGCTCCCCCTTTCCCTTTCCGAGTCTCGAAGCTTTGCTTCGCATGTTTCTTCATCCAAACCTTTTCTCCTTCCACGCGGCCGAGTCCAAGTTTCCAAAACACGAATCAAATCACATCTGATACAAATCAGGTCCAAAACCGCGTTGGCTCCACCAAAAGCCAGTGCTGTACCCCAATCCAATGTTCATGGCAAAGTACCCTGCTGACACAGAGTACAGGAGAAAAACTGGGCAGTGCTCAGACAGCGTGTGCAAGACTCTTGCCCAGGGCTTCTCCAACAGATGGTAAGTCGCCCATGCTAATGCGAAACTGCTCACCGCGATTGGCATAACAAAAAGCAGCTGCACTTCCATGGTCAACTGCTCCTTTTGTGCCACCTTCAATAACTCCATCCAAGCAGGAAAGCGTGCCGGAAGCAAATCAAAAAGCACGAGGAAGTGCCAAATGTTAAAGGCAAAGCCCGTATGCCTGAACGCTTCACAGAGGAAAGCAAGTGGTACCTGGAGTGGCAGAAGATGATCACGATCCTCCTTTTGGCCTTCCAGAGCTGGCGCAGAAGCTAAATGCAGAGAGGTGAAAACAGTGATGAAGAAGGGTAGACCAGCAAGCACATAGGGTACGCTCGGGCTGTTACCCTCCCGCACCCAGCCAGCCACCATTGGGCAATGGCTGAACCCCAGTCTTTGCCAGTCTTGTCGGAGTATGGGCCCAGTACCAGTACCAATGCAAAGACTGATCACGAGCATCGTAGCCATGAAGAGGATGAGCGAACGTCCAAATTTTTGTTTTAGCCTTCCCATCAGATATATTGCCCGTGGGCTTCGTAAACAAGTGTCCAGATTGAGCAACAGAAGTGAGGTAGGAAACCAGTGCACCCAAAACGAGCCATATGTGACCATAATAACATGTACTTCAAGTTCTTCAGTGTTTTCGAACGGACAAGGACCTTCACGAGCTGCAATGCCGACAATGTAGGCCCAATACACGACACAAGCGGCTGGCAATGCAAATGGAAGACTCTTTCTTAATATGCCGCTGGCTCCGATAAGCAAAAAGATGCGCAAATCCATCTCAAAGGACCAATTGTAGGTAATGATATCCCTGTTTCCGAAGAAGAAGTGCAATGCCACCCAGGTCGAGAAACGACGTGCTGCTGGGACATTGATGCAATTTATCGGCGACGAGGTATACAGGATCATAGGCGCAAACACGCCTATTGAATACAGCACCACGAGCTGACGCCCAACTTTCCGCAACAAACGCTTGCAGAACATTGTCCACCCCTGGCACTGAAGTACCAGGAAAATGGTGTTGATGACGAACAATCCTTGTAAGAGTGTTTGCATTCTCCATAAAAACACGTCCTTGAGAGTGTTATCCTTTGGAAGAAGGCTGCACCGGAGGAACTCGGCAAAGCTGGAGAAAGGAAAGGAGCTTCCAAGATGGAAGCAAAGTGTGTTCCAAAGTGCCAGCACCCGCAGCAAGTTCACCAGATCCACGTCCACAGGCAAATCCACGGACAGAGGCATTTTTTCCCGTTGGTTCGTGCCAAGATTTTTGGCACCCAGGCCACGCAAGAGCAACCTTGGCAGTGTGCAGAGGAACATGCAGATCGCTAAAATCGGAAATACATCAGGACGTCCATCATGCTCACAGGACTCTCCCGGAACAAAGTGATGCAGTCTGACTTTGTTGATTCCATAGTTTTCCTGTGCTTGTCCTGACCTCTGGTGCATCACATGGGGCAGAATCCTGAAGGCCACATCTCCATTGGTGCAAGCTCCAGGAACAGCAAGGATTAGTTGGTTTTCAGCTGGCCATCCGTCCTGCTTGAATGACAAGGCGTAGATCTTGCAATCCTCCTGACAATCCGAACAACTCAAGTCTTTCAGTGGCCGTTCGAACACTCTCAGTGGAAATCGCCACAATTCATGGCTGGGACTCCACCATAGCCGCAGAGTGCAGCTTCCAAACTTGTCTTCTCTTTGCAGAAATCTTCCCAGGCAATCGATCGAATCCAGCCCTGATTCAGGTTTTCTTTGTCTTACCTCGTTCCAGAAGATATTGCCTTTCACACTCAAATGATGCCCAGTCTTGACGTCGCCCGTCATCCACCGCACCTTAATGTAACGTGGTGGGAAAAGCGCAGAGCCATCATCACAGGTTGTAGCATTTCTACCAAACCTCCTCACAAAGCGACGCATTGTATGCGTGATCTTTGGCCGAATCCAACATGTTTCAGCCGGATGCAAAAGGCCTCCAGCACATCTGAAGGAGAAGTCCAAACACTTGGAGCTGCTTCCGCAACAATGTGTGAGATCAAAGCTCACCACCTCCTGGCAGCATCTTTCGAACGTAAAGGTCTCATCCCAACACATGTCGGTTTCAATTGTCGCGTCGCAACACCTTCTCGGAAGACCTCTCGCAACATCTTCAGGCGAGAAGCAGCCGTTTTCAAGGACAGGTACAAAACCCGGTCCAGATGCAGCCACCACCAGCACAAGGTGCAAAAAAAGGGCAGGGTGCATCATGGGCGCATTGGATCCCCCGAGTGCCCAAAGTCTGATGAGTCTTTAGCCAAAATGGCAATATCAATGGTTAGAAAGTTTTTCTCTTTTTCGATCACAAACATTCTTTTTGTCCGGGATTTAGGATGATTTCACAGAAACTGCCAAAAAAAAACGCCCCTGGAAACTGCACCAACAAAAAAACTCCCGGTGTTGGCACAGTTTTGGATAATCTTCCAATCCAAGTCACGATGGGCAAAAGACCTGAAGTTGGCGCTTTGGGCAAAGACATGGCGCCTGATGGTGGGCCCATTTTGACCGATACAATCCAGGCATCTTTCAAATTCACTGGAAAGGATCAAAGGGTTCAGTTTCGAGTGTCTTTGAAAAAAGAAAAGAAAAACCTCGAAAGGATGGATTTCCAAAGTCAAAAGCAACATTAGGCTTTAGACTTTAGACCATTTGTATATAAAGCTGCTAGAATTCCTTCGGCGTGCAAACACAGAGCTTGTGACCGCATTGAAAATGAAAAGTGAAAGAATCTGAACAAAAATTGCGGACCTTCACAGTCTGCTTTTGCTGCTTGATCTGATCTGCTCGATTCCCTGCCGCTGCAGCAGCAGAGGCTTGAATGGCTTCAAACTTGGAGCCATTTTGGTTAAAACGATGGAAACTAATTTTCAAACATATCAAAGAAGCCAAAAAAATCTGTACTGTATAATTCTGTAAAATATGTGTATAATAATTATAATACACACAAATACGTAAGTCTAGAAAACCCATCCCTCCTCCAGTCTTATGAGACAGAAGGAACTCTTGTTCTTTGAGAACGCCTCCAGTTCTGCGAGCTCCTTCGTCAATCCCTGGCGCTTCATCATGACTCGCATAGGCTTTCCCACCAAGACCATTCAGAAGCTTCTAGTCTACTTAGTGAGAAGATCAATCAAATAGAAGCAAACCCAAAAATGATTCCAGACTCTGGATTCTGAAAATAACCATTAACAATCATCAACACCACAAGCAAAACGTCAAGACTTGTTGGGCTTCTAGTGGAAAGTGGTTCCCTTTTTAAGCTCCCTTAAACCATCACAACCAGCGATGGAGCCATGGGAAGTGACTAGCCCTAGCACACCGGCACCCCTATCACCCCACCCCATGGTAAATTTTCCTGGTGCAACATCACAAAAAGGAAAATTTCACCGGAAGCCATGTGAGTTGTGAATCTGATCTCTAAAAATGGTTTCAGTGACAGAGAGGTGACAAGAAATCATTTAACCACGTTTTGAAGCTATAAAATTAGTCGCTGGTACATCAAGCTGGTCAGACATTCAGTCTCTAAGTCATCTAAAATCTAGACCTTGCCAGAAGTCTTGTCCACCACTTCTGTCTCTTTGCCAATTGCCTGGCAAAATGTGGCTTGGTCGACAATGGGAAAAAACGGATCTCATCTCAGACGCCATTCAAATAAATAACTACTCGATTCCCTCCAATTAAGTTGATATCCATGCAAGACTTCCCTTTGGGCTCGCCCCCTTCACATTAAGTCTCTCTTCTCCTGTTGAGATTCATCCTTGGCTTCCAGCAAAATCTGACTGAAGGTGTAGTGACAGTGGTCGCACCCAACAAATGCAGGCCTTTTTCAGGCCCTTGGTCGACTTCTCACACCATGCAACAAACTTGTCATACCTGGATGCCCATTCGCTCGAGATGTCGCTCTGTGGTACCATGTTACACACGTTACACTGATAGTTCAGGTGCCGTGAAACAGCCCTGACTTCCAAAACAGGGTACGTGAGCTGTTCCTCTTTTCCTTCTTCCACTGACTTTGCAGCAAGCTCCTGATTTGCCGGCAAGCCAAGTCTGAAACCACCCGATTGATGCGGACCAGGCATACTTCTTTAGTTTGCAAGCCTCTGACCCAGAAATCTGTTTTTCCAAGAACAAGTTCTGACCTCAAAAACGTGTCAACAGCACAACTCCATGCCACACTCCACAACAGCCCCTAAAAGATGCAGTTCTCCTGCACCAGTCGAATCACCCGCTTAATCGGATGCTCAGCTTTCACCTGACATCCACGAGCGAAACTGAAAATGCTCCCCTTCCAGGAGTTCACCTTTCCTCCACATTTTCGAGCCTCGGTGCGAAGCTTCACAGCTGCCACTGCCGCCAGGAACACCTTAGTGCGAACATAGGCACCAGCATGGCAGCTTCCTGTCCAACGATATTTCTCTATGCTGAGATTCCGAACCAGGAAGAAGCCTGGCCTGAAATGAAACAATGATGATGCAATGGTAAGTAATTTTGTGATAAGATCATGATTGCTGCTGCTATGGTCTTCTATATTTACCTACATGCGTGGAAAAACTCATGTCCCTTCTGACTTTGAAGCTCGAAAAACTGGAAACTGGAGAACCTCAAATCACTCTCTGCCTGGCACACTTCATTTTGGCGCAGCCTTGGAAAACGTAAGAACATCATGGAAGGGTTTTTGGAAAGACGTCCAAGTTGAGGATATGTGGCTGGCAACTTTCCAGACAAGGATGATGATATATTGATCATCCGGGTCGCATGGAAATTGTGTCAGTCAGAAAGACAATTTCACTACTGGAAAAGAAGATATCAAATTTTGACATCAGTGTTTTCAAATAACCAAGTTCCACACAAGCTGCCAGGTGCGCACAACGCTTCCCCCAGCACTTGAGCCAAATGAACAGAAACATGCACACAGTTTGAGTTGTTTCACCGGCAAAACAAGAACAGCAATGCCCCAAACTTTCAGTGGTTTCGACCCGCACAACATTGTATTGGTGATCCAAATTGACAACCCTTCTACAGTATTTGTTTACAAATATGAATCAGGACCTCATGAGAAACATTGGCATCTGCGCTTCAGCTCAATCGTTTCATGTCAAAAAAATTATTCACTACCATGTTCTTACCTATGAAAACCACGACACATCGTGTCAGTTCGCCCTTCAGTCACCCGAGTAAAAAATTTCTGTACAACCAAACAGTTGCAAAAAACAACAAAATATACGTATTCTAAATGCGCTGGACTGTCATCAAAAATGCAATGGCGTCGGGAAGGTCAGGAAGCCCCAAAGCCGGACCCGAAGTCCAAACCTCATCGCATGTCCGAAGACAGCTAAAGTTCCTGGTGGCAAAAACAAGCAGGGGACCACAAAAGGAAGTAAAGTTACAACTCCGTCCACGCTTGCAAGAAAGAAAATGTACCCGATTGACATTGACATCAAAATAGCAGGGTAGTGAAACCCATGATTGGTACGGTGCTAGCCCATCGAACACGCAGGCAATGTCGAAATCTCATACTCACAACAGCCACAGGTCGCACTAGCAGTGGCAGAAAACAATGCATGACCAGAAATAGAGCGAAAATGAAACATCACTTGTAAAACTAGACGCCGGATATCCCGAAAGCAATGAAGACAGTTGAAAAAAGGAAATGTTTGATGTGAGTGTGGATATGAGCAGTGTAAGGAGAACTTTTATACCCAACATCTTTTTACACCAGTGTTGCCAACACTCTTTGCATAACTTCTTGGTAATGCGAGGAAAGTGGAACCCTGACAGAAAAAAACATACAAAAACACCACCATAAAAACACAAAAACACCACCACAACAACACCGCCACACCACGACAAAAACACCATCACAAAAACACCACCACAAAAACACCACCACACAAACACCACCACAAAAACACCACACCACCAAGAAAACACCACCACAAAAACACCACCACAAAAACACCACACCACCACAAAAACACCACCACAAAACGACAAAAACACCACCACAAAAACACAAAAACAACACCACAAAAACACCACCACAAAAACACCACCACACCACCACAAAAGCACCATCACAAAAACACAAAAACACCACCACAAAAACACCACCACACCACCACAAAAACACCACCACAAAAACACCACACAAAAACACAAAAACACCACCACAAAAACACCACCACACAAACACCACCACAAAAACACCACCACAAAAACACAACCACAAAAACACTAAGACTTCCACACAAACACCACCACAAAAACACCACCACAAGAACACCACCAGAAAAACACCAAAACACCACCACAAAAACACCACCACACCACGAGAAAAACACCACCACACCACGACAGAAACACCACCACACCACCACAAAAACACCACCACAAAAACACAAAAACAACACCGCAAGAACACCACCACAAAAACACCACCACAAAAACATAAAAACACCAACACAATATTTATTCATCCTAGTCTGTATTAAATTATAGTGACAAATAAAAAAATGAAATATGTCAGGGATCAATGACTTTCTTTGCTCTCACACCTTTGGACTTGGAAGAAATTACCATTTTTCTCCCATGGCCCATATCTCATATCTCCAAAAAACCCACAATCTCACCGTCACCTTGGGTGCTGGCTCTGGCGAATCAGCAAGGCCATCTTCAGTTTCCTGGCAGAGGGGGGTGATACTGATGCTGAGATAATTATCTAAATTTAAATATTAAAAATTATATAAGTATCTATGTGTCTATGTTGTTTTCGCACATCAACAAAAGGATACATTATCCTCTTTGATCTTCTATGATATGATATGATATGATTTGCAGCTGCGTTGCCTTACCTGGCAGGTCAATGGGGGAAAGTAGGTCCACTTGAAGATATTTAAAAAATCACGACTCCAGAAAAACCACAACAAAGTTGATTCCACAATTCAGGCTTCTGGATTTTTTAGATGTTCAAACCCCTCCACCAAACCGAGTTGACAGAATTGACATTTGCTGAGGTCATCCCAAAAAACAACTTCATGGAATGCTTACAATGATGCCTCAAGGATGCTCAAAGGTATGGTTTTCCCTTTTCATCTTCCAAGCGAAAATCGTTTGCGGGGTTCAGAGATTTCAAGCAACCCAATGAGATGGCTAAAAGAAACCAACCTCAAAAAAGAAACCGATTTGAATTGGCGATTTGCTACTCCCACGTTTGGCGGATTTTGGGAAAGAAGCATTTGCAAATTCAAATCTCATGGCAGGTATAACTTTGAATAGTGTGTATAAGTTGCTTCACCACCATCGGACCATCGGCATTGACCTGCATGGCATCCGATGACGGAAGTCTTAGCATCACATGAGCGCCAGCACCTACTGCTGACCTGTATCCCGAGTCGGCATGTGGCGAGCACCAAGAATATTCGATATATGATATGTTACATGTTACAGTATGTCAGTATGTAGTTGATCCTGTTGCTTGCCAGGATTGGACCCCCAAACAGCATCCTGGAGTAAAAGTGGCATCGAAAAGCGGGGAAAAGCCATCCCCTAAATTATACACTGAACCCAAAAATGGAAATTGTTGAATAATATTCAATTTCAGGATGGCAACATAGTATACTAGAAGCACCAAAATCATGAAGTATATAAACTCAAAATAAACTCCCACCATTACATGTTTCTCTACCAATTCTAGCCTTTTGGAGATGGTGAATTAGAGCTCCATACTGCATACTATTCATTGGGCGGATGGTTTCTTTCGTCCCTTGGAGGTACCGTGGCAAGTTAAGAATTAACTGCGAAGTGTGTAGATTTTTGCATGTGGCAAGATTGAATTTCACAAAATGTATATATATATATATATCCTCCACAACTAATGTAGACATTGCCCATGTTTAACAATAATTATTTTATAATTATATACAGTCTACAGTATACGACAATATTAATAATATTTTTCATACATGACCACAATGCAATTTCTGCTTCTTGATTCTTTTCAATGAAGAAATCTGTCTCCCTAGAATCCTACAACATGTTAAGCCAGCAGATGTTGGCTGATCACTAAGCAACACACGGCTGCCTCACAAAATGGACCTAGAAATGTCATCCGGAAGTGACCGAGTATAATACTACTTCCAATAAGGCACCTAACAAGCATAAACGTACCCCGGAACTATGAGCTCTAAATATGAAAAAAGAAAGAACTGGCTTCTGAAGAATTGATAAAAGTCCATCCTGAATCGAGTGGTGAACCTCTCCAGTAGGCCCTTTTTGCTTGACTAAGTTGGCAGCTGAAAAGAAATCCCCTGGACCATTCCTAAGGGCACAGCGGTCCAATTTCGTTCTGTCACCCAGGAAAAGGCAAACAGAGTGAGACATCAGAAATTTGGCACAAATCTGTCCAAAGAAGAAAGACATGTATATATTTTTATATAATAATAATTCAAAAACATAAAAATATATTATATATTATTAAATTCAATTTATGTTTACATAAATTAGGCAGTTTCCAATATTGTTAAATTGAAATCTACATACATTTTGACCACCGGAAGTTGCATCTCTTCTAGATCAGAATAGCAAACTTATACATGCAACTGCCTCATCGCCAATATAAAGTACAAAATCTTCCTTTCACATCCTCTGCATCTTCTAGTTGGTGCTTTCAACCCAATTGCAAAAATCTACATCTTTTTTACGTGCTCCCAAAAATCCACAGCTCAAAATTCTTGGAAAATTCGGGTGAAAACATCAACTCTCTCACTCCTACCAACCTACCTT
>OMLO01003756.1_pt1 | contig 12561 bp, 8 predicted proteins | sample 1674811 | NCBI WGS metagenome assembly OMLO01 (sample SAMN06265003, study PRJEB25207) | coral metagenome | isolation source: Coral host | place: Mexico:La Bocana,Puerto Morelos, Mexico | collected 2008-11-13
TCTTCGTATATCGCAAAATCACTTGTAGTGACCATCGATGATATATACTCGATTGGAATGGCCATATCGATTACGTAACTAAGAAAAATTGTGGAAATCAAAAAATAATTTCAGAAATCAAATTAACAAGACAAGAATCTCAGTTCTAAATTTGAAAGGCGAGAAATCGCATATGAGCTAAGAGACTGTGAGAATAAACTCAAAGTTCCATTACCGCGCACAGACTATTACAAAAAATAGCTTTAGCTATAGTGGCGCCATTCTCTGGAACAGCCTTCCTTGTCATTTTACGGGAAGCAGAGTCCGTCAGACAATGACTACTATTCTTGGAAAGCAGTTTTTTATTAAAATATTTCACATTATATTAGTATGAGGTATTTTTAACGCTGATGAATTTTGTACCTTAGATAAATAAAGATTATCTATCTATCCATCTAACGCTCGCCATCGTGGCCGCACATCTCTTCATATATGTAAATTTGGCGCTGATTTCCTTGTTTTCAATCCACATAACCGATTTGATGGAAGCGGTGTGCTTGGGGAAAAAAGTCTCCTTCGAAATTTGTCTTAGAGCTTCGCCATTTTCAGTCGGACAATCAATCAATGACAATCTCCCCTCCTTGAGGTGGCCAGCATGTGTAAATCTTGAATGGGAGTATTAGTGTTCGCATTCGTAAATTTTATCCCGGCCAGTTTCTTAATGTTTTTGATGACAAACGCGTGCTCGCCGTATTTGCCGCTCGTCATGATGTTTGTCAGCTTAGTCGGCGAGTACGTGTTAATATATGTCCATATTTGTTTTTGGTCAGACTCCGATTTGCCGCTTCTTCTTCTGTTTCTTTTAAAAGAATCTGATATTCCTCTTCAAGAATCTTAATGAGTTCTTTATTAAACTGCTCCAACCATTGTAGTATGTCAGACATGAATGTTTTCATATGTTGCCCGGTCTGTCTAAAAGGGTGTCTTTTTCATATGATGCGTGTATCTCTAACTGAGTATTCAGTCGGCAAGATTTAATATACCAAGTGACACTTTTGTTGAATTGGGAATCTTCCACCGGGCTCTTGCTGGAAGTGGTAATAGATTGAGTCGACAAATACCGGCTGATACAGGGAAAAATTAATCAAAATAAACTTCCCATGCTCAACTTTCCGAGCATAGGGAGGAAAACTGATAGGAAGCTTATTTTGACGAATCTCTTTCTACCTGTATCAACCGGTATTTGTCGACAGCCTGTACCACTGTACCACTGTACTCGACAATTTCTAGTTCAAGTAAAAAGAATAGATAGTTGATAAGTTGACGATCTTATTCTACTGCTTTTCTGTCATTTTTATTCACTAGTACTCTTTAGACAACGAGAGAAACTATTTCAATGGTCAGAGGTGATAAGGGAGTGGAGCTTGATTGTAATACTTGTTATTAGTGGCAATTTAAGGTAAACCCTTGCCACCTAAGAAAGAGAACATCCGACACCGACAAGCAGTGAACTAAAAGACGGCGGGATTCAAATGAATTAGCTCTGCTACCAACCTAGGGCAACATGATAATGTTTCTTCATTTACTTCAGTATGAACGGTCAGATCACATTTTGTGCAAGCAAATTATTAATTTCCGTGAGAAAATGCTTTTGAGTAACTTATTTTTATGAAATGCCATCAGGAAAATTGCTTCACATAATGTGGGAAAATAAATAAAAGGTAGCTGAATTTGAATTTCATTTTGTTTGCGGAACTCTGTTGATCCTGATAAGGGGTAAGACTAATGCGGTAATTCTACATTTTAATTGATCTTTTATGATCTATTTTGATCTGTAGAATTCTTCCAGCTGGTTCAATGAAGAAACTTATTTTACGTGAGGAAGGGAGTCGATGAATTTTCAATGCAAAAAGTCACGAAATCTGAAATCAGGAATTTCGACCGAAAGCGTCAACAAGAATACTTTTTCATGTTAATTTTCAAAAACGATAATGTTTTCTTTTGGGGTAAAAACAACAAAAATCAGTTTAGGGACTGCCTCTACTCCTCAAATCAATTTTACACCGAGTGCGGCTTTTATTTTAATAAACATTTGCTTCAGCGATGTATGTCGGGGTGAAGCGGTCAATCAATTCAAGGTTGTGTAGTTTTTTTTTCAATGCCGTTTTAACAGTTTTTAGCGCGCTGTAACACTCCATTAATTTTATTTCTTTATTTCATTATGTTCCATCCGGCTAATTCACTTTTGATTTGCCGAGCTTTACAGTTGTCGATCTTACTTTTTTTTTTACAAAATCCAATGGTATTAGGTGTGCTACCGACAGCTTTGTCTACGAAGAGCCACAAAGGTGATTCTCTGGTTTGTGGTGTATTCATGTTATTTCAGACATATGTCGCCGGTTCATTTCAAATGTCAGCTTACTTTATCACATTTGCAATAAAAGCGAAATTTTTCAAGCACACACAACAAGATTTATTTCAAGATATCCGGTTTTTTTTCATTTTTGTCATTAAAACGAAATTTATAGCTTTTGTTTAGGCTGCCGCTTGCAATCGTGAAGTATGTGCGAAGATAGAATTTCCCCATCAATCTCTTTTTTTATCTCTTTTTTTCTATAGCGTTTAAAATTCAGTGTAATTTTCTAGCCATTCATGAACAAACGTCGTCACTAGAAAATAAAGAAAAGAAAATTCTATTCATTATTATGGTACCAACTGATATGTAAATACCATTCTGTCAAGCACGGCGTCTATTTGTTCGATTTTACAATTGAGTCGATAAGTTATTCAATACTTACGTTACAGAAGTAATTTCAACTTCCTTGCGCGCAATAATTTTATATATGTGGGAGTTTATCTACCTCTTTTCGTGAATCTTCTCTGAGCTAAAAATCAGTACATGTATCGTATCATTCATAAACTTGACGCGGGAGCTGAAGTGAACTGCTAACGAGTTGTTCCGAGATTCTTAACAGCTGGGCACAACCGAACACAACAAAGTCCCTACAACCTTTTTAAGCATTGTCGAAGTTCTTTTGGAATCTGTCTCGTCATTGTTGACAAGAAACTCAATGTTCACAATGGAAGTGAACGTGTCTCAGCCCAACGTTTCCCAAGCGGTTTTTCCCAACACTCTGATGAACCGTTCCATGGGTCAAGTGATTGTAGATGTTGGACCTCTCTTCCTCATAAACCTAACAGCTCTGTTTGGAAATACGCTGCTCTGCATCGCTTTCTTCAAGAACAATCACCTAAGATCGGTAACAAACATATTTGTTTTAACGCTGGCTGTCAGCGATATTATCATGTCGCTTACCTGTATGCCATTGTCTGAAGGCTCTCTCATTGCCGGAGAATGGATCTTTGGGGATCTTCTTTGCCACATTCAGGGATTTCTTGCCCACTTTTTAGCGTTTTTTTCGCTTCAAATGATGGCAATTACTGCCGTAAATCGATACTTTCGAGTCATAAAACCAGATTTATACCAAAAGATCTTCACTCCTGGCTACACAAGTTTGATAATACTCTTGGCTAGTTTGCTGTCAGTCGGGATTTTGGGAAGCATAATGTTCGCGCAACATAGGAACTTGTTCGTGTTCCATCCTGGTAAGACAATCTGCGTCAATTTGTACCGTAGCTTGATAAGCACCCAGATATACACCATCTTCTCCAGCGTTGCGTTCGTCTTTCTACCTGCCATAGTGATCATATGGTGTTATACCAAAGTCTTTAGATCCATCAGAAGGCACTATCGACGACTGGCCGCCAGAATGACGTCTAGTGAATGCATTAACAGTATGAATCCAGCAGAGATTGTTGTCACTCGCATGGTGTTTGCAATCGTCATAGCATTCTTCATTTGCTGGATTCCTTGCATTGTTATTGATCTGGTAGACATCACAAGAGATGACTGGTTCAACCGTCGAGTGTACCTTACGTACACCTATTTTGCCTACACCTCCAGCGCCATAAACCCTATCATATACGGCATCATGAACAGGTCGTTCCGAGTGGAATACCTAAGTCTCCTAGGATGTCGTTGAAAACTAGAGATTGAACTCGCTGATTTGTATTATTATTTGATTCGGTCCTTGAAAAGAAAATAGATTTGATAATAGATTGCGCTACTTCACTAGTATCGATGTTTTTACCTTGACTAAGGATAGGACACTGAGAATCATCACCTAATTAATGTTAAGGTTATTCATATTAGGATAGGATATATCTAGAACTGTTTTCTTCTCTCGATCATCAGCTCAGTGTTTAAGGATTCAAACATTTAAATATAAAACTAAGGCAGAACAAAACATTGTACTTCAGACAAAATTAAACAAACACAACGTGACATTTACAGGCTATCTGTATCATTTTTAATGGTTATTTTTTTTCAACGGATACTTTAGAGCGAAGAAAATGTTATACTTTTGAGTAAGAGATGGACAAGCTAAATAATTAGTCTTAATAATCTGTAACTGAATAAATTTAAAAAACGCATATGTTAAAAAGATTGTTCATTATGGAACTTAAACTGTCCTATTGACTTACGTAGTAATTAAAAGGTCCAATTAAAGTATGCTGACATTGTTAGTAAAACCAACACTCATCAACAGGTAAAAGCCAACATATCATTAAGACATTTCTTTAAATTTCTCCTAAAGCACTTTGCTAGCATTTTCTTGTATCATTACATTTATCCTTTGCTACCAAAGATTTTGTGAAATCTGCTCTTTGGATCGACGCAACGAAGTACCAGGCTGGTTATATCAGCAGGGAATGGCGAAATTAATTGATTGTTTATCAGCAACGAGTTGAGATGCTAATGGAAGTTATATTCCTGTTTGACAGGTCTGCGTGCACCTGACGTTTGACTGTTTTAACTGAGGCCGTTTCGTAGCATTCCTTGTCCCTATATTAAATTGAATGTGACTATAAACCAGGATTTAGCGTAGCACACAGCGCCGTTCATAACAGAAAATCAAGCCAAAATATCAAGAACGTTCTACGCAAATATTGTTCTGGATTAACTATCTTCGTTTTAAGTATCCGTTAGTAGATAAGGTATATCGCTTACGTAAACCAAAAAAACCTCAGCAATCATTGGATACTGAAAAAGCGCTAGCTATGAAAGCCTTAGGATGTAACATGCAATAACGTTCTAATTTTACGGGCTAAGCAGAAATTGGAATATTCTATTGGCAGTAAAAAAGACTTATATTTAACCTCCTCTTTCTTGAACGGAAATCAGTTAGAAAGGAACTGAAAAGCCTAAAAACAATTTGTTGCCATTTCGTTCCAGCTTGATGTCTTAAGAGTTTTTGTATTTTTTAGAGCATCTTTGTGTAGATTTTGCATGATTGGCATCCAATATTAACACACGGGTCTTATTGTTTCATCACTTGAACGCAGGTGGACACTTGCCCTTTACGTGCTAAAAGCACGTTCGCCGAACAAACAAGAATCAGATGCAGTAATGGCTTTGGAAATATAGAGCCCTGTAAAAATTTTTTTTTGGTCGCTGATAAGCTTTCTGCTTCATTTCAATGATTAAAAATTATTTCATTGTCCAACAAACACTTACTAATCTGCAAACTTGTCTCAGGAATGGTTATATTTTTTTAAAACGCGTCTCATCCAGGGGGGAGTACATACGCACCTAGTTGCTTCATGGTACGGAAACCGTGATAAGCTCCGGCCTGATGGGTTAGAATGCTGACTTTTACCATTGGAACAAAAGGAAAGGTACAATATGTCCGCGATATCCACTAGGTATCGTGAGAAGATGTTTTTAATACTTTTTTATATGAATATAAAATTTATAACAAAATCGACACGGAAATTTGCTGAGAATAAGGATATTTTACTAATCACAATTTATTGTCTGCAGTCTGACTTCAAAGCTATTTCAACGTCAAGAAAATCATGATAGGACAGATAATCCGACGGCATAGTTCACTTTGTACTCGTTTAACTAATCTGAGATTGTTTACAAGAATATTTTAAATTAAGCCTGGGCCAGAAAAAATGTAATGATATTTATAAAATATAATAATAATAACAATAAATAATCTTTATGGGGGAAGCTCGCACCGCATTATTTAAGGGAGGTCCTTAGTAACTAAAGTAAAATGGAGAAAAAAAAAACTAATCACAATGAACTAATAAAAAAAAATAGCGGCTAAAAATTGAAAATCACTTTTGAATTTTAAACCTGCCAAGTAAAAAACGTAAACTTTGCTAATTTGCTTTGCAATAAAATTCAAGCTAAATAAGAAAGCATAATGGTGAAAAAGACTTTTATCCAAACAATGTTTACATGTTTTAATTATTTAGTGTAAAATAGAAAAATGAGCTCAAGGAGTCGGAGGTAGCTTTCATACTTTTCGACCCACGACCAAGAGTCTTACAGTGGTGTGGTCAGTACTTACGACGGCACTATAAATGCTGATGTTGGTAACCGTGTCCTTCTTCTTTGCCTTAGCCAGTCTGTTGTCGATTTCTTTGTCGATTTTACCATCCCATAAGATGGTGTAACCGCTCGACGGTATTAGCTTGATCTCGTCAATTTTGATGTGCCGTGGAGGGGGGGCGACACACTTCTTGAGGTGCAGGTTGGTGAAGGACCCCCGTTTTCTTCAGGCTGACTTCTAGGCCAAAAAGCTCGGCAGACTCTGTAAAGCAAGAAGTTAGGTGCTGCTAGGCTCTTTCTGTGTGGGCAACGAGAACAGCGTCGTCGTCGAAAAGTAGGTACCAGCTCAGTTTCTCCAGGGTCTTCGTGTGGCCGTGTCTGCAGTCACCCACTGTCGAAAAGGCTGTCGTCATAGCAGTGGCGGATGAAGACGCCGTTTACGTCGTCAAGGTCGACATTAGCTTGCTTGAGCACTATGCTGAAGAAGCAAGTCGGTGCCAGGAAGCAACCCTTTTTCACACCACTGACGACTGAGAGATGTTTAGAGAGAGACAATGTTTAGCCTGATTTGACCACGCTGGTTTTCGTGCGGCTGGGTGACTATGCTGAGGAACTTGTTGGAACAGCTGAGTCACTCCAAGATCTTCCACATCTCTTTTCTGTCGCCCGTGTCGAAAGCTTTAGTGAGATCGACAAACGTTACGTCTGCTCTCGGCCCTTTTCTTAAACACTACGTCTGTCGGCTCTCCGGGTGATGACCTACAGCGATGGAGGTCACCAGTCTCTTCAAGAAATTCCTTGCGAAGATTTTTTCTTTAATGGAGAGCAGAATAATTTCTGTATAATTGGAGCAGTTCAACTTCTCCCCTTCGTTCTTGTAGAGAATAATGATGACTTCGCCCGGGAAGTAAACAAAGGGTGGTTCATCTAGTTCCGATTTTATTGGTTGGTGGGGAATGCGGAGAATTGCCGAGTAATAGAAGATTCGTTCAGCACTGAAAAGAGCCTTGAGGTGTTCACGCCAACGACTAAGTATGGATGCCTCGTTGATGAGGAGCGCCTGTTCATCTGACCTACGTAACGGAACCATGCAATGCTTTTAGGGCTTCGTAAAATCCCCTGAGATCACCAGTGTCTGCGCAAAGCTAAGTTCTCTGCGAGGTTATTCCACACCTCTCATTCTGGATCTTACGAAGCACTGTACTATTATTGTAGTGATTTAGAATATTATGCATCATTATGATATAAATATAATAATCTTGAATGTAAGGCCCCATGAACAATTATTAGATTTGGCGCTATACAAATAATATTATTGTTATTGCTATTATTATTTTTATTATTACTATTATTATTATTATTATTATTATTATTATTATTATTATTATATAAACGCTCGGAACTCTACTAATATAAAAACGCAAATGCTGCAACGTTATTGGCTCATCATGCAGCCATTAGAATGTACTGATTGGATAGCTGGATACCCTTGGTGGCGGTCAATGACAATTATGAAATGACGCGAGATCACTATTGTGTAAATAATATTATTTTAACATTTATATCGTTACCCTTTTATTTCATCGATGTTCTATCAATCGAAAGATCATAGATAGCCAATTTTTGCTTTAAAAACATTCCATATAATTGGGCAGTTAACGATCGCACTTTTAAAACACCTGTATCAGAATTCTACTCGTGATTCGACGACACTGGGTTTAAAGCAGTTTGCATTTGGTAATCACTGTGTAATACGGCTGGAAAGTAAGGACATGTAAATGATTCAATGATAACAGAGCCAAAGAATAAATTTAGACGATTCGATTTCAGCGAATTATAAATCTTGCTTTTGTTATTTAGAATCGTTTCGGCAATAACAATGAGATGGAGCTAGATTTCTTTGTTATTTAGTCTGAGCTCGCATTCGGTTTTCCTTTTCTCTGATGTTGGATATATCTCAGACAGGAAACTTTGCAAATGAATATATGAATATCATATATTGGAACTATATATATGATCATCACAGTTATGAACACAACTTAGCAGCTGTGAAATTAAAGCCTGAAAAAAATTCAGGCCAGAACGTGATTCGAACCCATCACCTCTGCGATATCGCTGCAGTGCTCTACCAACTGAGCTATCTGCTAGGGTCAGTAATGTCGTTTATAAACATTCAAAATAAACTTTTTATGTCACCATTTCATAGCGGCTATGTAATTTAAAGATCTTTAAAACAGGTTTCCCTGTTGTCTATGTAAAGACGAGTTTTAAGGCAGTCTGTAAAGAAATTATTTTTTGTTCTTCGTTTTCGACTAATTAACTCTGAAAGTCCATGGCTACATCAAGTCTTGTCCTAACTGAATTCCTACAGCCCCTGCTGAGATCTTTACAGTTCTTTGCATTTAGTAGGCGACGTCCTACAAATATCATCGAACGTCAAAGACTTTCGAAGTGCGTCAGCTGCTTTACTTTGTTTCTGAATATCAAGAATAAGTTTGGTTATTTTAAAAAAGTCAACACCGTAATTAACATCTACAAGAGTGCGTCAACATCGAATCATATCACAAAGTGGAATTTGTTTTTCTTTTCGGTATTAATTCTTAATGACGTTTGGTGTGTTGTCGGCTTTAACTACACTGGCATACTTAACAAGACCAAAAAATCGATACTGTGTAGCTTCATGTTTTCTAACGTCAAGCACTATGAATTATTTCCAGTTTTCCGCATTATTTCTGGTGGTGAGTCTTCTAAGGGTTTCTTGGAATGCTGTGTCCGCATCGGGTAGGTTTCGGTTTTCTTATTTCTTTGTGACTTGAAGTCCCTGGATACATTTGTCAGTATATTCCCTTGCTATGGATACTGGATCATAGATACACTCTGTATCTCGGGTTTTAACAAAAGCAAGCGTCGAACCTCTTGAAGTTACGAAAGTTATACGACTGTTTCAAAGCTAGGAAAAAATTCTGAACTTTCCATGGATAATTACCTCAAGAAAGAAATGAGGACTAAACTTCTGTCTCGACCATTTCGCGTAAAATCATTAGACCTTTAGAATAAACCTTTCTTATAACTGGACTCTATGCTTTCAAAAGTACATGAAACAGTCGAAATGGGTCATACACAACGCCTGGAAGATGACAGATCTCTTGTATATCATGAAAATTCTCTATCTTCTTCGCTCAAAATGGAAAGATTTCTACACCAACCTAACTTCCTCAATGCTGGAAAAGCTAGATTTCGACTAGTTTGTCCTAAGTCGGCTTTCTTATCACGTTCTGAAATATTACTTTAAAAACAACTTTCTCGTTGTTTGCAATTTAGAACCATGCATAATGAAGACACTTGGAAAGCCAACCTCAAACAAGATGCTTAAAAATCACGTGATCAGAACTCCGAGGGCGACATCAGTGGAACTTTGTGAGTTACTATGCTTTATGGAGGTTACGTGTCAATCATACAACTTTGGTCCAAAGAAGGGTGGTGGTCACGTGTGTGAGTTGAGTGACTCTGATGCTATCAGCGATCCGTTGGACTGGACTACAGAACAAGGGTTTATTTACAGTAGTACCAAGGTAAGATGCATCAATCTTGATAGGAAAAACCAAACTTTGCCAGGTATTTAATACAGGTCCTTAGACTGCAAATGTATTTCCGAATTATATTTCAAGAAATATACTACAGTATCAACACTTTCACGCTTAGTAAGTAAGTGTTTACAGCGTAAAACTAGGTTAATCAATGTTGATACTTTTCTCTCTTGAACCTTTTTTCTTGATTCATCTCTTCGAAAGAATCCATGTTCAGACGTTGAGTGTCCTGTTAATTCCCACTGTTACTCAGACTTGGAACATGACACATACCAGTGTGTATGTGCAGCGGGATTCACTGGTAACAACTGTCAATCAGGTAAGTTAAGTGTGTGTCTGAACACGTTAAATTAGATACCGCCATATACTGGACAGCTAAACGCAAATCAAGTCCAATGCTAAGGTGGAGTAGTTAGTAGTTAGGCCAGTACGTTCCTGGTGGAACAAAGGGCGGTTACAATGCTGCGCAAGCCGACTCTGTTTGCGACTGTTCTTTTTGCCATAGTCCAGGTGATGTTGATTTCTTTGAGTTCGTCTTCCACTGACCTCCTCCAGGTTTTAACTGGGCTTCCTACCTCTTTTTTTTTTTCCTGCGGATTCCATTCAAGGGCCTGTCTGGTTGTATCAGATGTTGGTTTCCGCAATGTGTGGCCAATCCAATTCCATTTGCGCCTGGCGATCTCTGCTGGAATACATTCTTGCTCTGTTCTTGCCCAAAGTTCCCTGTTCTGATTTTCTCTGGCCATTATATCTTTAGGATTTTTCTTTCTCAGACAACGATTAGTGAAGGTTTGCAGCTTGTTTGATGTCTGATATGGATCTTGTCACTCTCCAGGTCTCGGAACCGTATAGGAGAACTGACTTCACATTGGTGGTGAAGATTCGTAGCTTGGTTTTTATAGATATTGATGTTGTTGAGTTCCACATTGGTCTTAGGGCATTTAAGGCCTCTCTGGGTTTGAATAAATTGCTTTTACATCTTCGTCTGCTCCTCCGTCTGACGTGACCATACTCCCTAAAGAGTAAGGTGAAGGGAGGGAGTTATTTAAGTCATTTTGGTACCACATCCTGGCCGTTTTAGGTGAAATAAGGAATTAAATTTAATATAATTTGGAAATAAAAACTTGAATGCTGTGACGAAACAAGAAATGGTTTCAGCCCAATCGATCAGTGTGCAAATTTTCAAATTTCAATGTTAATATGGCGAATCGTATATTTCGATTTGTAATTAGGCAGAGGTCTCTAGACTAAAAGAGAGATGTCTTACCAATAAACCCTTTTTCAGAATGTTAGGCCTAATTAATAATTTTTCACAGATGTGGACGAATGCACACAGGGAATTTCTGACTGTCACGTGAATGCCACGTGCAACAACTTGGAAGGATCGTACAACTGCTTGTGCAAGAATGGATTTACAGGAGATGGGTTTACGTGTGAAGGTGAGCACACCAAATAATTAACTATATCATGTAAAGTCAAAGCAAAGGAGTATGTGTGAAATGTTTATCAGTTTAACTTTAATACAAAACAGGTGATGTCACGGTGGCCATTGTGATATTCTCCAATTATAAGATTTTGTGAAACGAGTTATTTTGTTATTTAAAATTACTAATTGCTTAAGAAGAGCAAAATGCTTGCCGTCATAAAGCCCTGGCTCAACTAAGGAACATTTGCTTCAGCAACAATGTTTCCTAGTTTAGCCAGGCCTTAACGCTCCATAACAACTAAACTACAAAACAGATTGTTTTCGTGTTTTTTCTCTTCCACCCAAATTTATAGACGCAAAGACTCGATAAGTTCGCGCGCACGTCTCGCAGGAAAAGGCTGTCATACTTCATAGACCACGAAGATTTTGTTCCGACAGCTAATTTGTTTTACTGTTATAGTGCTTTTCTCTATGTAATTTATGTAAATACTGTTAAAGTTATCATTATTGTCAATAGTGCAAACACTAAATGGAAGTTGTACCGAGCTTCTTGAGAATGGCTTCACATCTAGTGGCGTATACACGATCAGTCCAGATGGCGGCAAACCAATACAAGTGCTTTGTGACATGACCACGGACGGTGGAGGTTGGACAGTTTTTCAGCGACGTTTGGACGGCTCTGTTGACTTCTATCGTGATTGGGAATCCTACAAAAATGGATTTGGAGATTTGAACGGCGAGTTCTGGCTTGGAAACGACAATCTTCATCGCTTGACAGCCTTTGATGACGTTACACTAAGAGTCGACTTGGAAGACTTCGAGGGAAACAAAACATACGCAGAGTACACGACTTTTAAGGTGGCAGACGAGGCAGATAAGTACCGGCTCTTGATTGGAGGATACAGTGGCACGGCTGGTGAATCTATGATATACCATAAGTAAGAATAACAACAATGGAGCAGTTACTATTTCGTACTTTTAAAACAGCCGTATTAGAATTCTGACGACACTATTTTAAAAGCAGTTTGGTATTCACTGTATAATATACACGGCTGGTAATTAAGTTCTTGTAAATGATTCCATGACCGAGATAACAAATTCAAAGAATTAATCCGCTCTATTCGATTTCACCGAGACAATGTAGAATACCACTAAACTGTTTT
>OMLO01003758.1_pt1 | contig 12560 bp, 14 predicted proteins | sample 1674811 | NCBI WGS metagenome assembly OMLO01 (sample SAMN06265003, study PRJEB25207) | coral metagenome | isolation source: Coral host | place: Mexico:La Bocana,Puerto Morelos, Mexico | collected 2008-11-13
TGATTTTCTTGTAGTGTTGGACTTCTTGATTACTCCACTGGTCAATTTCTACAGCTTTGATGACAGCTTGCATCTCTACATCATGTTTGGTTTCTTGTTTGATTTCTTCAAGTGTCATTGCTTTTGGTACAGCATTAGAGGATACATAGTTGACATAATCTTCAGCGAGATTTTTTTCTTCTGGTACTGTGGAACTGGGATGCCAGCTCATAAATTCGGCAGGAATTTCTGCGTCTCTTCCAGGTTGGTAGATTAACTGAGAATCATAGGGCATGAGTCGAAGTTTCCACCTTTCAATTCGTAGTGAAGTTTGCTTGTGGTTCTTGAAGATAGCAATGAGGGGCTTGTGATCAGTGATGACAGAGAACTGGGCACCATAAACATACAGATGAAAATGTTCCACTGCCCATACTATTGCAAGCATCTCTCTCTCTGTTTGGGAGTAGCGACTTTCAACATCACTCAGGGCACGACTTCCATAACTAAGACCTCTGCCTTCCTGCACAAGTAAACCACCAGGACCAGCTGGACTTGCATCGACAATGATTTCAGTCTTCTTTCTTGGATCGAAATAGGACATCACCTGATCTCCAACAAGGGCTTCTTTCAGCTTGTCCAATGCTCTTTGTTCTTCTTGTTCTTCTTCCTTTTACAACAAGTAATGGGGCAGAAGTGCTTGCATTACTGGATTTCACAGCAGTGAAAGTTCCTAACAGAGGAAGAGGAAATTCACATCCATAGGAGTAAATCTTGGTGCGAGTAGGCTTCAGGTTTTTGTTACCAGAACTGTCGATTCTTTGAACAGTCATTTCATCTAGAAGATTAACAGATGCACTCGAGTCGATCATCATCTCCACTGCTTTTCCATTTATTTGCAGTTGACATATTGGTGGCTTCTTGTTTTCTCGTATTCTTCATCAGACATTTGACCAGTATTCACGAGGGCCACAGTTCGAGGTTTTGATCTGCCAACATGAGCAAAATGACCAATTTTTGCACAAGCCTTACAGGTTTTTCCTCGCGCTGGAGGGGCATGTGAGGGGCATATCCACCACAATTACCACATTTTCTAGGAGATTTGCCTTGCTTTCCTCCAAAACGACGATTGCGTGACTGTGAGCGTTTAGGTCATGACTGAAAGAAATCTTCGGCTCGGTGGCGGGAGTGGCATCGTTGATCCCTTTCATTTGAATTGATGTTGTTGACGTCGCCTTTGGTTTTTTCCACGTCCTTTGCTTGTTTATTGCTCAGTTCCAACGCTCTTCCATGTTTCAACAGGGCTTCTAGCGAAAAATTTTCACATAGCGCTCGGCGTCGTAGAGAACTCATGAGTCGTACCACTGGGCTACCGTCCATTCCTTGACTGGGTTTATTTCTATATTTGAGAAGTGCAAGAAAGGGGTCCGTCCTGGCCTTTCTAGATTTCTTTTAAATTGCCTTTGCTGATTTGACTGCTGCCTCAATTTTCCCATTACTCTGAGGGTATGTTGGGGGAGGTTGTCACGTGAGTGAAACCCCAATGACGACTGAGCTCCTTAAATTCATCTGAAATAAATTGTAGGCTGTTGTCTGACACACACACACTTCTGGAATACCATGCCTAGTTAACTGGGCCTTCAAGTTCCGGATCACTGTTGCTGACTGTGTGTCCTCAAGAAGATCAATCTCCCAAAACAAGGAGTAGTAATCCACACAGATGAGGTAGTTATTACTCCTGTAACTGAACAGATCAATTCCGACTTTGGCCCAAGGCCTTTCAGGAACTTCATGTGAGATCAGCGTCTCTTTAGGCTGTCTCTTGTCATAGGCTCTGCAAACGTCACACATCTCAATGAACTGCTTGATCTCACTACCCATGTCCGGCCAGTAGATGCATTCTCTTGCTCTCGAAAGGCTGCTGACAATACCGAAATGCGCATAATAAAGACGCCGCATCAGGTCTCAAGGCAGCGATTTTGGAACTACTAATCTCTCTCCCTTGACAACTATGCCATTGTCAACACTCAGTTCATCACGTATTCCAAAGTATGGTAATACTAGATGAGAAAGTTCCCCCTTTGTCTCGGGCCAGCCTGTCTTAATAACCTTCTTGAAGGCTCTCGTCCTTTGCTGTGTGCTGTTTGATTTCTTGGAGAGTGGAAGATTTTAGGCATGCATTCTGCGTCATGTTGATGCTTTCGACTTCTGAGGCATTTGTTTGACTTCCCTCGTAGGGAAGATACGCTAGGCTCAGAACGTCAGCTAGGTATATTCTGGACCCCTTCGTATAGCCAAGGTTGATGGAGTAGGTTTGAATTCTCGGAAGCATGTGCTGGAGCCTCTGGCGCTTGTTGGAGTGGTTTCTTAACGATCCTTTCTAATGGCTTATGATCCGATTCCACAGTTACTTGTCTTCCATATGTGTAAGTGTGGAACTTCTCCAGACCATAACCAACTGCAAGGAGCTCTTTCTCGATCTGGGCGTAGTGAGTTTCGGGATCCATCAGCATGCAGCTTGCGTACGTGATGGGCTGGCCATCTTGCAACAGGACTGCGCCAAGCCCCTTGCCTGATGCATCACATTGTAGGGTGACGCCCTTTTGGTCGACTCATTTAACTGGAGCATTGGTAGCAAGTTGTTTCACTTGGTGGACCACACTGTCATGAAGGCTGGTCCAGAACCATCCTATGTCAGGGAGTGTGAGCTTCCAAAGGGGTTCACATAGATCGCTGAGATGGGGTAGAAACTTGATCAATTAATTTGTGAATCCAATGAACCTGCGTACACTGGCCACATTAGTCGGAGTTGGCATCTCCAAGGCAGCCTTAATCTTTCTGGGTCTGCTTTAAGATCATCCTTCGAGATCAGATGACCCAAGAAAGGAACTTCTTTACAGCGCAGTCTCACTTTGTCTTTGATCAGCCTGACATTCTGCTCACAACACCTCTGCATTAGCGAGCACAGATTTCGATCGTGATCTACCAAGGCTTCACCTTCTGTGGAGCCTTCACCAAAAACCAGGATATCATTGTGAATGGTGCAAACACCCTTTAAGCCCTCTGGGGCGTGGTTCAATCTTCGCTGAAACTCCTCTGGAGCTGTGCAAAGCCTGATGGGAAGGCAACGCCAATGAAATCATCCGAAAGGTGGATTAAAAGTTGTAAGGCGTGAGCTGACATTGTCGAGTTGAACATGCCAGAACCCATTCTTAGCATCTACAGTTGAAAAAACTTTTGCCCTTGAAAGCTCTGGAAGTGTCTCGTCTATGGTTGGGGTCAGGTAGTGGCTTCTCCTTAACACTCAATTCAGGTCTTTGGGGTCAATGCACACGAATTTGTCCATTAGGCTTCTGTATGGTTACAAGGCTTGAAACCCATGGAGTAGGCTCAGTGACTTTCTCTATGATACCAAGGCTCTGAAGACGATCCAATTCTTTATTCAGTTTACCCTTGAGCACTACAAGAACTCTTCTTGGTGGATGAACCACCTGTGTAGCACCCTCTTCGACTTCAAGCTTACATGTATATTGACCCCCCAACTTTCCAGTACCCTCCAAGACATTGGGGTAATCCTTTAGGAGTTGTTCAGCAGTGCGGCAAGCTTGACTGGTGTTGACCGACATCACATTGTGAGGTTGCACTCTGACCAGGTCCATCTGCTGTATGGTTTCGTTTCCCAGGATGGAAACGGTTCTGTCACTGTCGACAGCAACAAACTCCACACGGTAAGACTTGGCGTTTTTTGCGTTGAGTACCTCCATAGTGCACAGAGGCTTTACTATTGTATCGTTGTACATTGTTAGCCATTTCCTGGTCGGTGTTAGTTTGTTTCCATCCTCAAGGTACTTTGCTGGTAGCAGGTTACTAGTTGCTCCACTGTCTAGCTGAAACCTCACCGTCGAATTTCTGACATTTATTGTAGCAAACAGTTTTCTCGCATATTCATGCACAGGACTTTCATTTTCATGCCTATCGTTCTCCGACTTTTCACACCTTTCAATACTATCTCGCCTTTTACACACCTTCTTGTGCTTTTTGGTGTGAAAACCTTTACCATGCTTAATTTGATCCCTCAAGGAATTTACATTTTTTTTCTTATTGGATCCGTAGCACTCCTGACACCATGTTTCAACAGGACCAAACATAACCGTTTTATTTTGAATGTCCTTTCTCCTTATATACATACATTGGACACACTAGAGAGAGGCTAGCCCCTAGTAACGAGGCTAGCTACTATATATAACAGACGGTTTTCCATTTAACAGATTTTGTTCTCTGTCAAGTAAGCTGCAATGCATGAAGTAAGTGGTTGGTGACTGCAAACATTTGTTTCTTTACGATGTGCCACGTGCACAGAACTTTCATTTTCATGCCTATCGTTCTCCGACTTTTCACACCTTTCAATACTATCTTGCCTTTTATACACCTTCTCATGCTTTTTGGTGTGAAAACCTTTACCACCCTTAATTTGATCCCTCAAGGAATTTACATTTTTTTTCTTATTGGATCCATAGCACTCCTGACACCATGTTTCAACAGGACCAAACATAAACGTTTTATTTTGAATGTCCTTTCTCCTTATATACATACATTGGACACACTAGAGAGAGGCTAGCCCCTAGTAACGAGGCTAGCTACTACATATAACAGATGGTTTTCCATTTAACAGATTTTGTTCTCTGTCAAGTAAGCTGCAGTACATGAAGTAAGTGGTTGGTGACTGCAAACGTTTGACACAAAGCTTATAAATAAAAGTTTACTAATACCAAGCAAGTTGGATAAATTCTTATCAAACTCTATTTTCTTTAAGGCCGCATTTTCAATCAACATCTGACTGAAAGGAGTATTGATTAATTCGACACCATAATTTTTTTAAAAAAACTGAAAATGTTTTTGCCATTGCTTTGATCGTGTTAATACCTTGCAAAAGGGATTGAGTTCTTTTAGCATTTTTATTGTCAATGTCAATTGTGAAAGATCAACCATACATTCATGTCAAAGATTTTACCAACTTCCTTCAACTTAAACCATGAATTACAGTATATTTATTAAAATATACTTACTCAGCATCACTACTTAACAAATAACAAAATTACAATTCCATTTCACAATGTTTACAACACTAGCAATGTAAAAACCTTTAAACAGGAGTTAATTTTAAATAACAAAATCTTAACTAATTGGGACAAAATAAAATGTAACTAACAGATACAATACTACTACTGTAAGTAATACACTATTGTAACAACTGATGAATGAAAATATGAGCGAAAAATTAAAAAAAAAATTAGGGCCATGAAATACTAAATAAAAGCAGTTAATATGAAAGGGAGAACTTATAATTCATATAAATTGTCGGTTCGAACAAATATTCAATGGAGAGATCAGGGAGTTATAATGACTGGAGTATTCTGTGTGACTTCTGTTGGAAAGCATTTTATGTTCCCATTATAATTGAGGCGTTTTTCTATTTTGAACTGGCATCTTACATGAAGAACATATTCAGCTTAGGATGGTTGAACATTTATTTACTTACAAGAGTAAATGTAAAATCTACCAAGTAGCAAACGGTGAGTAAATAACAAGGCCCTTTCCTCTCCTTTGAGACCTAAACATTGGCGCAAAGTTTGAGCAAAGGTATGGTTATTTTTGACATCTAAGAATAAAACAACTTAGATAAATGTGACTAGGTGGTCCGATATTTGCATAAGTTATTCATAAGATCTCTGTCCCTTTCATGTAACTTACCCGACTAATATAAACAAGAGACAACATAAAAATATACTTTGTTTGGGTTTGGCTTCAGTAAAGGTTCCAGTAAAGAAATATGTAAATGGTCATGATTGCAGCAAGCCTTTCTTGGGACACTCCAGCTGCTGTATTTATGTTGTCCCTGGATATCATACACTTCGTCTGTATCCTCTACCACTTACGTACAGTTTATCTTAAACCAGTTTTGTACCTTACCCCTCCTTTTTTGCCTCTTTCTTCACTTTGACCAGACCTTTCTGTATTTCAACAATCTCTCTAAGAAAATCCTCTAAAATGGCATAATTTTTTCCTGCCAGTGTGTGGGCATTTGATAGTATGTGCTCTTTATCTTTGTGAAAGCTAAATTTAACAATGATTGGATGTGGTTTGTTGTCCCCTTTGATCTTGCTAAGGCGATTCCAGGGGTTTCATAAATTTTTGAAGTAGGAGGGTTCTCGTGATAGAGTAAGCGGGCACCCCTGCCGACACAAGGGTCAAAGGCCCAAACCGCTAGGCGGGTCTGGGGTCATGCTCACTTGGAAAATTTTTAAAATTAGACGCTTGGAAATCTATTTCCCCAGCATTCTGAGGTAGAAATTTATCATTCTACATCCTCATTTTGCAAACACAAATTGTGAATAATTTAAGGAGCTTTTACCCACTAGCACAAAGTGACTTAATGAAAAACAATATTGCAACTGTTCATTGCTTCAGAGAATTTTCTTAATTGACAGACATTGTGACTTCATTAAAACACTACTGTAACTGTTCACATCCAAGCCGTGCGCTCTCACGAAGTGTTGGTTTTCATGTCACCAACTAGATAATTTAATTAACAATCTTGTTTTTTGAACTGTTAGTAATTCAGCTGGCTTGAAAGTTCTCAGGTTTCTCACAATAAGCAAAATAAGCAAAGAAGAGCCAGTCTTTGATTAGATATATTTGTATGCATCCTAGGAGACACACGGCCTGATAGGCGAAATGAAGTAAACAATGCGGCGAAATTGGTGGCGAACGAAAGTTTTAAAGTACGCTGATTTGGATGACTTGTTTGTATTGAAAGGTTGTCGCGGTTCACTGACTCTTTAGAGATGCAAATACACTTTATTTATATCCCCCAGTGCAAGTTGTGCTGTTTTGGATTTCAGTAACGCCTTTGATAAGGTTCCTCACAAATGCCTAATTTAAAAACTACACTACAATGGTATCCGTAGACCCTTGTTAAGCTGGATTGAATCATTCTTGACAAAACACTCTCAGTCTGTGGTGTGCAAGGGCAAGCGCTCCAATCCTGCCCAAGTAACCTCTGGCGTGCCCCAAGGAACCGTATTAGGACTTTTGCTATTCCTATTGTACATTAGTGACCTGCCCGATAATCTGAAATCCTCAATTAGGCTTTTTGCGAATGATGCACTCCTATACGGTACTGTGTCAAGTGTGGAGAATGGCGATCAACTCCAGGAGGACTTAAGGAAACTGGAAGGGTGGCAATGCAAGTGGCAGATGTCATTTAATCCTGCTAAGTGCAATACCATCTGTCTCTCTTCTAAGAAAGTTTCCCCACAGAGAAAGTATGTCTTCTGTGGAGCTGAGTTGGAACAAGTTCACTCTATTTCTTATATAGGAGTAATTCTGAACGACAACTTGAAGTGGTCAAATCACGTCTCGTCCATCTCTGGCAAAGCAAGCAAGGTTATGGGCGTGATTAAAAGAAACCTCTCGAATTGCCCCAAGAAAGTCAAAGAAACTGCATACACAGCTATTGTTCGGCCTGGGATCCTTATCTCCAAAGGGACATAAACTCCCTCGAAAGGGTACAGAGGAAAGCAGCGCGGTTTTCCATAAACAGCTACCACCCAACTGCCAGTGTAACCGATATGATCCAGGAGTTGGGTTGGCAAACATTGGAGCAATGGAGAAAATTTTTGCGACTTACATTACTATATAAAATGAGTCAAGACCTTGTAGATATAGATGTCAACTCCTATCTTAGTAGACATAACAAATCCAGAACTCGCGGCAGCCATAATTTCAAATATACGCAATATAGAACAACGAAAAACGTGTATTTTTACTCGTATTTTCCAAGGACCATAAGAGAGTGGAACGCACTCCCTGCAGCGATTGTTGAGTCTGACTCTCTTGCGCGTTTTCAGTCTGGACTGCGCGATTACCTAGGTAGCGATTAGAAAGTATGTGTGGCGTGTTTGCTCATTTATTTTTTATCTATTTAGTTGTTTACCCATAGTTATCAATTTAGCTTTCCTATTTTAGAATTTTTCATTTATTAACATCAAAAGCCGATGTTTCGGCATCATCGTGACACCATTCTCAGGGCAAAGTGAATAATTAATGCGATGTCCATTTCTATAGTCTCTACGAGAAATGGACATCGCATTAATTATTCACTTTGCCCTGAGAATGGTGTCACGTTTTTCTGTTTTTCCTTTTCTTTTTTTCTGTTTTTCCAAGAAGTCGTCTCATTGCAAGTCAAGTATCTTTCTAATTTTTAATTTATTTATGAAACTAGCAAAAAGTGATTTTTTTTGTCTGCTTTGAAAACTTCAATGTCTCCACCTCTGGGTCCTTTCCCAATGATTTTGCCACAATTGTTTATAGTCAAATCAATGCTTACATCATCATAATTACATGGATGAGCTACTATTGTAGCCAATGGTAGCTCCTGTTAGTTTTCTATTCAGATTCAAGGCTGGTTTTGTCACAACATGGAAGGCTTCATGTGGTAAACCTTGAGACTGCTTCACGAGATGCACAAACCCTTAACTTGTCGCCAAATGTGAGCAAATTTTATGAGTGACAAGGTGGTAGTTTTATGAACGGAAGCCAAGTCCAAATTTGTTGCTCAAAGTAGACCCACTCTCTACTATTCGCAACAACAAGTTGAACATTCAAGGTGAGAAACTCGAAAAAGCCAAGTTGAGGGTTTTTGTATCGAATATTCAGTTAAATCGGCGACATACGAGATAGAGCTTTTTGTTTCTCGTATTTCAGCGCCTTAAGAACACAACGCAAGATATTCATTTTGTTTTGTAACCCGTTATGTGGTATATCAATAAGGAACCATCAAAATAACCTCTTGTTTAGTTATGATAATCTTGGATGTCGGTCGTTTGAGCTTAATTTATTTTCGCATTGCTTTAATTTGAAAGATTTAAACTTGAACAAACATATCGAACGCTTGAGGAAGGACTTATTGTTTGCCCTGCAACTTACTGATCTTATTAAATGTCCTAAATGTATGTTGTTTACGCTTCGAGATCAGATAATAACGATGAACAAAGCCCTGCATTACAAGAGAACGAGAATTGTACGGCCCATAGAAAATATGGGGTAACATCCGCCAGAAACTGTTCAGAATAATAGAAAATATTGATTTGAGAGATTTATTCAGCAATGCATATGAAAGTAGCGTTCGGAAAATTACTACATTGTATTGTTTTGATGTCTTTTCTCGCTAGAAAGAGCGCGTTTGTTTGCTTGAGGTCTTTCTATCTACTTCTCAATGAAAAGGTGTTTCTTATCCAGTATAGGAGCTGTATTGAAACAACATTTTCAAGGTGTTGATCCCAAGAATTTGCTGGATTTACTGTAATTGTTTGGTTAATACAGTATCTGGTTGTTTCACCAACGACTCGTTCGCCAACGTCTTAGGTCGATTGGCCAACGTCCTAAGTCGTTTCGCCAACTTCCTACTGGTCAATTTGCCAACGTCTAAATAAAAGTTTACCTTCACTTGTGTGTGTTGAGATTTATTTCATTCACTTAGCTGGAATTATTTTCCATGCAAGATTGTAATAAAATTGCTGTTGTTGTTTACCCAACGTTCCATTTTATTTCTAACTCGATTATAAGACTGGAAAATGAAAACAAACTCTGTGTGCTTTTGAAAAAGGAAAAGATATAATGTTAATTTGTATCGTAATGCATTATCAGCCATCAAACTTTTGGAAACCATTGGACTTTGGTATTCAACAGTCAATTTTCACTGTGAAAATTACTGCGATGTAGCGCCCACGGGCTGGCTTGTGAAGCTATCAAAAACATGCAAATTGATCTAAAGTCAGTCAAGCGAAATTGGCAGTGACTTAAAATTTCTTGACCCAAGGATTCCAAACATCAATAAGCAGCTGTTTTTTCTCGTTAGTACTAGATATCTGACACTGGCGAATTGACCAGTAGGACGTTGGTAAAATGACTTAGGATGTTGGTGAATCAACCTAAGACGGTGGTGAACGAGTCGTTGGCGAAACAACCGCAATTCGTTGATACAACTGAAGCTAACTGAATATGTTGACATTACCTTTTAACCCGTCAAGGGAAATCTTTCAAGGGGAAATTTTTCTCGTTATGTTGCTCTTATCAAGCCAAGATTTCACGCCAGGGGCAGATCATCAGGAGTTGTTTTATATGTGAGAAATTTCCTTCACTCTTGTATTTACTTGTCTTCATGTATCTTTATCTATCTCTCGATCTATCAGTAAGATCGCGTGACCGCAAGTTTATTTTTCGCTTCTGAGCTCACAGGCATGTCGCAGTCGCGTAGGGCACGAGTCAAAAGTCAAATCTTTGTTTGTGGGGGACTTGGAAATTTTCCCCCAAAAATCTTAGCACAGAGAAAATTTCCAAGCAGATTATCTTAAAAGCCTTTAAAAGATATGTTGCTTGTTTTTTGAAGCGTTGTACATAAATGAAAATTTTCAGCTGGCTGAACTATTCACGATTCAAGTCATCGCAATCAAAAAAGAATCATAACAACCAAGGTTTTATCTTTCCTTACAGTAGAAAAAAATCTTTAGCCATTTTCACTTAATTTCGTTTACAGGCCTCAATCGTCACACAGAGACCAATGATAATCATTGCATACTTGAAAAAAGCATCCGCATTAAGGCCTCTAGGCCTCTTGTCTTGAAAATAGTATTTGATCTTTTCTTGCACCTCTTATAACTGAAATTGCCATGGCTCTTGATAGAAGAGGTTTCTACAATTCACTATGGTGGTTCTTATTGGTATACGTTTCCTAGGTCCGGCTGTTGACGTGGAGCCAGGCCGAAATGGTCCTGTTCTGTCACTGTAACATGTATATATAATATATATATCGTCATCATTGCAATCATCTATCTGTATCATCTATGAGAGGATCTGTGCCATCGAAACGATGTTTGGCAGCCATCTTTTATCTTTCATATTAAACATTTTATATTCTCTTTACAAAATGATGCCTGAAGTGAGTGGAATTCTCAGCCCGTCCTTTGAAAAGAAAACAACAAACGTCCAAAAGTTGGATAGGGTCAAGCATTGGCTCACTTTCAAAGCAAACATAGCATTGCAGTCCCTAAGCTAGAAGATGGGTTGTCCCCATCCCGAGCTGACTGTCTTTATGTTGTTAGTGGTTACGTTGACAACTGTAGTGTTGAACATCAAAAGTAAGCCACCAAAGGCAGACACGAAGGCGAAAGACAACATTACACACAGTGCACATTTGAACACTTTCTTCCTGTGCTCATACTATCCTGGATATAAACTTCCACATCTACAACTGCTGTCCTAATACACTACAACAAATTCGTGGTGAACGTGTCCAGGGTCCTTGTCTCGAGGCTGATGGTCAAGTTCGCTGGCGAGAAAGTGCAGGACACAAATGCGTTCGACATCTATAAGCTTTTTGAGGACTTTTTCTTGCCAAAAGCTCACCCCAAGGGATCCACCTTTAAGGCGCAAGAGACTTGGAAAAGTTCTGACGTAAAGGTCAGCATAAACGGTGTGCCTAACAAAGTGAACAGCCAGGGACAGGAGCCTCGGGACAAACAGGAGGAGGTTCTCCAGCACTTTGCTGCCATAACTGGTGGCAACACCGACAACAACACAGATGCAACAGACTTTTATACGGAGTACAAGTTTGGGCTGTTCATTGATCTACAGCCCATGAAGGACTGCAAAATGCACATCAGTGGCATCCAACTAGTCATCACAAAAGATGGAGTGCAGCTTAAGATCCAGAGAACAAGGTCAGTGTCTTGTTTCTTAAAATGCCACATTGACTTTGATCAAATGAAAGCAAGCAAAACTGAGGAATTACCGAGCAATGTGGAACAATTGCCAAGCAATTGACGAAGGGCTAACGCTCGAAACGTCAGCTTCATAACTCATTACGGTGGCCAATTTACATTTTCAACTTAGTTGATATAACGAAATTACAATGTCAAACAATTGCCGAGTAATTAATTATTTTGGTTAATGTATACAATGGCAGACAAGCAAACAATTGAAAGTGTCGGTAGGCAACATGATACCACACAACCAGAGGCATCCAGCTGGTCGACACAAAAGATGGAATGCAGCTTAAGATACAGTGAACAGGGTCAGCGTCTGGTTCCCTTCCATCTAACAAGACCACCGACACTGCAGGTGTCTTATCTGCCACATGTTGGGCGATGGTTGCCAGCATCATCGTTTCACTGTTCGGGCTTTACCATAAATGTGAAGAAATCAAAAGTATTTTTCAGCTGAAAAAGCTGAGCACTGATCTAGTCAACAATACTGATGGTTACACTGACACAGACATCAAGAACACAACTGACGACAAGACAAATGACAAAAAACTTGTGATTGGACATTTTTTCAGCTTAATATTAAACATCTGACAACAAAGTTTGTATAGTGTGATCGTCCGGGTGAAGGTAGTTCTGAAAAGAACTGTTGTTGGTGACTGACGTTTACACAAACTTTACACATACTTTACACGAGTCTTTCAGCCAATACCATCATGGCTAAACTGACCAATCAGTTTCAACGAACCAGACATATAACAT
>OMLO01003759.1_pt1 | contig 12559 bp, 5 predicted proteins | sample 1674811 | NCBI WGS metagenome assembly OMLO01 (sample SAMN06265003, study PRJEB25207) | coral metagenome | isolation source: Coral host | place: Mexico:La Bocana,Puerto Morelos, Mexico | collected 2008-11-13
TTGAGAAAGTTGCAATTTTTTAAAAAGCAGTGGGTCTTATAGTGCCATATGGCACTCTTGGGAGTGAAAGGGTTAAATGACTTGTGTACAACAAAACTGCCAAAACTGTTAAATAAATACTTTTTTCTCGTCTGGAACCTGGTTTTCTTATTGTAGTCCCAAAACAGTAAACTACTGGCATATATCTAGTTCTATCACTGATGAACTCTTACTTTGCATTTCTTCTGACGGATTTTCACGTGCTTCCTTCATTTTCATGAATTCCATTTGCATTGGTTCAGCAACCTGGAAAACAAGCATAATAGAAGCCAATGGTACAAGTTAAGTCTGCATACCAGCCAAGTGGCCCAAAAGACCAGACCTTATCACCGTTTTTGTGGCATGAAGTGACTAGGAAACTTCCCCTTGGATGGGCTGCTAGTCCATCACAGGGTTACCCCCAGCATTAAGTTCACCGCTACCCATTTGTACAACTGGGTGGAGAGAGGCACTGTGAGAATTAAGTGTTTTACCCAAGGACATAACATACATTGTAATGTCCCTGGTCATGGCTTGAACCCACACTACCCATAGTAATCCATAGTAGGATTGACACCAATGCTTAACCCCAATGCATTCCATGAAAACAGAATGATGCAGCACTACTAAAACAGTAAACCTCAATGTAGGCAATAAATAAAGCCAATGTGAAATTAGTAGTTATTAGTATCGTGACCTTATGTACATGTAAGCGAAGTTAAACATACCTCATTAGGAAATTTTCTGTGATAATCTTTCAGACTCCTAAAACGACTATAAAATTCAGCAAACTCATTTGGTCCAGACAGAGCTGCCACTTCTTCTTTACGTAAACTAGTAAACAAAAAGAACAGTTTCACTACATTACAATGCATTATTTACTTTCTCAAAGGTGATTCAAACTCATATATTCTTTATTGACGAAGCAAAGTACTACTGATCCAATAGATTTAAGAGGCCAGGCACAGGATTTTCAAAGCCTGGATAATGCTTTCAACTGGATAAGTCACTATCCAGTGTCAAAAAAACAAGTGTTAACAAAACAAATCACACTATCCACTGGATAGTGATTTATATCTGGTGGATACATGTAGCTTTATTCACCTTTCGAACAAGCTGGGCCAGATGGTTAAGAAAATCTAGAGCTTCAGGGGTTTTAATAAGAACTGGACATCACAGCAAATTAACTGGCAATGGGGACAATTGATTCTTTCAGTGTGACAGTGCCTGGCAGTTGCTGCTTCCAGGGTTGCCATGGATACCTATGCACCTTTCCTAAGCTTATCAGTTAGTAATAATGAACTACATTCAAAGATTACCATAAGTGTCTGCTACTTAATCTTCTTACCTATCCTTGTCTTCATAAAGGCTTGACAAGGTTTCTGCAGCTATGGCTGATCGCTGTACACATGAAAGAAATCAAGTACAGATAAAGTAATGTGCTCATACAGTAAGTGTACATAAAGATGTTTCTTCTAGCCTACTAAAAGAGATATAACTTACAAACTTCCAATCCTCCTGCCACACTTAAGGGTTTTGGGGTTAAGATAGGACCAAAAGACAAGACATATTTCCAGAAATTTGTATTGTTCCAATCCTCTCAAATTTGAAGAACAAGCTCAAAACTTTGTCTTGTTTGCACCCTAGTTAAAACTATAATTTCTTGATACGTGATAGTAGCTTTCATGTATCTAAATGTAGATATATGAACCAACCACATTTGAAAAGCCATGGGCAATTGCACCAATTCATAAGATGTAGCATATGCATTACCTCCAATAAAATCTTAACTTGATGGTCAGCATTAATCTGCTCCCGTCCCTGCAAAAGTCATATAAAATACAAGTTGAAATGAAAAGTAAATGATGAACAACCAAAAATGTAAAAGTGTAAAACAAATTATATTAAAGCTGCTTCTAAATTGTCTGTATTAATGAAAGGTGAATTGATTAACTTGACACGAGTGTGGGACAAAGAAAAAATCTCCGTCCCAGATAGGAATCAAAACCCATGACCTCCTGAACACCGAGCAGGTGCTTTTTTCACATAGCTATTAGAACTCCGCGAGAGCAAGGTCATTTAACTGATTTGAACAGGCATCATGCATACCACTAGCTAGGGTCACCACTATCGAAGTCATCGTGAGTAGTGATAAGTGAATAAAGATGGTGAATTTAAGCTTGGTAATGAAATGCGAAAGTTGAATTGATCAACATCACAAAAGTCAATGTGTGGGACAAAGAAAAAGTCTTGAGTCTGCGACAGTGGTCGAACCCATAACCTCCTGAACAATGGGCGGCGCTCTATCCAATGAGATACGAGGACTCAGGAAGAGCTAGGTCATTTAACTGAGTTGTATGTGACAGGCATCCTGCATACTGCTAGGATCAGCACTGTCAAAGTTATTTAATTTGAAAGTATCAATGACTCTATAGATCTCAGACTAAGCATTTACCTGTACGCCACTCCTCTACCATTACATTGACTACATGTGTTACAAGAGTTAAATAAGACCGGAAAACAGGATAAGAATAAGCTTACAAGCTATGATCGATGATCGTATGAAACAAAGTTGAGGTCGAACTCAAATTATAACTTACCGACTGTTTCTTATGTAGCAGTTCCTCCGCCATAGAATTCTCCAGTCTTTCCCTTTCCTCATGGAGTCTCCTTTGCTGCTCTAGCAATGTCTCCATAATCTCTCTCTGGTGTCTACTAAGTCAACCTTCCCTAGATGAATTCCTTTAATTAAAGAGCGTTCGACATGTGTGTGAGTGCTGTTAAACAAAATGGCGGCGATAATTTGGAGCCAGCATAACATTTTATCAGCGGTAAAAATACTAATCACGTGCTTGAAGACGTTTGCTGTGATTGGGTCGTGAGCAACGAGGTCTAAAACATTACGTAAAAAATATGGACGAGAAAACTCTTTTCAATATTGCATTCTAATTTCAGTGAATTTTGTACACATGTATTCAAGTGTGAAAACTGTAGATTGCGAGGGATATGTGCTCGATGCCTTTCAGCTTTGTTGTGATATCAATTATTTACCTGCCAGGCGTTGCTGAAGGGACCGGTTTGCTCTCAAGTTTGTCTTGAAGCGGCACACCTCGCGACGTAGTAAGCCAAATGGCTGATTCAAATCAAGAACCGATGTCCATTGAGGCATTTCGAGCGAAGAAAGGTAAGCTCGAGCTAAAGTAATTATCGTCTTGTAGCTAGAAGTGAAGACTTTCTTGGCAAGGATTAAATGTTTTGTTTGTTCTGATTTATGTTAACAGCCGCTTCGACGTCTAGTACAAGTAGCAGCAAAGTTTCTGCCAACTCATTAAATCCCTCGCCTTCAAACTCTACCTCGGCCCAATCTCGGCCTACTAGTGCAAGCAAGGCAAATTCAGGGAGGCGATCTATATCTACTGAAAATTTGAGTGGTGGCAGAGATCCTCCACCACTCGATCAAAGACAAGAAAAAGTGAAGCTGCTTCGAGAAAAACAGGCCGAAGAAAGACGTAGAAAAAATGAGGAACGCAGAGCGGCCTTTGAAGAGAGGAGGCGGAAAAAAGAGGAGGACGAGAAAGAAAGGTGGTCCACACTAAAGGACCAGGCCGCTAAACGTGATGTTTCTAAGTCAAATGCGTCATCTTCAAAACCCGGCGCGGGTAGAAAACTACCAACACTACCTGGGGAAGGTAGTGCTAAGCGACCAGGCAGTGCTGTAGAGCGGCCATCTTCATTACCAAAGCCACTGACAAGACCTTCTACTGCTACATCTGCAAGAAGTCCTCTTCAAAATAGCGCCGACAGTTTATCTGGAGGCTCAACACCCAAAAAGTCTCCAAGTACCACCCCCAGTGGCTTGCAACCCAACAAGTCTTTAGGAGGCAGTAAGTCTGCTTCAGCAAGTAATTTAAACAGCACATCTGCTGCAAATCGAAGAGGCAGTGGTAGTTCTTTGCAGCAGAGACCATCTTCAGGAACCAAGCCCAGGATGCGGACAACGTCATCACATTCTTCAGCTCTGACTCTCGATAACCAGAACTCTAAAAACAATACAAGTCGTGAATCATTGTTGCCACCTGCTGGAAAACTAGCCAAATCTCATTCTACTAGTTCTATTCACAAAGTTGGCCAGCATAAACCTGCAACAGATAAAAGCCATAAAACTGAAACTAAGCCTAAAGCGGGGGTTACAGATGAAGCAACTGCAAAGCAGGCTTTAGCAGAACGGAGAAAAAAGGCAAGAGAGGAGGCAGAGAGACAAGCTGCTCTGGATAAAGAGCGACAGGAAGCAGAGAGGTTGAGAAAAGAGGAAGAGGAAAGGAAGAGGGCTGAAGAAGAGGCCAAAGAAGAAGCCAGGGTGCGTGAGCTTGCCGAGCTTCTTCGTAAGCAGGAAGAGGAAAGGCTGCGGATTGCAGCAGAGGAGAAGGAGAAAAAAGAACGAGAGGAAGCCGAAAAGGCTTTTGCTGAGAAGAAGCGTAAAGAAGAAGAAGAACAGAAGAATAAAGAGTTGGAAGAGAGGAAAGCACAAGAAGAGGAAGAGAGGCGGAAACAAGAGGAAGCTGCCAGACTAGAGAGGAAAAGGGTAAGGAGTGAGAAATTGATTTAACACAATAAAAACTGAACAGTAAAATTCAATTTTTTAACTAAGCACTGGTCCACTGACAGTAAAATGTAGGGAGAAGAACCTAAACATGACTAACCATCATTATCCCACTCCCTTTTCACTTTTTCTTATGAGGGTTTCACTGTACCCTTTCACTACCAACTTAGTAATGATACATTTAATGAACACTGTTTCCTTTTAGGGCTGATGATGTACGAGTTCTTTCAATTTTTTTGTCTTGTTTCAGAGAGTTGAACAAATTATGAGCAGAACAAGACAAACTGCCAGCCCAAATACCACAGAGGAAAGCAATTCATCCGCAGTAGGAAATGTAAGTTTTTTAATGGACTGTTCAAGTACTTCTCAGGATGCAAATAAAACCAATTCTAAGCTGATTCAGTTTTTGTAAAAGTTTTTAGTCCACCATCTCTTCAACTCAAAACCTGTCCTTGCTACAAACTTTTTTTCTTGTGTACACTTGGAGATCTTTGTTATAGTTGTGCTAGTTTACTGAAATGGCAATTACAAGGATTAACGAACCAGCAATATTTCCATGCTTGTACAGATTTCCCATGTTTGGTGTCATTGGATAGACCGCATTTATATTCTTGGTCTTGGATTGGATCTAGCTTGCAACTGAGGCTAATGCGGGAGAGTGTTTTCAAATGCAATTGACTTTAATCCCATTTGAACAGTATTCCTGTGCATGGACCTCAGTGCAAGCTAGTTCCAGTCCAATGGTGGGAGTACTAAATACTTATAACCACTATGCCTTAGTGTTACTATGCTTTTGCAATGGGACAATGATTTATGGCCATAGGTTACATTTTCAGCAGGAGCTGGGGGCTACTGGTTTTTGCAGGTGGGCAAAACTCTTTGTTCTAGAGGGTCAATCCAGCAGGCAAAATCATCCTCACCGATGGTCAATTCATTTTGGGCCCAGCCCTTGACAAAATCCCTGTTTATGGCCATGCAATACACTCATCTTTGTCTCGGCAAACTTTTTTAGGGTTAAGATTAAATACCTTATGATTGCGTTGATTTTAGCAAGAGACAACAGATCCAGAAGATACAAAAAGAAAAGTCAATGAAATACTTCAGAAAGTTAAAGGAGCTTCAGGCAGTCCAAGTACAATGGGCCAGATAGAGGATGGAGACTCTTCAATCCTTGTTGATGATGCTGACAAAGCACAAGAGAATAACAATGAATTTGATTCTTCAGTAGCAGTGAAGGTTTTATCATCAGATAGTACAACATTTTCTAGTATAGATACTTTAGTTGAATCAACTTTCCATCCTGTTCATGTGAATGGAGACCATTCGTCAACTTCACCAGTATTTCACAGTGAATCAACAAGCAGTGGTAATGATGTTGATGTGTCTTCATCATCTAATTTAATAACTGTGGATCAAGAGTCAACATACACACTGACCTCAGATAGATCAACAAAGAATGAATGTGAACAAGAGACTGTGTCATTTCAATATAGCGGAGAGTCATCTACAAGAGGTGATGTTGATGTTAATGGAACAGATCAAGTCTCTGAAACTGATGAAGCACTACATTCAGAAGCCCCCATGGTAAGCAAAATTCATATAGTTTCTGTTGTTAAGAAGCGACTGAAGAAAAAATTAGAAAGAAGGCCTTGATGTTGATTTGCATTAGGATGTATGTAAAAAAAAAAAGTCAACCATTGCTTCAAAGTATGTGTTTGTTTGGCTTCTTCCAAAAAAAAAAAAAAAATGCATGTATTGTAAAATTAAAAGAAGTTTAAAAAGAATGGTTCTTCTGCTCACAGTTTAACTGTCTGTATATATTAACTGATTTGTATTGATAAATATTTTTAACAGGAATCTCTTAGTAAATTGTGGTAATTGTTTACTGAATATGTTGGAATGCTGTGTAAATTTAGCTTGTGATAGTTGTAGTATTTAGGTATCATTGTTTGTTCTTTTACTAACAAGAGGCATATTCCTGAAACCAACCAAGACTCATCCAAAGAAGATCCAGGAAGTGTAAACAGAGATTTAAATGGAGCTGAGGATGAAGAGATTCTCTGGCTACAAATTGAGACCACCATGAAAAAGAGACAATCATATGCCATTGAGACTCTAGAGAACCTGGGTGTTGTTGCCGAAGGTGATGATGATGATGACAGTGAGGAAGGGCAGCTGTGGAAAGTTGTGGAAGGAAAGGCACAACTAACTGAGGTAGTATAACGCAAAGATAAGCAACAGAGAATTAAACTAATGATGGGATGGGAAATGTCCCAAGTAACTAAAAGCAAAGAGGAACACTGTCACAAGAGAATGCAATTCAAAGCCATTTTGTGAAAATATCATTTTCAATTTTATTCAGGTGTAAAACAAGGCAAACATAAATGTCACATTGAAACCTTTTCCTCCTCATAGTAAACCCTTCGATTGTTAGTCCAACTATGTCAGTCTAGCTTTCTAATAAGTTCTTGTCATTCCTTGTGTTGTTCTATATCTAAAATTAATGTGATCATTACTCTGAAGTTTCCAATGATTTTTTGTTTCTAATCCAGGCAAAAGAACAGTGACATTGCTCTTCAAACTTTGCATAATTTTGCACCTAGAGTTAAAGGGTGAAATTTGGCTCCACACTACTTGAATACAATTTCAGATCAACTTGAGCAGTTTTATGAAAGAAAATAAAAAAAACAACGACTCTTGGTGGCACTTTTCCTTTGAATTATCAAAGCAGTAATTATTTATGACTAAAAATTATTTACAGTTGATGACAAATTGGTTCATTTACATGTGCTCCAGTGTTTAATATTGATAATAAAAACCAAAGTCAAGAAGGTCTCAGTATGTTTCCAAGTAAAATAATTATTTTTTATGCGCAATTTTAGTTATATGTATAACTAGATCTTTCTTTGTCTGTGGTTATGTGTATTATGTGTATTTAAAAAGACCAATAATAATTGGAATGTTAATTATTGCTTGTTTTAGTCGTTGTTGATAAAATTTTGACAGACTGATTCAGGTCAGTCACTATAATTAATTTATGGAATATTGTTTGGAATTGTGGTCAAAACATTGGCTGAAATATGGAAAATAATATTGCTTTGTGATTCAGTTTTTCACAAGCCTTTCAGCTTTAATTTAGGAATGTGTTCCATAAAATGTCCATACCCCCACAGTTTAGCTTTTAGTATGTTCCCTTTTGAAATTTTGTCTTTTGATATCCTCCTCTCCCGACTTAATGTTCTTACAATGGGTGGATATTCTTGCATTAAATGTTGTCCAGACTTCCTTTTTATGAGTGGGAGAACTTTTCTCTGCAAAGAAGCATTTTACCAGATGTAATCATCTGACTTCTGAGCACTGAAGGTGTAGGATTGGTGATAAGGTATTGAAAATGGCTAGAATAATCTTAAGTATATGTAGTTATATTTCTCTGGTAAAGTTGTTATTGAGTTGTGAAAAAAGGTCAGGCAGTATGCACAACCTCTTTAATCACCCCTAGGTCTTAGCCTTTGGGATGGACCTTTTTTATTGGGGGTGAGGGGTTGGACAATTTTCCTCCAAAAATATTCTTGCACAGAAAAAAACTCTGGAAAAAATTGAGTAAGTGCTTTCTACTAATCAGGTCCTTTGTTGACTTGAAAAGAAAATCTGCACAGGCTATTGCCCACTGAAAAAAAATTATGCACAGCCTTAAAGCAAAGAAAACATCTCTTGCCCCAGAAAATTGCTCAACCCTCTCAAAAGAATAATAAATTTGTCCCTTAAAGCTAAACCAGGGCTTGACTTGCAAGAAAAACCCTTGAGGCCAGCTATCCCTCAAGTTTTCAGATTTAGTGTCCAGCTAAAGTATTGCAGTGAAAAGAATGAAATGTTGGTTGCCACTAAAACAAATGTAGTCTCATTAATGACCCACTGGTCACATTGTCAAGCTCTGTGTAGTTTCAAAGGGCAAGAGATACAGCTCATAAATCTTGGACTTTGGAAACTTAATTACAGTCTGCCCACTGTATAAACTATGATAGTGGATGTCTGAGCTAAGTTGTCAGACCATAGTTTGACAGCTTTTTTGCTCAAGAGTCTTCTTATCTCAGTTCCTAGAATTTCAATGGCATCTTCTGCTTATTAATTAAAAGTACTTGTAAGCAATTTTTTTTAGCAGCACAGTGAAAAGGGGTCAAATTTTCCGACTCTTGTTTTTACTTGAATATTGTATTTATTGTGCTGCCGGCAGCAAGGCCTTGCAAGTCCTCTTGTGTTGTGTAAAAATGAAATTCTAGTGCAACTAGGCCAGATATTTACAGTATGCATGGAGAATATCAAGTTTGTTGTCTTGCACTCAGATCTCCCACACTCTGGAGTGGGATCTGGGTATGATATTAATAAGTTGTAACTTTTTGAAAGAAAATTTCTGTGCATTGTATTTTTGTTGTCAGTAATGTTCAGCAATTAATATGCTAGTTAGGAATGTTAAATGGAAAAAAATAATAAAATGGGATTATAATTTTTAAATCATTTGTAGTTTCTTTTTCACACAAATTGTTATTTTGTTGGGATATGAAACTGTTGTGACAAACATTTTGACTTGGTACCATCAGTTTTGATTCATGATGGACATATCAGGGTTATTGACCAAGTTTGAGGTGAAGACAGAGCTGGATATTGGCCAGGATCGACCCAAAACACGCAAGAAAAGAACAAAGCCAAAATCCAGCCTAGCCTGTTCCAGGCTCCCCGTCAGTGGTCGGGCGACGAGCGTGGTCTCGTTCCCAATGACCGAGAGCCTGGAACGGGCATCCTAACCAAACAAGCTTAGTAAGTAAAGGATTTATTATATGGAAAAAGCACATTTATTTGTAGCACTTATTTCTATCTCTATTTGGCGCGGAAATATGCTTGGATATTTGTCCGCGGACATTATCTGTCCCGAGAAGCGAAAAGTTCCGAGAGCGCGTAGCTCGAGGAAAATGAGAGCTTCATGTCTCCTCTATTAACTATAGGTCGAGAAAAACTGAGCTTCCAAGGACAAATATCCGAGCATATTTTCGCTCCATATGGAGGCCATTGTGTTTACTGTCCTCCAAATATTTTTCGCAACATGCGCGGCTTTGAAAATTGGCGAATGTCCGATATTCCGAAGTTTTAGCTGGGAAGCATTCAGTCGATATTTGTCCTTGGAGCTTATCTGTTCCTCAAAGCTCACAGTTCACTGATTACGCGGATGCGAAGCAATCCTCTTTAAAAATTAGGACGATTTTCGTTTTTATTTTTCTTCATGGTAGTTGCAAATTTTAACGCAAGTTGTTATTGGCTACAAGTAATTACATTGTAGCCAATAGTAGCTCCTGTTGTTTTTCTATCGGGATTCAAGGTTGGTTTTGTCGCAATATTCAAGGTTTCGTGATTAGAGATACGGGTTTTTGTTTCTCGTATTTCGCCGCCTTTGGAACACAGCGCAACATGGTCATTTTGTTTTGTAGTGCACATTAGGTGAACTGCATGTGTTAAAAGAAATTTGAAGGTGTATATTTTAATAATAAAGAACCATCGAAATAACCTCTTGTTTAGTTAGTTTCAACTTGGATTTCGTTGTTTTGAGCTTAGTTTATTTTTGCATTGTTTCGATTTGAAAGATTTCAACGTGAACAAGCATTTCGAACGCTTGAGGAAGGACTTCATGTTTGCCCTGCAACCAAGAGATTTCTCTTGCCTGCAACTTAATTGATCTGACCACGGTCCCAAATTTATGTTGCTTCGTTTACGCTTCGAGATCAGACTGAGCAGCCTCTTACGAATCGAAACTAGCATTCATTTTTAAGAACGAGCAAAACCATACATAGAAAGCCGAATGAAAACTGTACGGCTCGTAGAAAACATGAGGCAACATTCACAATAAACTGTTCAGAATAATAGAAAACAATCTATTGATTCCCAAGCATCCCTGTGCTCTAATCGATTCAGGCAATACATGCAAATAGCGTTCGGAAAATTACAAGCGTTTTGCTTTCTTTTCTTACGTAGAAAGAGCGTTTATTTGCTGGAGATCGTTTGATCCAGTCCTGAATGAAAAGGTGTTTCTCATCCAGTATAAAGGCTGCATTGAAATGAGATTTTGAAGATATCTATCTCGGTAATTGTTTGGTAATACAACTCTCTCGGGGGTGGAAGAGGAATAACGGAATAAGAATAACGGCTATTTTTTAGCTGGAATAATGGAATAATGGCTTTATTTTTCTAGGAATAATGGAATAACGAGTTTTGGAGGGAATAATGGAATAATGGAATAACGATTTTATTTTAAAATAATAAATGATAGTACAATTGTGCCATGGCCAGTGGTGATGGTGAACAAGCCGATGAGACCACAGATCGCCTGGCACGTTTTAAGGCAAGAGTACTTGAAAAGCATGGCGACAAGGCTGATGTCGAGTGCGCAACTGCCATACGATGTTTATATCCTGCATGTACAAGAAAAGTAATGTGCAAGAAATACAACCAGCAAAACTTCAACACTCATGTCCTATTGTGCCATTCTGATGACCAAGGCGTCAAGTCGCAAGATATCAGGTCCATGTTTCTGACAATGATAGCCCAGGATCAACGAGACAAAAATGAAAATGAACAGCAAGAGCAGATTGACATCACAGATGGCACCGCTCTCATTGACAATTCCTTCTGACTAGCCGACAAAGTTAAGTATGACATTGACCTTCTAAGTATGGATGATGCTGTGGTTATGTTATGGTACTTGATTCAGTCTGGACTTCTACCTAAGGAGCATGTTTTTTATCAGGAGGTCAGAGCATTTTGTTATCGAAGTTTTGGAAGTATATTTCCTGTACGGAATTTTCATAAAATGTTCCCATCACTTACAGCCTGGGTTGAGTCCAATCAGTTTCTCCATGGCAAATCAGCATCTTACTTTTTTTGTGGAAAAGGTGGTTTCGGTAAAGGCAACTTGGCAGACACAACAATGAGTCCTAAAGAATGGATAGCAACACACAATTTTGCTGGTCTTTCACCGCGGTCCATTACTGCCAATAATCCCACGCCCCACGTGTTCAGTGGTGTTAATGTTACAGATCTGCTGCATCTGTACGAGTATCTGAACATGTCTAAACCTGTAGCTATAGACAAAACTGGAGTAACAAGTTTTCTTTTTGTCACTTCTATCGACGGCATGGCAATCAAACCCTCACTTCAAGTTTCAGTACAGGACCAAGGTCTTATTGGTTTAACTGATCCACCTATTCTTTCTTTGGAACAAATTCAGCAGTTAAGTATTAGACCAGTTAGTGAGATTGTAAAATTCTTACAGGAGACAACATTTTCATCGCAAGCAATTGAAGCACATGTTACATCAATGGACAACACTATTAGCAAGCCAGTGGCAGTGTTCTATGCAGGTTCCAAAGGAGGCTGGAGATCAGTTGAAGAACTTTTTGACAAACTTAGAAAAGTTGGCTACTGCAAAGCCTGTCTAGAATCCAACACAGATTGTGTCTTCTCTTGCGAATGCTGTTTGAGGGAAAGGGCTCTGTGTGACGAATGCAAAGGAGCGGGGTTTAAAGAATGGCACCCTGTTGCCCGGCCGTGTATTACATGCCATACTAAAAAAATTCACTGTAACAGAATGATACAGCTTGGTTGGTGTTCAGACTGTGAATCAAAACAGAAAGCGTTCATGGAGAGGCTCTCTGAGAGACATCCAACATGCTACACAGTTCCGCTCCCAGATCCACCTCACAACATTAAGTCCGTAAGATCTGCGATGTTTTGGTATTGGCTTATGCTAGATAAATATCTTGTCAACATACGAATTTTGCTGGTTCTTCGAAGAGATTCCAACCCAGTCATCTCGCAGTTAATGAGAAAGGCCGTGTCCTTAAAAGCACTTAAAAATAAAGACAGGATGTCGGTTGAAACAGCAATTGAAGTCTTAGG
>OMLO01003760.1_pt1 | contig 12558 bp, 4 predicted proteins | sample 1674811 | NCBI WGS metagenome assembly OMLO01 (sample SAMN06265003, study PRJEB25207) | coral metagenome | isolation source: Coral host | place: Mexico:La Bocana,Puerto Morelos, Mexico | collected 2008-11-13
AATCCTCAATCCAAATAATTGCTGAAAGTGCCAAGGTTTTGATCCAACCTGAGTTTTTTTCGGCATTTGTGAAGAATGATTTTGGACGCAAGCCTGAACTTTAAGTGAAGCTTTCCCAAGAAGGGATGGCTTGAAGATGTGAATACACTGTCATGAATGGGATATTTTCCCAGATGAACTGATTGGATATGGTACTTCTATGTAATTCTCCGATGATTTAGATGTGTGTTTTAAACATCCCCCCAACCGTTTTTGTTCCCGGATAAATACTTGATAGTCCATTGCACCTAAGACAACGTGCAGAAAACCTCAAACCTCAGGATAGAATCGATCCTGACTTCAGTGAAGAATTGACCCTGGAAGTCATTGAACGTGGCAGCGCCGTTCATTGCGTTTTTTGGACAAGCAACTGATGGAGTGGAGTAAGGAGGATGGAGAATCATTGGTTGATCCTACCTTCCCTGAAACTAACAGAGTAACCACCTGAAAATTTATGGTTGGAAGATGAAATCTAGGTGGTGGTTTCAAAGATTAGCCACTGGTTCAAGGTACTTCCCAGGAGTGTGGTGGGGCTAGCCGAAACCTTGAAGTGTCATGATGGGACTTTTCAAGCCATGGTACAATTTTGAAGTGGGCGATAGAATTTCCCTGGTTTGTGAAGTTATCTACATTGATGGTGAAATGGGTCCACATCATTGTGTTGCGATGGGATATGGAAAGTTGTTTCAACTGGTGGGTGTCAAGATCGATGATGGCCATTTTTTCACTATTGCTGATGCTAGGGTCTGTGAAATTGGAGAAGTAGTTATCATAGGAGTTGAAGATGATACGAAGGTTTGGCCCCATATCACTGGTGGGTATCAACAGGTTTGCTCGTGCATTGAACTTTGTGCAGGGGCTGGTTTTTCATTGGAAGGAATTTGTGCTGCTGGATTTCGACCAGTGGCATCATTCGAAAGCAATGAGAAATTTCGTCATTTGCATTCGGCCATGCATCCGACTCCTTTCATTTGTTGTGACATTGGCAGCACTGATGCACTTAGTGCGGCATTCGATGTTCATGCAGAAGGGTGTACAGTCATGGCTGGAATCAATTGTCAGCCGTATTCAGTTGCCGGTGATAAGCTTCGTGAGAAAGATGTCAGGGCATCCAGTTTGCCGAAAGCCTTGATGTTTTCTCATTTGATCAGAGCCCAAGTGGTGGTGCTGGAATGTACACCTCTTGCGAAGTCGGATGAGTTTGTGCAGCAGATGATTCGTGAGTTTGCTTTCTGTAACGATATGACCATTGAACAGCAGGTTTTGAAACTAGGCAATTGTTGGGCTTCCCGTAGAGATAGATGGTGGTGTGTTATCTCCAAGAAACACTTTGCAGTGGGGCCCATTCCTGATTTGCCTGTCATGCCAAATTTTCAGAAAGTTTCCAGTATCATGCCTTACATCAAACATTGGCCTGATGATGAAGTATCACAATTGGTTCTCTCCCTTTATGAACATGGGAAATTCATTGATTATGGGGGTGGTCTTGCCCCGCATTTCCTGGACATGAATTGCCATATGGCAACTGCACTACATGCATGGGGCAATCAAATTTATCCATGCAGGTGTGGGTGTCGTGGAGGTTTTTCAGAGGAGAGAATGAAGATGTTAGGCCTTCATGCACAGCTGATCCCAAGCCGTGACACGATCGAAAGGATGGGAGTGTCATTCCCGTGCTGTAGGCACATGCATCCGTTGGAGGTCATTCTTTTGTGTGGTGCATATCCAGGTCGCCCCATTCAGGGTGATATGCGGCTGGCACTTGCAGCCGCAGGACAGATGGCATCCCCAATGCAATCGGTGTGGTGTTTTGGACACCTTCGTAGGCATTTGCAGTCCTTCTTTTCTCAGGTGCCAGTTGTTGATGCAGCGGATTTGCTTCATTGCTGGCAAGCTGAAATCCTCAAGGCAAGAGATTTGTTGTGGCAGCAAGTGTTGCCAGAGAAATTGATCCCCACCAGGTCTGTTTCCATGCCAAAGCCACCTCAGCTTTCGATTTCCATTGGGCATCAACACGCAATGGGGTTCATCGATGTAACTGCATCACCAGGTGCCACTGTCGGTCAAATTATTTCAGCTGAGTGTTCGTTGAATGCCATCAAGGATGGAACGGTCTGTGTTACTTCTCTGAGTGACAATCAAACAATGGTGTTGGTTACCAATGATTATGTTATCCAGGCGGGTGATTTCCTGTGTGTGTGCCTTCAACCACCAGCGGAAGTGGTCAGTAACACTGTTCTGAGTGCTTCAACCCTTCCATCCTTGGATGAAGAGTTTGGAGATACTGTGATGTCTGATCCAGATGGTAGTCGGGTCTCTGAGGCTTTGGAATTGCCTCTGGACTTAAAGGCGGCCAATGATGAGACAGTTGTTGCATTGCCTGCTCAGGAGAAACGTGTGGTTGCTGAAAAGGCAGAATTTGACTTCACCATGTGGCAGGACCCATTGAGTAAGCTCACTCGTCAGGGATTGCTGCAAGTCATGTGCCCGCAGGTCTTGACAGAAGGGGCCTTCCTCGGCCTGAAAAAGCAGACGGTGTCGGGTGTTCTTCGCAAGTTGGTTCTCAAAAATCAAGATGGGGCATTGGGGGATGATGAAGTTCTGTTTCATTTGAAGGCCTTGTCTCATGACGTTCCGAGTGATCAGCGTGTTGTAGTCTGGGATCCTCTAGTCATGACTGCATTAGTGAAACTTCGTCAGGGACATGTGGTTTTCAAGTGGATTGCTGCCTTGCCGCCTAGCTGTGTAATCATGACAGCTGTCGTAGTTGGCTCACATTGGGTCCCTTTGGTTTGGAAAAAAACACCTGAAAGTTTCCAAGGGTTTTCTGACTTTGTTCCTCCTGAGTTTCGAGAGCCACTTCAAGAGTTGCATGCATATCTTTGTAAGATTGGTGACTGGGAGGTTACTCAGTTGAGCATTGCCTCGCATGTGCCTCATGCACGGTTCTGTGGAACGGCTGCCATTCGCTTTGTCAGTCATTTCCTCACAGGCGTTTCTCTTGTGACTTTGGATGATGAGCTGAGTCAGTGGTATCACAAGGATGTTGAAGCCTTTCGTTTGCAATGTGTTGCCCAAGTACCACGCCCTTGGATTTGGGGTCTGGGAACCGGTGATGGCATGTCACAACTGTCCGCATTGTTGAGGCAACATGGTGTAGAAGGGTCTGACTTAAGCTCCAGGTGCGACAAGATTGTTTCCAAACTGGGCAAAGATGAGGTTCTTAAAGCGTTGAAAAGCCAAAGTCCTTGGCGAAACCTTAAGTGGTTGGCAAACCAATGCGTCCCACCTTTTCAACTGATCCAACCATTGGAGTTGCAGAAGGCAGTTGCAGATCGCTCGCAATCTGGACTTCCTGTGGGTAATCGTGCTTTGAAGACAAAGGGTAAGGGAAAGGGAAAGCAAAAGGGACATGTTGATGTGAATCCTGACTCTCTTCGCCTTGAGTCGGGTGTCTTTGTCGGTGATGATCAACCCCTTTCACAGCTTAAAGTTTCTCAGTTGGGGCCTGTTGCATCGGGGGTAGTGCTTGCCACCCAGGAGCAAGCTATGCCATACCTTTTGTGTGGTATGTGTAGCCAATGCTGAACCCCTTATTGTAGAAGGTGATTTGTATCAGTTGGGCAGTAAACCTGTAATCAAGCATTCGGTGTCTGCTATGGTCCATCTCAAGACTGTTGACACGAGTGTCATCAAGATGGAGTTGAAGCATGGTCGGAAGTTGTCTCCAAGCCCATCGCATATATTTTGGCCAGGGTAATTTGTCAAAATGTGTGGAAGAGGTTTCGTGTGATTGCCAACGTTGGCATGCCTCGGCAGGTGGTGTCACTGATCCAGTGATGGAGTTGTGGAATCGTCAGTGGTTGTCGTACACATTTGCTCAAGTGAAGCCCAGTGATGCAGACATGTATTCGGTAACTGTCCGTATCCCTAAGTTGCTTGAGAAGAAGTTGCTGAGTGCATCAGGCAGTGATTCCATTTGTTTTGAGCCTCGGTCTTTGGATGGAAGAAAGCCCTCAGATGAGTATGCTGTAGTCTGGATGCCTAAGATATCAGCTGCTCAGGCCTTGCTGTTGAAGCAGACGAATGTTTTGGTGATTGGTTTGGCGAGATTGGGGTCCAAATGGGGGTTGAGATGTGTGACGTCAGATGCTAGCAAGTTGCACGAATCAGTGAGGCCTGAATCGGAGTTTTTGCCAGCAGGACAACGTCAGTTATATCTCATCGGGCCGTTGCCATTTGGGATTGTGAGGCAATCTTTGGTTGATGCTCTGAGAGAGCTTGGGTGGTCGGCCAGACCACTTCATGCACTTCCTGCAGCTCGGGATGTCACTGGAGTGATGTGGAAGGTCCAATCAACAAGTCCACCGCCGAAGTCTGTGCTTGTGTTGAAGGATGGTGAGGCAGTCATCACCCGGTTTGATCAAGTTCCAGTGGTTGAGACGGTAGTCAGGCCGGTCATTGGGTCCAGTGCAACAGTCAGCATGTGTAAGAACTTTTCTGCCATTGACAAATCGAAGCCTGACCCATTTCAATTGTCGGATCCGTGGGCCAAAGTCACGGCTGGGGATGCAGCTATGGAACCAGTGGGTGCTGGTGATGTGGTTGCTGCTTTGGAGCAACGTGTTGTCAGCAATGTGATTTCTCAGCTCCCCACACCTGCACAGGGCGTCAGTGATGAAGTTTCAAGCCGTGTTGAAGCGTTGGAGCAACAGGTCCTTCAGATCACACATCAGCAACAGCAATTGCACCATTCGTTCCAAGAGCAGAGTGTTGCACAACAGTCGCAACTTACTGATCTGCAGGTTCAGTTTCAAGCTCAGCATGGTCAGCTGGAGATGGCAGTTGCAGAGCAGGGTCGAAACATTACTGGATTGGCATCGGGATTTCAAATCCAATTAGAAAAGCAGCAGAGCCAGTTGGATCGTATGTTCTCTCAGCAGATGTCTCGTATTGAAGACTTGCTGGGAGCAAATAAAAAACCAAGAGTTGATTGAAGATGCCTAGTTCTTGGGTGGGGCCTTCCTTGGAATTGGGATGAATGTAAAGGTCTTTTTCAAGGGTGGTGGCAAGTGGCTATCATCCTTGGTTGGTTATGCCTGTTTGGGGTGTTTTGGTTTGTTGACAGGGTTGTAAATGCCTATTTTCGTCGCAAACTTGTTTTGGTCTTGTCCTCCATTTGTGAGCTTCATGTTTGTGCTGGCCGAAGAGTTCGCAGTCAGAAGTTGGTCAAGAGGACATGTTTTGGGGATCGCAGGGGTGACTACAGCTGTCAACCTGCAAAATGGTTAGTTTTCCTTCTCTTTGTTGGAGGAATTAGATGTGGGGAAGCGTTGAATCCTGGGCCTTGTTCATCAGATGAATGGAGTTTAGGAACTTTCAACCCTACTGGGGTAACATCTAAAGCTGAAATCATTTCAAAGCTTCGTGGGGATGTGTGGGGTGTCACTGAAACCCATTTAAGTTATGAAGGATTTCGCAAGTTCCGTCACGGTTTGTCGTGCAATCATGCACCTTTCAAGTATTGTGTCCCGGGAGCATACTGTCCATTGCGTAAGAGATCACAGTCAGTTGGCTCCTTTTCCGGAGTGATGTGTTTGAGTAAGTGGCCTGCCCGTGCTTTGCCTCAGAGTTTTGACAGCTCGTTGTATGAAAGTGCTAGGATCCAGATTTATGGGGTCTGCATCCAACAGTTGTGGGTGACTATGGGGCTGGTTTATGGTTTTCCCGAATCTACTTCGCACCAATACCCGAAATATAATACTGAGCTTCTTCTTGAGCAGGTTATTGATCGGGTGGCATTGCAGTGCACGGGACCTCGTGTTATCATGGGAGACTTCAATTGGATTGCCGATGATTTAACTCAGCTTCGTCGCCTTGAATCCCTAGGATTTAAAGACTTGCAAACTTTGGCAGCTGAATGGTGGGGTGTCAAAGATCGTCCAACGGGGCGGGGAGACAAAATCATTGACTATGTTTACATCTCTCCCGAACTTTTCCCATTGCTATCTCGTGTCGATGTGTGCCCAGACTGGCCGGATCATTCCTCAGTTGTTGGCACATTCAAGGGAACTTTTGGGTGCCTTCGGGAGTTGCATTGGAAAATTCCAGGTCGCGTTGAATGGCCAAACCACAATTGGGTGAGGGAATTGCCAAGCTTGACCGGTGATGCTTCGGTTGATTTTGCACTTAGTTGGTCCTCCATTGAGTCACAAGCTTCATCCCACAAAGTCGAGTATGGTCAATCACCGTTGTCATCAGCGCAGTGTGGGAGAGGACAAGTTTTGGATACCACTGTTCGTTCCAGCAATTGTGCACCTCTCAAGAAGGGTAGAGCCGGGGAGCAACAGCCTCAATTCTTTGGGCATTCGTGGCGATATGTTCAGAGGTATCGTCAGGTGAGGAGGGTGCAGTGTTTGGTCAGATTGCTTCGCAAGTTGAAAGGATCCTCTTCTACCGAGGTTTGGCAGCTTTGGAAAGCTGTTAGGTGGAGTTCTGGGTATCCCCAGGGATTTGGTGCTTGGTGGATGGTCCATGGTACAGCTCTCTTCAGCACTTTGCAGGGCAAATCTTTTGATAAACCCAAGGTTGGATCGTCGCACAAGGGTGGTGTCGATGTGGGGCATCATGCTGAGACGTATCCAGCCGGTGTCGCACTGGGCAACGCGGAGGAGGCGCCCCGGGACGGCATCGTGCTGGAACATTGTCTCATGCATTTACCTTGGGCTCCACCGACCCTTGCCGAAGCTGAGGTGTTGTTTCAGGTTGTCCAGTTTGATGTGCATCAGCTTGAGAAGTCACTTATCCAAACCAGGTATCGGCAGTCCAAAGCCGTTCGTGCTGCTGATCTTCGTTATGTGTTTCGTGACTGTGCAAAAGATGCCCCGGAACCTGTAGCCTTGATTCACCAGTCGAGTGAGGCCGTCGTTGATGCAGTCGATGCAGACCTGGGGCGAATTTATCTTCGTGATTTCGTCCAGTTCAGTCGGTCGTCACCTGTCGTGGTTCAGGGCCAGCCATTTACAATTAACTCTCAAAAAGGATGTGTGCTGGAGGTCAAGGAGTCAGTGCCTGAAAACCTTGAAGGGGCTCTTAGGCAAACTGTGGTTCAGTCGTCTGTTGATGATATCCTTCAAGCCTTTCATGATGAATGGGCTCCTCGTTGGCAAAGGGTTCAAAACCTAGAGCAATCTCAGTGGCAAGATGTCTTTGAGTTTGTTAGTGACAGGATCCCGAGACGTGAATGGGATTTTCCAGCATGGAGTGTTGAAGCATTTCGGTCGGTAGTCAAGCACAAAAAGGCTAAGGCTGCGGTAGGAGCTGATGGTGTAACACGTGCTGACTTGATTGCTTTACCAGATCAAGCGGTTGATCGTATGCTTCATTTTTATAAGGTTGCAGAAGAGACAGCTGTCTGGCCTCACCAGTTGTCAGTAGGGATCGTCAATAGCCTTGAGAAGAGTCCTGGGTCGTTGGTGGTATCTGGCTTTAGACCAATAGTCGTATATCCCTTTCTGTATCGGGTGTGGTCTAGTTATAGGTCAAGGGAGTTCTTGAAACAGTTTCTTGCGGTGGCGCCTGTTGGACTGAGAGGTGGCCTTCCATGCTGCCAAGCAAAAAGTATATGGTACGAATTAGCCATTAGGCTAGAGGTTGATCATCAGGTTGGGGGCACTACACTTGGTATAGTGGCAGATCTGATAAAGGCATTTAATGCCATACCACGTATTCCGGTGTATACCCTCATGCAATCCCTAGGTGTCCCAACATGGCTGCTCAAAACCTGGGGGTCATTCGTAGCACAGCAGACAAGACGTTTCAAAATCCAAGGCTCGGTAGGAGCGGCAATCCCGAGCTGCTCGGGTTTTCCCGAGGGTTGCGGATGGTCGGTGTGTGCTATGGCTGTAGTTGATCTTGCCCTAGATGTTTGGTTGCAAGGCTTAGAGGTACGACCTTCGCTTTTCACATTCGTAGATGATTGGCAGATCTTGCATACCAACCCAGAGCTTCATTCCCAGGTTGTTGATCGTCTTAACACTTTTGTGGATGCTTTGATGATGGACTTGGATAAGAAGAAAACATTCGTCTGGGGGTCTTCTGCTGCAGCCAGGAAATCTCTTCAAGATGGAGCGTTCGATGTCGTTGACTGTTGTAGAAATCTGGGAGCTCAGTCCAATTTTACAAAAAGGTGTGGAAATAAGATTTTGGTCTCAAGGTTGCAAGCTATGCCAAAAACCTGGAAACTGTTTCGTGCCAGCTTGGCGTCGTATGCTAAGAAGTGCATTGCCCTGCGTATGTTGGCATGGCCTCGTGCGTTGCATGGGGTGTCAGTCGTTCGTCTAGGAAAGGCCCATTTTGAAACGTCCCGAACGCAAGCCCTTCGTGGACTTAGGTGTGATAGAGTTGGGGCAAATCCAGTGCTTCACCTAACATCGTTGGGTTTCACTTTTGATCCCGAAGGTTGGACGGTGTTGCAGACGTTTAAGGATGCACGTGAGTTTGGTGATTCAAATCACTTTCGCCTTTACCTACTGCAATCGTTTCTTGATCGTCGTGCCATCCCTGCAAATGGCCCAGTTGCTATTTTGAGAGACAGGGCGGAGAGTTTGGGTTGGAGGGTTACTGCTGATGGACTTCTCAGTGACGAACTTGGATCGTTTGACTTGTTGGAGCTGTCCCTTCATGATTTGCTGCGGCGTTTTGGATGGGCATGGCCATCGGTCCTGGCTAGGGAAGTTTCTCATCGTAGCTCGTTTGAGGGCATTCAGTGGGCAGACATTAGTGAGGTTCAAAAACTCGTCAAGAGGTTTAGTGTGGCTGACCAGATTTACTATCGGTGTGCCCTGGATGGAACGATGTACACCCAGCAGGGTAAGCAACATTGGCAGCAGGAGGATTCTCACTTGTGTCAGTGGTGCAATGGTCCTGATGGTTTTCAACATCGTCTCTGGGAGTGTTGCGGATTTGCTGACTTGAGATCTCAGCTCTCAGATGAAGTTTTGCGACATTTGCAGCAGCTGCCAGCATGTGTGAGAAATCATGGGTGGCCTGTTAGATTAAAACCTCAGGTCCTCTTCCAACGTCTTCTCCTCGACCTCCCTGAAGTCACGCCGGATAGTTACCAGCTGCATCAGTGTCAAGCAGAGGTTCATGACCTGTTCATTGATGGTGCGTGCGTGTTGCCAGAGGATGCTGTGAATAGGATTGCTGCCTTTGCTGTCACAGTTGCTCAGCCGTGGATTTCAACTTGGGAACATTCAGTGGTGATTGCTGGCCATGTTCCGGGGTTATCTCAATCTCCATTTAGAGCTGAAATCTGGGCTATGTACCATGCTGTGCAGATTGCTTCACGCCTGTCAGGTTCAGTTAGAATTTGGACTGATTGTGGGGGGCTGTTGGACAGTGTAAAAGCATTTCATCAGGGTGGACGAGTGGTTAAGTTGAATCAACATCATTCTGACCTTTGGGGGCGAATTGTCGATTGCTTGCAGCCGTTGGGTGACCGGGTTTCTTTTCACAAGGTGGTGTCGCACATCTCACCTTCATCAGGTGACACAGCAGTGGAGCAGTGGGTGTTTTGGCGCAATGGGTTGGTGGATCAAGCAGCTTCAGCCATGAATCACCGGAGGTCTGAAGTGTTTCTTTCCACTTGGCAGGAGTGTTGTCGGACAGTCGCTGACAATCGAAATGTTTTCTTTGAGGTGGCACAGCACATTGTTCGAGTTGGAAAGAGGGCGAACGAGTCTCGGCCTCGACAGATCAAAGAACGTGATTTGGCACGTGAAGCGAAGTATGGGTCGAAGATCAATACGATCGAAGTGCCTTCGGTCCTGAATCTTTCACGAGGTTTTTCACAGAAGTATTGTACAGTTTTTTCACAGACTTTACATCAGTGGTGGTTGCAGACGGGGCATCAGTTTCTCCAAAGAGAAGGTAGCCTCAGATGGATATCCTACATTCAATTGTTTTGTGATTTTTTGCTGGCCACAAAGCATCCAGGTGTGTTGTTGGTTGGAGGACGATGGGGGGTGGAGCACGATTCTATCCCTCAGCAGAACTTTCCAAACTTTGCTCAGAGAAGCCGTTGGTTCCAGATGTCACTGAAAGCTTTTTGGAAACAGGGAGAGGTTCGTGTTCTAACGAAACTTCAGCGTCCTGCTAGTTCGGCATTGGCCTGCTGGCAGTCTGCAGCCTTGCTTGCCTGGGATGAGTGGCGATTGAACCAGGTCGACGTGGCTATTCATAGTCAACTTGGTTTGGTTTCAAGGAGCATTGCTTTGGAAGGGCTTGGTGTTTTTCCCCTTAATCCAGGGATGATGGTTCACATTGAAGGTGTATAGGCTTTCAGCCTGCGTCAATGCACGTAGCCCGAATACTGGCTATGCGCGCTTGCCAAAGAGTGACAAAAGAGTGGTTTCAAAGATTTTTTATTTTCAATCCTACCTTGGGAAATGATCCAAATTTGACAGATATTTTTCAGGTGGGGTGAAACCACCAACAAGAAATTTATTTTCAGGGCTATACTAGTTTCGGGATGGGTAACATATCCAAATTACCTGATCTCCTCCCACACTCATCTATGTCAGTGACACACAAAGATTTGATGAGATGGATCTTTTTTGGTTGGTGCCAACTGTTTTTTACCAATTATGCATAATTATGCAAGAAACCAATTTACACCTGTACTAGTTGGTCGTTCAGATTCCATGTCCTGCGTGATTTGTTGGTAAGAGTTTCATTCTTTGTCATGGTACTTCTGTTCCATTTGAAATGAAACCGAATCTTCCAAATGTTTGAAGTTGTTTCAGCCCCAACAACACCACCAAATTCCCAGACCTTTTCAAATTAGCAAGTTATTTGACACCGACTGGTTAGAGGATTCAGGAAAATAACGTGCTCACATGGAAGTGAGCAATGAAGAAAGGACCCGCCTGGTTGTTTAGGATATGTAGAGGATTATCCTACCCAGCTATATGGGGGATTGCAATAAAACACTATAAGGATCCCTATGAAACAACCAGGATTCAATGGAAACAAATGTCAATGTCAGGTAGAATACATTCCTGAAAATTCACATGTTGAACCTCAAAGTTACCCAAACATAAAAGTTGGAAAGTCATTTCAGCCAGTATAATCCTTTGGACCCCAAAACCATGAAAAATAAAGGGTATAAAGGTTTGAGGTCCCAAAATATATTTGTTATAACCCCTAGAAATGGACGTTGTGGGTTTCCCATGGATGATTACAATGGAAAGATCTCCGGCCGTTTGTAACCAAGATCAACGGGTGGCTCAAGGGACCCAACGACTTCAGCCGAGGTTTCGGCCTATGAAGGTGACATTGTGATCATGGGCAGCGATGGTGTTTTTGACAACTTGTGCCCCCTTTTTTTAGCGATGGGTCACGGACGGGAACTGTGAACATTGACTATATATATATATTATGTATATATGCCCCAAAAACAATCGCCATGTAAGGAATGCTATGAGACCAAGTGTAGGTGAATATCATACACGGATGCTATGAGATGAATGAATTCCAAACAGTTTTATCAATGAACAAATGATGACAAGGTTTCTTGTTGAACATTTGTCACCCTTTGATGCATAGAAGTGATTTCTTGGCAGCCAGGGTAGCAACAAAGATGTCTGTTAGTATAGGCTACACAGGCTACTTGAAACAAAACAGGATAACATCCTTTCAAAATTGAGTGAGTTGATACCCGCGTTTTATCCCACAAAACCATAGGCACCAGGTTTGGCTTGTGGTCGTTTATATGGGTAGCGTTAGTTAATGGTGTTGAAACGACTTGAGAGGTACTTGGATGAAATCTTAGAACTGGCCAATAACATGCCGCCTGGGATGCAGTAGCAGGGAAGGGCTGGTGGGATTGTAGTGGGGAGTGTGGATTGTTCCAGGTGTTTGTTGTGATGGGCTGCGTCGTTTTCTAGACATTGGCTGTTGTACAAGGCTAAGAGTCAAGTGAAACAGCTTGGAGGTAATTGTGTTGAATCCCTTGTAACAATGGATTTGTTGTGAAACTATCAACATGTGCTGAGATTGTTTGTCCATCTTATGCTACTATTTTACGCTTTCCGTTGAATTTCCGGTGTACCACTTTCCCAGCAACGTAAAAGCAACTCGAAGGCTTCCACCACACAATGCTGGAAGCTATCCACCTGCAGCACTACATGCCCTCTCACAGCGAGTCTTGCTCAGGTAAAAATTGGTTGAGTTGGTGAACAAAAATATGGGAGCTTACGCCCCCAAAGTTTACCGTGGAAACTGAAAATCAATAAAAATCAGCCCCTCTGTATTTTTCAGGGGGAACACGGAAGCTGAAAACGATGATTTCCAAAAGACATCTCCTTTTCCAGGGGCTGATTTTCAGGTTCCATGTTCCCACTGAAAACTAACATGGCACCAGAAAAATACTGTAGTGGTTGGAAGATGAAATTTCCTTTTTGAAAAGGCCCTTTTCAGGGACATGACATGTTCATTTTTTTTTTTTTTTTTTGG
>OMLO01003761.1_pt1 | contig 12556 bp, 10 predicted proteins | sample 1674811 | NCBI WGS metagenome assembly OMLO01 (sample SAMN06265003, study PRJEB25207) | coral metagenome | isolation source: Coral host | place: Mexico:La Bocana,Puerto Morelos, Mexico | collected 2008-11-13
CTGTCGAATACCTTGTGGTGCTTTGCACGGCTTCAATGTTCACATCTTCCCTTGGCCGGAGCCTTGGAAAAGCCTTCGGGGATCCAGCCGGAAGGCACTCACCTCGACAGGTGGCGGCCATTTCGCAGCAGGCCATGCGGAAGTTGCCCATCTTGACGCCGCAGGCCATGCAGTTTCGGTGATGCGGATGGCATTTGGACGGGAGTTGGGGATAGTTGACTGCTGTTGTTTCGGTAGGACCTTTGCAGCACGGCTTGGTGTTTGGCCATTCTTGAACTACAAGACTGGACGCCCATGACCCAGTAGGAGAGTTGCATTTCGGCTTGAGACGATTGGTTTCGTGGGCTTTTAGTATCACTTGTCGAGGTTGCTGGAAGCCATTTGCGGTGCAGCACTTCCAAAACTCAAGGTCTGCACTGGCACCCATCCATCATCCATGGATTTTCCTGGGTGGTTTCAGCATTGGACGGAGTCTTGAGGCATGTGGTGCGCAGGGGGTCGCAAACCTTGTTTGGTCTTGTGCCACTGTGTCGGGCTCCCTAGCCGTTGACCCCCAGGTTGGACTAATTCTCTTCACATCAGCTTCTCTTGAGGTTGTACGTGAACATGCCTTTGATTGATGCCATCGCACACGAGTGTCCCAGTCTTAGGTCAGGTGTGAATTGATATAGCCATGTCAGCTGGGGAAAAACTCATCCAAGATCCAAGGTTTGGAAACGTGTCTCCGGTTTGATGCCCCTGGTGCTACAACCTGGAATACCTTCAAATCACAAGAACAGGCACTGATGTATTTCCATGACATATAGCCACCACCGGAGCTGAACCGTTTTGGTGCAGGCAAATACAGCATGGGGCTTTGCCAGGCAAGTCATTGGTGCCTTTTCATTTTTCCTGGAAAAAACGGTGGAAAGTGGATCAACTTGGTAGTGCAAATGGATTCTTACGGGGCAAGTCTTGAAGAAAATACTCCTAAACTTCCCTGGTCGAAGCATTTGACAGGTTGAACGTGCGCTATGATCCTTTGTTGGCGGCTTTCGCTGCAACTTCAGCTGCAGGACCTTTTCTTCCATTGCCAAAAGGGTGTGTTGACAATTGACAATCCCTTTGCCTCTGTAGGACTGGCAGGGGCATCAACACAGGCCTGGTTGCCAGGGAATGGGATGATCCAATCATGCCAACCACGTTTCAGGATTTTGTACAAACTTTTGGCATTTGCAGATTGGACCTCGTCAGGACATTTCAAGTACAGCCTGGTCTTTTGCCAAACAAGGTTACGCAGGCAAGCCTGGAAGATGCTAGTATCATTTCAAATAGTTTGAAGAAATGTATCCTCAAAAACTCCCAACACTTTGCTGGAAGACATGTGATAGCAGCATTTGCATGCATTTACCGTAAGAATGTATCGTGTCTTGGCCACTGCGTCTCTTTGTGGGCAAACCCTCTGGATGCCCTGGCAAAGATAAAAGGGTAAGCTTTCAGCAATCACTTTGAGGTACATCCTTCTTTGAGGCACTGGCGCTTCATTTGCCCTCGCGCATTTTTCAATTTGGAGCCCAGGCGCGACAGGGAAGGGTTGGCCCGGTGGATCTCGGTGGATCACGGTGGCCCCCATCGAGGTTTGACCGGTCACGCAGCGACAGGAGATCTCTAACACGGTTTGGGCCTTCGCCACCCTGGTTTTGTCTGCTGAGCCCATGTTGGCCGTGGTGGCTGAGGTGGGGATGGGTAAGGGATAGGAGATCATGTTTCACAGTATTTTTGTTGGAAGGGAGTTTGATGAGATTGTTTCTTCAAACTGGGATGATCAAACAACAAGCACTGAGTACTGTACAGCTTTGGCATTGTATGTTTGAGATTGTCCGGGCCTTAGACCAGCTGTAGAGGTTGACAGGTACATCCTACTTTTTGTGTGGTTCAATTGCGGGAAGACACATTGACTTGGACAATGCCACTTCTTGACCCAGGCTGTCTTACCAAAGCTTTGTACTTGGCGGCCACAGGACATCTAGACGACACACAAAATAATGAAAAACCCATTGCAAAAATCGCATTCTTCGTGCCCAAAAATTGATCAACGGTGATCAAACTTGATGATCAGGAGTTAGCCAATAGCGTGTGGGCCTTCGCGAGATTATGCTTCCTCAATGAGGAGTTGATGACTGGAATTGCAGACCGCTTGCTGGTGCTCAGGTGCCACAAAGATCCAAGACAGCTTCAAAAACAGAAACAGACATTTTTGGTCACTTAACTTTTTGGAAAGCTTGTTTTGAAGTACTACTTTTTTCTTTAATTCATTCTTTCCAGAATTCTTGGAGAGGTCCAGTGCCGACGTGGGCAGCTTCACAGTTCAGGAGATGGTCAACACTGTCTGGGCCTATGCGCAGGCTGCGCCTCTTGTGTAGAACAGCAGTATAGCATTACAAACGCACCAAAAACTACCCAAAAGCCCTGAGTTCCTTGGGCAAATAATGTGAAATTATATGGAATTGTCTGACAATGACAGCTGTCCTTCTCCCATAGTTGAACCTCAAGACCTGCTAGGAATTTCATTAAAAGCAACTACTGCAACAAAAACTCCTTTACATCAAATCATGCCAGATTTCATATTTTTATGGGGTATGATTCGGATCCATTCTTTGAAACTTCCGGCTGGTTAGCATCTGTCGGCAGTTTCAGGATACCAACTTTCAGCCTCGTTGCAGGTGATGTTTTGTCACGAGAAGTTATTGGAGTCGATAGCTGAAACAGCCATCCAACACAGCAGTGCGGCCTCTCAGGAAGCTTCACCTTCACAAGTGAAAACCCTGAACAGATTCAATCATTGAACATGATGTGTCCAGACTCCGATGTTTAATGATAGGCAGGGTCGTTGCAAAGATTTTTTTTCGCGAAAGCATTGCAGAAATTGACAAGCAGCAGATTTGTCAACTTGTGTGGCGATTACCCACCAACAATGGCAATTGCATGATGTAATATGTGTAATGCATTGAGATTGGAACATGGATTCAAAACTGCAAGCCTGCACAAATTGGATTGTTTTGCAGCTGCTTTGTGAGGTGAATGGCATCCACGAGATTTAGCCAATACCATATAGGCCTGGAAAAAGGGTGTCTTTCCGTTGTGCTGCCGTTGCCCCCCCATTGTGCGGTTGAGGCTTGGGCGCGTTTAGTGCTGGTGAATGATGAATTGATCGATGCGATTGGCAAAGCATCTTTGGCAAAGGTTGAGCGCATGAATCAGCAGGACATGCTGCTGATTTGAGTGCATCAATCATCGCAGCATTGTTTTTTTTAGGAAATTTGGATCATATGTTGAAATTCTACCAGTTTACCACTATTTAGGTATACCATTTTTTTACTGAGAATGGTGGCCAGTGGCAAGTATCATCAGTCTTGTGTCTTTGAAAATATGTGAGCTTGAGAGGATTTGGCCAACACAGCTTGGTGCTATGCAGCACTGGAGATCCAAGATGCTCCCTTGATCTACGCCATTGCCTACCGGGCATTGACGGTGTATTCCGCCGAGACCAAGATGGAGGTTCCCCAAGGGGTGGGATCAAGGTATTTCCAAGAACTCTGTGGAGTTCAACCATTTTACTAACCCAAGCAATGGCCTAGGCCCAGGCAGATTTGATGGATGATTCATGTCACAATTTTTGGTTGATTTGTGAGTCATTTTCATTACGCTCCCGAAGTTGAAAAAGTGATTCTTGGAAGACCACTTTCCTTTTGGGAAGTTTACTTTTCTACTTTTCAGGGGCAATGCCAAACTTCAAAACCATCGATGCTGGGACCTGTGGGGTCATGTTAAGGTCGCTCGTGACCTTGCTCTCTTGGCCTGGTCGTTGACCAAGCACTGTGCTTAGAAGGTTATTAGGGGATGATAGGGGATGTATTGATGAATGTCAAAACTCAAAATGATGGGTGATGATTGAACCCATGACGATAAATGATGAAACGACGTCTTACAAATTCAATCAATGCAAACCATCCCTGACAATTTTGCTTCAATCCATGGCAATGCAAATGTCAAACGTCATGCACATCTCAGTCTTTGACTTGAGAATGTTTTGAGGAATGTTTGATTCTCACCTGCTTGAGGTTGAGTTTAGCAACAGTCCCGTTGATGAGTTCAATAGCAGAACTCATCCTGAAGCAGATTGAAGCGAAGAGCAGTGGACCGCAGGAGGGGTGTGTGGTCTGGGCAGAGTCGCACAAGCTGCGGTACATGCATGGCATCTTTTTGGTGATCCATGGGGCTAGAAAACTTCAATCTCATGATCTCATGACTGCCACGGCAATCGGATAAAGCCAGGCGCTTGCGAACAGTGCTTGGGCTTTTGCGACCAGCTCCATTCGAAACGAGCGCCATGGCAGGATCTATGCAGTAAAGCAGGGCTTCTTCAAGAAGCAGTCTTCAAATGTTGATTCCATGATTCTGTTAGATTCTAAAGCCTGATGATAAGATAACAGGATTTCTTTGCCTGGAATGTTCTATAAAATGATATATGAAATGAACATCGTTGTTAGTCAGTATTTACATCTCCTTCGCTGCAGGCCTTTGCTCGAGGCGATCGCAAGGCATGATGCCATCTTAACGGGGCGATTCGTTGCTGACTCACCAACCAATCAAACACAAGGAATTCATGTGATAAAATAGCACCCTGTGATGGCCTAGGACATGGGAATCCTTCTGACATATTATCATGACCTCTTTTATTGGTATCTTTTGAAATGTTAGATCCTTAATCCAATAGATATTATGACCTCCTTTTCAATTGGTATCTTTTTGGGCTGATCAACTTTGTTTGTGTTTTTTGCCCAGTTAAGCTTCTCCAATCATGTGCCAGGCTCTCGTTGGACACCTTAACGGAGTTCGATCAACAGGAACTGACCAACACTTCCTGGGCCTTCGCGGAAATTCGCTTCCGCCACATGCCATTGATCGAAGCGAGGCTGAGACCCCCGTCAGGGATGAAAAAAAGGTTGAAAGATGATGAAGATAATGAAGATGATGAAGATGATGAAGATGATGAAAGGAAGAGCTTAGGGAAATTGAACTTTTTGACACTTTTTGACATTTTTTTTGGGGGTGAGGTCATGTTTGAACAGGGTGAACGTTGATATACCTTGATATTGTCAAAGGAAGTTCAGTTGAGAAACTTCCGAATTACGGAGTTTCACCACCGCCGCCACATCTCACCACCCATCTCGCTACATCACACCATCTCACCACATCGCATCACAACATCACCACATCACCACACCACCACATCACCACCACTGCACTGTGACTTTTCTGGGAGGGCACAAAATTTGGTGAGGCCGCCACAGACAACAAGACAGAGCTCGCGTGGAGACTCCAACACCACTACCTGCTCTGCCGCCCCACTGGTGCCGTCGGAGAGGAGGCCATAGCGCCGGCCGAAAGGTCCAAGAAAGACGGGCACGAGCAGCGCAAGCCAGATTGGACACCACCAACGAACCAGAGAGCCACCACACGCTCAGAACTACACTCAGTCCTCGAGAGGGAGCCTTCAGTGCAACACCGCCTACGGGAAAGGGAATTATTGGAAAGGAATCGCATAGGACAAGGAAGGGCGAGGGCAAGGCAACAGCCGGCAAACACTCATCAGCAAAAGCCTCTGAAATCGTCCATTGCCACCAGCCCTTTTGCAGCCACAGTCGCGCAGGTGGTCTCCACCCCCCAGCCGCAGATCAGCAGCACAACGAAGCCGGCCAACTTACGCTTACCCCTGTGGGATTGGGCAGCTACAAGGTGAACAGTCGAGACGGCGTATGAGCATTTCGGGTGGCCAACCCTGGAGGTGCCGACACCACTCTAGAGAGTCTTCCCTTTGAAAAACAACTTACATGCACAACTTAAATCGGTTTGGAAATTGCATTTCCCGAAGAGAGACAACATAGAAATGGAAAATAAATGGGTAGGTAAAAAAGGACGGGGGTCAAGCCTTCCAGCACTGTCATTTACCAGCAGATTAGTGAAGATTAGTAGTGTTTGCCATCCGCCATGCACAGCCGTAGCCATGACGACAGGAAGGTGGAATCAAATGGTCTCGGTCACAATCATCTTGGGTCCACCACAAAAGTATTGGGGGCCCACATCCCTCAAATGGAGAGGCTATTTGGTAACCCAGTTCTGACCAGTTTTCTGTTTATTTTTGGTGGGGGGCAGCATTTTTCTTGCATCATCTTTTCGAGGTTTTTGGAACTGCTTCCTAAACCTACAGTTTTTGATTTTTTTTGGCGCAGGGAACAGAAAACCTTGAGGCCCCAGTTTGTTTGGCAATTTGGTGCGGGTTCTGTCAAAGACAGCGCGTTCCCTCTCCTGGCTCTCGCACTGAGGAGCAGTACGTGCGCGTTGCGGAGGGCACAGAGGATGATCCCTCAGAGTTCGAGTGGCCCATGGAAGAGGCAGACTTTGTGATCTTGTTCGTGCCACCCCCAGACACGGTGGCGAAGATCGCGAAGACCTTCGACGCAGCGCTCGGTGTTGCGCGAGCCAAAGTGGACGTTGGCATGCGAGCCGGAGCCCTGGCTGATTGCTGTCTGTGTGCGATTGTGTGCGGCTGTCTTTGTGCTTAAGGCGATTGTTTTTTTTTTGCGGGCTTGTCTTCGGAAGTTGAGGCCGCTGAGCTGCCGCTCCTTTTTTATATGGAGCGTGGCATCCCTGCGGCTGGAAGCTGAGATGATTGGAAGTGCAAGTATGCTTGCCAGGTGTTCCACACAAGCCCTGAAGCTGCCGTATTTCTCTGTCAGTTTGTGTGGATTCTGCGCTATTGGAAATTTAATGGGTCAGCCTTCCGGCTGAGGTGGGAAAATCTCCGTGGTTTGGCATTTCGATCACTTCTTTCAGGAATGGCTTTCTGGAGGCCCTTTCTGCAAAGCCCAATGCTTGGTTTGTGGCAAAGCCGGTTTGGCCACATCTTCTTTTAAATTGTGATTTTCGTTGTGGCACTGGTTGCATTTCTCAGCGCATGCTTGTTTGTGCGCTGGAAGCTTGTTTTTGGCTTTGATTCCCATTACCCAGCCCATGTCCCAAACAAGCCGGTTCCAACGCGGAGAAAATGCGCTTGTTGGTAGCTAGCTCGCACATGGAGATGGGTTTGAGTGAGTTCAAGTAATATACCATTTGACACCTGTGTGATGCACTATCTTTTACTGATATCACAAAACATGGCGTTATAAATTTTTGAAGGCGTTTTGAATCTGTAAGTAGACATGCACAAGCATGTGGTGACACATTGCATTTTCCACCGTTTGCCAAATTTTATAACTTTTAGATTGCTTTTTGCAAATCATTTTTTGCATGTCCGACCTCCAGGTTGCAATTTTGATATCAATGTGTTCGATATCAATTTTTTGGCATTGTAGGTTGCATGTTTTCAAAACCCCAAGTTCTTACAATAAGGCTATTAACTTTCAACGCAGCATCATGTTTGTGCGTCTCTTTTCGTAGAAGGCGCAAATTTGGTGAAGTTGCGATGTCATTTTTCATGGGTGGCAGGGCAAGCATGTGGTGAAAATTTAGGAGGCAGCCGGAGAACGACATGTTGCATTTTTCAATGCAAAGTGCGCCTCCAATACGGCATGTTCCAAGTTGTGAGGTCGCCCTTGGTGACGTATGTGTGGATGCTTCGGACGGCAGAGGGGGCAGCAACGACTGGTGGCACACACCCATGAAGTGCCCGCGCGTCATCAGCAAAAGAATCAGCCGTATGGTTGTTCCTTTGTCTTTTTTTTGGGCCCCGCTAGTTGAAAGTTTTGGTCCCAGTACATCTATATCAGAAACTTGGCCTGCGCTTTTAGGTTTCGGACATGAAAACCTTGTAGCCCATGCGCATTCAAGAGATCGTGTTCCCAATGTTGCGCAGGTGAGACTTTGGTCTCATGTAAGTTCTGAAGATGTCACAACTAGGAAACTGCCAGCTTTGGCTGGTGGTGTTGCAACCGCTTCAATTTGATTTGTTCATCCGATTCATTTTTGGGTGGTGCCAGTTGTCGATCAGCCTTGCGGGGCGACTGGTTCAAACGTAAGCCAACACTGCTCAGGTTCGTTTTGTGTGTTGTTTTCTGTTTTGTGTTGCTGGCAGGCTCAGCTGCGCCCAAGCGGCAGCGCAGTCGCGCGCAACGGCGCAGGAGAGCTCAAACCAACTCCATTCCTATACGCCGAATGTTCCTTCCCTTTCGGAACTTGGGTTTGGACGCGGCTGCGCGTAGGCAAATTCTTTCTTTGGCTACCCCCCTTCAAATTTTTACAATAAAATGTTAGGGGTTGGGGTCTCTATAAAGATTTTTTTTGGACTCCTACGTCCTTGCAGGTCAGCTGTTTATAGATCGCTCAGATGTGATATGGCTTCAAATTTTATAGTGATTTAATTTTACACAGCATGGAGGTGTTCACAATTTATAGTGAATCTTTGCGTACGTGGTTCAGGATGGGGGTTTTTGTTTTATAGACCGCATGTGCCCAAACGTAGGTGGAGGGTCAACGGCCCTCGGTTTTTTCGAAATTATTTGTGAAACCCGAGGCTCTTAAGCTGCCCTGCAGAGTTTTTCGATGAGTGACCTTACATTGCCAAGAAGAAACTATAAACTTGCCGTGCCTCGCGAACCAAAACTTTTGAGTCCATTGAATCAGGATGAAAAGTCCCAAAACATTGTCTCAAACAAGAGAGCTTGAAGAGGGTCCCACCCAAAACCAAAGGCACCATCACTGGTTTGGGTGGAAATGGATTGTGATGAGCTGATGATGAACACATGCCTGTGATATGATCCGAGATGTTTCTATAAAAATTGCCCCTCACATCTTTACTTTCACACATGTTTTTTTTTAGAATAGAAGCACCAACGCAAGTTGATTGATTGCTGGTTGATGTTCAAAGATGCTGATTCTGGGAGGGGGTAGGGTTCTCATTTTGTAGAGGAAACGAGGGAGAAATTCCAAAGAATATTGCTGAAGAAAAGGGTTGGACCCCAATATTGTATAGTTGTTTTGTTTGTTTCTGTCATGTTTGTATTCATCCTGGGCTTAGATTCTATAGGCTCCAAATGTGTAATCAGAAATGTCAGGCTTTGATTTTATAGATAGCCATGTTTGTAGGGGGTTGAGCGCCCCATGTCATCGCTATAACGTGTTAAGGCCCAACCCTTGGCTTAACACCAATAGGGACCTTTGGTTTTTTTTGCCCCTGAAACTTCCGCCCCCGGCTCGCCGGGAATTACTTGTATCGTAGTGTTTCATCCAGACTTTTACAATAAGGTGAATAATGAATCTTGCAGTGCAATTTTGAGATTTCCGTTTTTGTTCGCAGTTCGGTCGCAATCCTTGGCGCCTTGAGCAATGGCCTGACGGAGGAGGAGGCTGGACGCATAATTTTTTGTTTGAATCTTTTGAAAATTCAATTCATGTGAGCGTACTGGATGCTTATGTCATTGCAGATGCATAAACGACATCAAAACAGCAAAAGTGGCAGGTATCTGACCAACAAAAAACACGGAACATTTTCCACAAGTCCACAGAGATGGAGATCTTCACCATTTGAACGCATCCAAAACTGCGGCAGGTGGCGCGCGGGGGTTATGCCATGGCCTGGGCACAGGATCGTCATGGTCGTCCTGACCACTCCCGAGCGTTGGTTTCACATTTCATTGCCAGAATCTCAGGTTTTTCCCGTTGACCGTCCTGCTAGTTTCAATAAGGTAGATAATCCAAAGTTAATTCCAAGACATCCCCGGAACATACCCCAAATACCTTAAATACAAAACATTAAAGGATTTCGTTCATACAGATGGTGGTTGAGGGTCCGGGGTAATTATGTTCCAAAGGTATCTTGGAGTTTTCTTGGACAATCATGATCCAAATGGAGGTAGACACATTATAATATCAATATAATATAAAAATGTTTAACGTACTTCAAGGTATGACAGTACAGGCAATGAATTTATACCGTGACCGTGACCGATCTTAGCCGTCACAAGATCAACCCTGGAGGCTGGTGCTCGGTGCCACAGCATGGCCTGGGGGTTGATGATTCAAGACGAGGATTTGGACATTGGTCATCACTGACTCTGACTGGCATAAAGCAAGATGCATGGCTTGACAAATGCCATTTGCAGACATGTTGAGATGTCTGGGAAGGTTTCTATGTTGGCAAGTCCTTTTTACATTTAAGTTTTTTGTTTGTTATAGCCTTTTCACCTTCCAGTTGTGCACACTTTGCATTGGGGCGTCAGGGATGTTGGGGAAATTTTGACAGGAGTGGCGCCATCACGCCCCGCCCCATGGTGCAGTGCGTGCGCTGGAGGTGTGGCATGTCACCAGGAGGGGAACTATGAGATCGCTATAAGATTGTTAAGGATTTGAGTTGGGCATAGAATGACTAAGATTTGAAGAGACAGTGATAGGGATAGATAGTAAATGCCAATTGTTGAATGTTGAAACACTTAGTTTGTATTACATTCTGACACCGCTGGATGTACTCACAACGACGACGACATCCCGCAGGCCATGGCGAGCACCGCTGACTTCGCCAGAGATCCAGCAGAGCTGGAGGAAAAAACAACAGAAGATGAAGGCAAAGCACAGGTACAGGTGATTTTATTGAAGCATGTTCAAACCAGAGCTTGGAGAGGATGAGAGCCAGTGTGAATGTTGCCAAACCAGCATGAGTCCAAGTAAGAGTGGATTTTACAGCGAGACTTGGGCTATGATGGGATTTTGCTTGGAGTTCACTTGTATTTCCTCAAGAAATCTTGGCTTATGCGGACTTGGAAGCCACTTAGGAGTGGCAGGGGTTGGAAGTTGACTCCAAGACCTAACTTAGCCAGTTCGCAAACGCTGATTTTGTTGTGTGTGGCCTTCATTTTTGTCCCATCCTTGGCCTTCATGGCGAAACGCGCGATGCCACAGCCCATCGTCTTTGTGACGGGCAACGCGAAGAAACTGGAAGAGGCTGAAATCACTTGAAAGGATTCAAAAACAGAATGCCCTTCAAACCATTTGAAAGTATAGCCTTACAGCGACGTTTTCTCAAAAGGATTAGAGCGGGGGACTAGCGCTTAGAATAGTGACCCCTCCATCAGTAGCCGGGGAAAGAATTCTGAGTGCTTGGGTAACGGTGTGCATTTAGAATATTCCCGCTACCCCAGTAAAACGATTGTGCTTTCCCGGACCACTTGTTAAGACAAGAAACGCACAAAATGAACGCAAACAGAAAAAATCTCTGCTACTAGTATTCTTATCATTACCATGATTTAAATAAAATTCTTTTCAACTGCTTCATGTGTAAAAAAGGAGATAGTGGGGAGCCAACATGGTTCCGATACAAATTAGCACAAATTGGCATCACTTGACTCCCTCAATTGCACCATTTGAGCAAGTTGTCAGGTGAAGCAAATCTTATCTTCGGGTGCTGAAGAGATGCCCTTTGAGGTGACTTCCCAAAAGGCGAAGCCTGCAGAAGATCCTATGTCAAACATGTGGTGTGCGTCGCATAGAATTTGATGTATACATATGTATACAAGATCATACAAGTATAAATTATAGAGTTTTTCATGAATTCCCAGAAACGTGAGATTTAGGATATTGAAACATGAAGAGTTTTCGAAGGTTCATGATCAGCACAGTGTCGATATGTATCGTTGCCCTTTTACTGTACTGTTTTGGCATGTTTCCAACTCAGAAATCCTGGAGACTCGAAAAAGGCTATAAAGAACATATGGTTCGAATTAACAGGCTGCCAAGATATGGACCCTTCCCAAAAAATCTCTCAGTAAATTTCCGGTGAGGGTGCGTAGCAAAATATGCCAACGTTGCAGGTGGATTTGCCTGAGTTACAGGGTGCTACCTGCGAAGAGATTGCCATCCAGAAATGTAAGATGGCTGCAGAGCATGTGAAGGGCCCAGTAATGTGCGAAGATACCTCCCTTTGTTACCATGCTCTCAAAGGTCTACCAGGCACACATCTTGATTGTGTGGTGTTTTTGGGTGGCTTGGGTGGGACTGTGGCACATCGAGAACAGCAAAGAACAGGCCCAGGCAACACCTGTTAAGGGAAAAGACAGCCTTGATAGGTACCTAAAACGAAACACTGTGCCTTAATATTAGAGTCTTAAGGGGGTGTTTGCTTTATGCATCTTTATTCTATGAACTTTTGATGACCAAATCCATGCAGTTGACTTATGGCACGCGTTTTTTGGGGGGGTGCAGGTCCTTACATCAAGTGGTTCCTTCAGAGCTTGGGACATGAAGGTTTGAACAAGCTCTTGGCGGGCTATGATGACAAATCTGCCTATGCCCAGCTTCTTGATTTTCGAATGTTTGGCTTGTTGGAATTGGCACCCGATTTTCGAAAGCAGAGTTGTTTGCACTCAGAAAATGCCTTGAAATCAGACCAAGAATTTGCCGCAGTTGATGTTGCGATTTTCGGTGGCCCCCCAAGTTTGCCAAAGAATGGAAACAGCAGCAGCAGCACCAATCACCACCACAACTTCAACTTCAACACCTTCAACTTTCCATACTCCCATTCCATTCC
>OMLO01003762.1_pt1 | contig 12554 bp, 12 predicted proteins | sample 1674811 | NCBI WGS metagenome assembly OMLO01 (sample SAMN06265003, study PRJEB25207) | coral metagenome | isolation source: Coral host | place: Mexico:La Bocana,Puerto Morelos, Mexico | collected 2008-11-13
GAAGCAAAATCCACAGCTTGCAAGGGAAGAAAAGGACAATCTCAGAATATATCAAGATTGTAAATGACTGTTTCCAAAACTGCAGTAGCGTTTTTAGATGTTTGTTGCTTATTTTGCATCTGTTTTTCTCTGCATTTCCTGAAATTTCTGCGGAATATATACATCTTCGGTAAGCAAACAGTTCGCTGGAAAGTCCACCTTTTAACCTCTGCAAATTAATCAAGATATCCACCTTTTAACCTCTGCAAATTAATCAAGATAGAACTCAACATGACAGCTTGTTGTGGTTGCTGAACCGAGTGTATTAGCATGTTTGTGTTGCACCTTGTGAATTTGGCATGTGAGACAAGGACGGCATTTACCATCACCAGAGTGTGTGTGTCTTTTAGTTGTTATATCAACGATGTTTACCTGCCAGTGGTCAGGGATGCTGAGGGTCTTCCACGTGACCTTCAGACAGCTGAGGTCATATGCTGGTGGCATCTCTTCATAACGAGTTCTCCGGTGAATTCTGATGTGTGAACCCGGTGACGGAAGACCCACCCACGTGGTAGGAGGGGCAGCGGCGTAGGACGAGACTATGGGAAAAGGGTTCTCAGCTGCACAAGGGGAAAATATCAAAGTCGTGTCAGGGGGTTTTCACGCGCGATCATCCCTTGTTTTGGTCAGATTTTATACTTTACGGTACCTGCCTCGCAATGGGGCAGAAGTTGATGTACTTCACTCATATAGTGGTTGATAAAAGATGCTTAAGGTTGCAAGTTTACTATTTGACTATTTGATTGGAAAGGGATTGTTTGACCAACGAGGATTTGCTTAGAATCTAGTCTGAATCACCAACTGACTTGCCACCAACTTGGTTATACAACCATTGATTGCCTACCACTAGGAAGAGTCTCTCCCCTTCAACGATGCCAAGGCATCATTGGTGTGTATTGGTGTCAGGTTTTTGCCAATTTTCCACCACCTTGGACCAATTTATATTGCAGCATTTGGTTGTTCGTAGTTGCTTGAGTCAACCATCAGCTCTTTCCATGGTGAGATGATGCTTTCAGTAGATGAAGAGATGACTTGTGAAGAAGGATGCGAAGAATCGACAGGCATGGCAATTAACTATAGCGGTAAAAATCATATTTGTGATTTGTAATTAGCAGGTATACTTATGAAAATGGTTCCATTTTGGGCATTCCAACTTGGGACACAAGTCAGGAGCAGTGGAAGTTTTGTGGAAACAATCAAATCTGCATGTTGAATACCTAACCCTATTGCCATATCTTCATGCTTCTATGGAAAATGATCCCAGCCGCGTTTTAGAGAAATGTTGATTTCATCCAGTTTCCAAAGAACTAGACCATATTGAATACAACCTTGGATAAATTGTTGACTTGCACCTCAAAACGGGGTCCTAGATCATCCACAAATACATGGCATTGTGTGTATCTGTTTATTTATGCCATTTATGTCTATACATACACATACACTACGGGAATAATTAGACTGTAACACAATACCATCCCACGAGTTCAGCTCGTTCCGGGGCTTTCCACTCCCCCTGGCCGTCGCCATGGGCCGATTTTCGCGATCAACTCCGGCTGCTTAGCTCGATTTTCCAATAGTCTATGGCCGTTTCTTACGGAAAGGAGTCACGGGTTGTGGTTTTATTGATATTTTTTGACCACGTGATCATCATCATCATCATCATCATCATCATCATCATCATCATCATCATTTTCTTGATCACACAAAAAACATAACAATCACCCGCAAAAAATCTGCCCCTAGGTCTCTGCTCGCTCGACGGCCGTGACGGGAGGCGCCACGAAATTGGTGTGACACTGAAGGTATGTGTACACACAAAGTTTACCCCCTGGAAGTTCACCAAAATAGCCCCTGAAAATATACCATCCGAAAAGGAGAGGATCATCTTCCAACCATCATTTTTCAGGGGCTACGTTATAAATTCGGGAGGGTATCAAAGTTTTATTGTATGTACTGTAAGCTAGACGTGCTGTAGCTTTCATGACTGATGATGATTTGGTGCATACCGACTCATAGGGTCCAGGGGATTCAGCTTGGACTCGGACGATTCAGCACCTGCTTTGGGTGGAAAAATTTCAGCAGGAAGATTGTGCAATAGAATCCCCAGAATTCAACATCAAGAGAGCTGGATGATTGTTTCTGATTCTAATAAATAGCTTGCTACTGTACACCCCTGATAACTAACATAGAACCTGAAATCACTTTTTTAGGGTTCCATGTTAGTTTTCGGTTTTGCATTTTTTTTTTCAAACGAGGCTTCTAGTGGACACGGCTAGTGGTCCGACAGTTGATCATGTCGTTCATATGTGAAGCTAAGATCACTCGGCTGTTATTTTGGGAGTCCTTCATCCTTCATCCAAAAAATCTGTGTGAAAAATGCTTACCCTCCAGGAAACAAACATATCCCACCGATTCCCAAAAGGAAAATCATCTTCAAACATGCCATTAATCACAAGGATATGTTTTTTTTTCCCTGAGGGATATATAAACATCATCATTTTGAGGAGTGCCCAAAGTATATACTCCGATCGCAATCTTGAAACCCTGAAACCCCCTCTCCTGAAACTCAGTCTCACGACCCACTTCTGCCATGAGTTGGACTGTCCGGGGAACCTGGAAAGTTGCCTGGGGGGAAGATTCACTCCTTACTCCGGGGGGCTAAAGTTGGCTAAGGATCAGTTGGTAATTTATAGCAATTTGGGATTCAAGATGTTTTTTTTTCACCAATCCAACAAACAAAACAAATCGTTTCAAATCGTTTTAAACAAAAAAAACCTCTGAGAATCGGTCGAAAAAAGAACTCGACAGTGGGAACTGTCGGTCAACAAAAACTTGGGGATTGATGATTGATTCGACTCCTTGTTCGCCGAGAACAAGAACTGTCGACCTTCATGAATTGTGGGCGAATCAGATCGGTTATCATCCAAGATGTTTCAATCTATGTAAAGTTTGGACACATTTGGCTGAACTGAGACTTTCATAGATTTTCCACATGTGGCTATTGGGCCTCCTTCGAATTTTGATTATTGTGATGGTGACCTATGGTGGCAGAAAATCTCTTGAAGGGGCTTCAAGACATCAAACGTTTGAAATTTGGAGTATAGTTTTGCAGCATAGGATTGATTGGATTGTACACCCCACGCAATTCATAGGAGAATAGATGATAGTTTATCATTGAAGCGATTCATGAAATTAGTCAATCAGATGTATCAAATCTATAAATCTATTCGAATCTGAGATTTGACTCATTTCAATCAGAGTCTATGAATCCTCCTTTGCCAAGGCACGTAGTGGTGTCAGCCGTGGTGCGTGGTGACCTAGCCAACGGAGTTTTGAGGAGCCGGGAAAAGTGAAACGCTTCCCACTAGGAGACTATACTCCATACCATCCATGTATGATATATTTACCTGCATTTAGTTGATGTTTATGGTAAATGTAGGTAATATGCAATAATAGATGGATCCTTTGGGTACTAAAGATATTCCATCCTTGTATTTTAGTATGTTCCATTATTCACCAGAAAAAACAATGGAGTGTTGAGTCTTGAGACCGCAAGACGTACATGCTTGCAGTGTTTTTGTTGGTTTTCTCGTTGGCTTTGTGAAGGTGTCACAAATCTTGCAAGAGCCCTGTTTCGTGGTCCTTTTGGGGATTTTCCTTGGCAAACCGCGGCAAACAGTCAAGACATGCCCATAACTAGAGCAGGCCATGTACTACTCGCGTTAGTGAATCAATTGTTCACCGAGTCTGACATGGTTTTCTGATGTTTTCTTGTGTTTTCTCAAAATAGTGTGATGGAATCCTGTTGTCACTGAGCGCGTTTTGCATCTTTTTTGCTTCGTATGAAGCTGGACCCTTTCAGGCCACTCCAACCCCTCGCAGTGTGCACCGTCGGTGTTGGACTTAGACAACGGAGGGATCAAGAGAGCCATGCTTCACCCAGACTTGGACTGCTAAAATTATCGACTTCAAGCCTCCGATATGCTTTGGGTTGTCCCCCTTGCCCAGGATTAATAATCACCACCAGGATTATCATATTTTTTAGTAGGGGATCGCTATAACGCTTCATTTGTCACTGTTACTGGGAGGGCCAGGGGGGACAACCCACTATGCACAGTAACTGAGTTGAGGCCGCAATCAGCTGCATCGGTGGATTCTGTGGTAGAGGGGCCCAAGCATCACTGGGACAATCTTGCAATACGAAGAGACTCACATGACTTTTGAATACTTATGATATTATTATGATACTCTCAGAAGTCCTGCCCAGATGCGGGCGACATGTATAATTAAGATGAGATCGTGGGTTCAGGATGAGCAGTGTCCGACTGTTGGGGTGCAGATGTTGCCTTTCTGGCTCCTTTGATTCTTACTTCATTGTTCTTCCTTCTTCTTGTTTGTTGTTTTCATTGTCTTCGGCATCCCGTAGACAGTTTCAGAACCCCTTTTTTTGAAGTCAATTATGCGTGGAATCGATTTTCCAAAATTTGGAGGTTTGACACAGATTTCCATTACCCCCCTGAAGACTAACATACATTACCCCTTCAAGATCCTTCAAGAATGATGGTTGGAAGAAATTTCCTTTAAACTCCCTATGAATTTTCGGGGGGTACCTTCAGATATTTTACTTGGCATCACAGCCAAAATTGCAGATTCAGAATGTTTAAAGCTGCCAAAGATGATATATATATATATTTATATATATACACCGGCGTTTTAGAGAGCAACAATTTGTTTCCGATTGATCTTCCCAAATTTTGTTCAAACCTCCAAGGTTTGAACTGTGATTCAAGGTCAAATTTATAGCCCTGAAGGTTTCAATGGTTGTTACAGGGTGATGTTTTGAGCCTATAAGGTGGGAGCTTTGCCGAACACCGTTGAAGAATCGTGGGGGGACCTAAAGTTTTGAAGGGTGATGTATTCCGGTCGGAAGAATCCGAATGATTATTTTAATGGACTGGATGGATGTGGATTCCTGTCAACGTGCTTCAAAAACATCAACATTCGCTTGTTTCCTGAGTCGTCACACAGTTTGGTTGCCTTGGAAAGTAGTAGAAAGATTGATGATGACAATGAAGATGCAACTCTTACTCCCTTGTTTGCTCCAAGTGCAGGAAACCTCTATTTTGTAAAGATTATGCAAATTGTTTATGGGAATTTTTAGTGAACAACTCTTGGAATTCATATTTCATGACTCCCTTTTGTGCAACCACAGAGCCAAGATCTAAATTATGAAACATCATCCCCTACAAGCAGCTAAGCATGCGAACCTGCAGCATTACGAAAGAAGGAACTTGTTGAAATTCAGGCAAGGAAACCAACATTGACAAAGATCGTGGCAGAAGAAAAGCCCCTCCACTTTCCTTCCAAGTGACCTTTTCATCACCTGAATGATGCCATGATTCCGATACATCTTAACCAGATCCTTTCATTTCTACCTTGCAAGATTGCGGACCCGAGGACTGGAACGAATCCGCCTGAAGAATGTGGGGGTCCTAGGCATCGTTTAGTGGAACCCACGGTGTTGAGAGGTGAAACAAGTTGGAGTGATTAGATGGAATGAGTCTCCCAAAAATGTGAGGTGTATTGGAAGACCATCATTTTTTCAGTGATGAGTTTGTGTACTCATTTTGACCCAAAGTGTTGACTCTCAATTGAAAATCAGAATCAATCTCAAGATGTTGATACAAGATATATATTCCCCTCATGCGCAAGAGATTTTTTTCGTTGATTGAGTTAATGGAACTATGATGGTTAGCTCAAGTTGAATCCCAATCCCAAGGCCTGCCACCTTATCCTGGAACGGAAGCAGAATGGAGCATGGAAAGGCGAGAGACGTTTTTAAGGTGAGAATCAGGACATCATGAAATACAATGAAAGGTGTTATAAGTCATAAGTCATAAGTATAAGATACCATGAAAACAGCATTAAATATTAAACAGATACCAATATGAAATATGATCAACATCTATGAAGTACTGAAATAACCCTTTGAAATACTAAGTACATGAAATCTTTTTGGAATATTTTGGAAACCTCTTTCAATGTACTCTTTCAGTTGATTAAGTTGGTCAGATTTTTTGAGCATTTTTTTTCTCCCTGCGTTGAGGCGATGGATGCTCAGACGGACACGTGCCATCACTGACAAGGTAAGGCCTTATTAAGGGATGATTGACTGATTAACCACCATCATCTCTGTTGCATTTGGCATTGGGGGGGGTTACTCTTAGATTGCCATGATACATTTGGAATTTTCCCTTTGCATTTAGTATTTTTTTGGGATCGTTGAAAATGAATGATGATGATGATGATGATGATGAAGGCATTTTTTCCCAGGCCCCAAGGAAGAAATATGACCCCCTTAAAACAGTTGAGATGGGAGTTGCGAGAGTGGATACCTTTGGGGTTTGCTTCCGCATCTCAGGTCATGGGACAGGAGAAAACCGCAGCTCTCCATGGCTGGGCGGAACGTCAGGGGGCTTAAAAAGGTGAGGTGAGATGTGTCCAGGTAACCCCACACTGGAATGGCTGTTCCAGTGGTAAGCATAGGGTGCATTTTTTCTCACTGTTTCGAAAATGATGCTACCATAGCACAGTGACTCTTTTCACTGACTGGTATAGAGCGAATTGGTATGGTAAAAGGATGCAAAAGGAAGTAAAAGGTATATACGGTAATTGTCAAAGCCGTGTGATTTTTAATGAGAGCAACAGATTTGTAATAGCGAGATTTGGAAAGTCCAACCGTTTTTTTATGGTCACTCACTCATCCAACCACTGCACTTATTATCCTTCGTAATCGAACATAGCGGGGCCGGAAAAATTTAGCATTGAAACTGTATTCTGGAATTATCAATTATATCTACATATTTCATCTTGAAATTTCGTTGGATTTCTAACCAACGATGCGTTTATTTTACTAAAAGAAGGGTGAGCTGGCATGAATTTTCCAGGTCGCTTCTTGGTGAACAAACACCAAGGTCGTGCACGTGTGGAAGAGGAAATCAGTAGAACTGCAGAGGTACGAATGGGCGCAACATTCAGACTGCCTCATGTTGGAAGATTCTACAGGTTAAATTTATTTATTAAATAAATTTTAGGTGATACTTGTAGGATGAACATTTGGAAATGTTGTGTTGATGTTGATCTTATATGGATGTTTCCGAAAATAGTGGGTTTTCCCCCCGAATCATCCATTTTAATAGGGTTTTCCATCATAAACCATCCATTTTAGGGTACCCATATTTTTGGAAACACCCATATGAATCTATGATCTTTTTTGGGGGAATGGACTTGAGACTTCACTTTGAGATGTTTGAAGTGTGCCAATCTTTCTTGGTTTCTGAACTGGGTGATGTGTTCGACTAGATGTTAGAGGTTGGAGACTGCACCGTGTAAAACCGTGTAAAACCCTGCCTTTTCAAGATGTATAGTATAGTGTATGCTGTTGCGTACAGATGCAATCAATCAAAATCTGACAAAGGATGACAAAGGTGTGTAATTGTTATATTATACACAGAACCTCATCATATTCTTTAATGTCATGCATCATGTGTGAGTTGTGAGGTGTGATGCATCATCGATTATGTTGATACACATCCTCCTCATCATCCATCATCCATCAACATCAATCATCCAACCTCATCCAACATCATCAAACATCAACCTCCCGAAACATCATCATTGAACAGCCTTGCTGTTTAACACAAACAAAAACAAACGGCCACATTTTTGGTTCCCTTTTAACGCCAGGCCACCCGTTTTCAATGCGCCTTGGAGGAACGACGCTACGTAGAACCTCCCGATGCTGCGGAGGTGGAACCGGCCAAGAGGATGGTGTTGGGCATGGGATAAAAAGTCTCCTGAAAAAAAAGCTGATGTTTAGCTACGTGATTTTAAGTGGCTTAAAAATGCTTAAAAGGTGGTTCAACTACTTGTTTTATTTAAAGATGTTTAAAGGTTTTGTTAGCTAAAAAGTATATATATATATATAAATATAAACAAAAAGACACATGTTGCGACCAAGCTCAGATGGGAGCGTTTGATTGGGGATGAGATGATTTCACCAGAATTGCAATAGCCAAAGTGGGATTGTTCGACTTGTTCGAGGACAACTTTTATTTACATGAAATAGGCGGGATTTTACCAGGGGTTTAGCAGATGTACAAGGGTTGTATTCTATGTATTCCGTTTTACTAGATTCTTACTGGATGCTTACCAGATTTTGGTAGATGTTTATTTTACAGAGGTTTCCAAATAATGCCAATATTTTCATTAGATTTGTCTAATCGTTCCATGGTTTCAGATTTTCCAGATGCTCACCCAACGCTGCCCCATACTTCACCAAATTTTAACAATGGTGTACCATGCGACTGGCAGATCTTATTATATACATCATCTTAATTAAGATCATTACATTTTACTTTTGTTTTGCTCTTAACATATTTTTTACCAGATTCTATGACGTATGTGTGTGTGTGTGTGTCTGTGTTTCTATGTGTTTCCCAGTTAGGTTTGGGGGCTTTGTGTTTAAGCCCCACCTTTCGTTGAGATCCTCACAGATCAGATACCACTTCGAGAGTTTTTTGTTAACAGGACATCGAAGCCACTGTGACTTGCGAGGACCGAAAATTGACACAGTTTGGTTTGGGTAAATTGATAATCGTAAGTTATAAATTCAACTTGATGGAAGTTCAATGCTTCAATTTACTGTATCAAATGTAACTATTATTAATGATATTTGTTCAAGTATCTTTGAAAGTTCCATCAACTTAGCGAAGTGAAGTGTTGAATAAGCCACATGTTTGCTTACATCCTGAGTTTCTTTAATGCTTATTGTGTAACAAAAAGTTTATCCACACCCACTCAGGTTGTATACCGAACATCATCCTGTTGGAACCATGCCTGTTAAGCACAACACGTACAGCCATTCCAATATGAAAAGTTATTGGCTGTTGGTAAAGAGGTAGATGGATGGTGTGTGAGTGTGTGTGTTCCAAAGGTGTGTTGGAACAATCTTTCAATTGACCACTTATCCTGGCTTTATTAGATACTTTGTATTGCTTCCTTGTGCGAGGATGATAGCATGAGCAGAGTGTCCAAGGAGATTCATTCGGTGCGAAGGCGGGGCGTAGCATTTTCAGGAAGCAGGGTTGAAAGTGACCATGCTATCCCAGAAAAGCTTGGAAGATTACCGTTGAAATACGTTTTAGGATGATTTAGGTCATAGTATATATACACATATGATCCAGTGTCCCTTGGTACCCCACCACCCCAAGGTATGGTACCCCCCCATATATGTATTTACATATATACCTGAAGCCTAAACCATCAGTTTTTAAATGGATGGAAATGGTGATTTGACAATCATTTTCCATGTAAAGATTTGGTTCATCATCCAATGTCCAATTGAAACAACCAAGTGCTGCTAATTTCCATCAACTTTACCCCTAAAACCAACCACAGTTGCCGAAAAAAATGGTACACTAGGCTTTCCAGGTATACATCTTCATGACAAACCTCCCAGTGAAGGTTTGTCACCTTGGCAGCCAATGGCCCAGGCCAGAACCTCCACGTATCGATGTGTCACAGCCACAGGCCTTATCTCAGGCCATGCAACGGGGTGATGAATCGAAGGGACCATGTTTTTTTTGCATGTTTCTTCAAGATAGCCCAACAATAAAAAATCCAAGGATGATGATGATGATGATGATGATGATGATGATGATGATGATGCTGATGCTGGTGATGATGATGATCATTATGTGTAGTGTAATGTGTAATACATATTATTATATAGATATTTGCTTGTGTTCTGGAACTTTTGAAGGGTCATGGTATGAAGGTTCTTTTCCTACACAAATTCATTTGTCCCTTGGAAATCCGGAGGTCGACCTTCGCAACAAAACTACCCCGAGCGCTCTCAGGTGACACGTTTTGCGGCGGAGAAGGCGAAACCAAAGGCTCTTAACTCAAGGACCTCCAGTGATGGGGCAACATCCGTGGATCTCCCTTTGTAGGGGTTCCCTACTAAAAATTCAATCATCCTGGTGGTGACTGTTACTGGGCGGGGAGTAGATCCAAGATTATCTGCATGGATTTTTTGTGTCTGGTTACGGGGTGGAAATTGATTTTTTTATGGAGAACTTGTTGTGTCCAATCCCCCCAAAAAATAACCAAACAGCAGGTACCGGTACAAGTTTGGGGGTTTGAAAGGGGTGATGAAGGAACAACTACAGTAGTTGAAGTGATATACTAAGATCAATGTACTGTAATTTCTTAGAGTTTGGCAAAGCTAAAGCTGCCAACAGTTTAGCAAACTGAAGTTCCAATCAGCAAGACATCATTTCATTGCTCTATGTCTACATTGTGAAACCAAGCACATGAGCACATACATTGTGCATTAAGTAAAGACTAAGGGCCAAAAATGAGATAAGGGTCCGATCTTCCCAGCGCAAATGCTCTACCAGTCGGGTCGAACAGTTTGATGTTCTACCAGTAGTAGTGAAGTCTACTGAGTCAAACGGAAAAGCGGTCAAACACATAGGATCAGATACTCCTTCATGTTTATGATATGATGCAACTGCACGTGTTCCTGCATGTTTAGAGTGTTACCATGCAAAAGAGTTGCAGGTGTCTAATATGTCATTAGACTCCAATCCTTTAGAATAAAGGGATTGGGATTGAATGGAACGACATGGAATCTCCATTTGATATCCACTGATTTACGACATGTTTCCCTTCCACTGTTGAAGTTTGTTGCAGGATTGCTCACTTGCGGCGGATTCATGCACATTTGATTGAAGATGTTTGGCACTGAGATTTGGGATTGGATGTTTGGAACTTGAGTTTCCACTTTATGAGGTGAAAAGGGAAAATCCATTGTCAATTCACGATGATGAAAATCATCACTTTGGTTTGCCTTTAAAAAACTGACCATTCAAATCGCAGGCATGAATTTCTGATGAAATTTTTCGATTTCCACTCCAAGAAGTAGGCCTTTTGATAGATTCTGCAATCCAGTGGATTGTTTCACTGGGTCACCAAAAGTTTTCAGGTACCAAAAATGGAGGTGTTGTACCTTATAAGGCTGTTTTAGGGATGGGACTTCCCTTCCACACACAGCTTACTGTAACAATTTTTGATGAACTGGGGTTGTTGGTGTGACTTTTCAGGAGGAGTTTGCTGAGGACCTAGGCACGATTTTTCCCGGTTTCCGTGGCGACCTGTGGGGTGGTCTGAATGCGCGAAGATGGGGAGAGTCCCCTTTTCCAAATTGGGGGGGTGCTGATAGGGTCCATATTCAGTATTTTTTGCTTACTGATTATGTATCTACAGGAATCTGTTACATACAGATTCTCAATCTAGAATCTACCCTCCAAATCCTGGATCGGGTGAAGGTTGTTGAAAGATCAGGTTGTTTCAACTAACTGTCCTCATGTGTCCATGTTGTGCTCTGTGGTAAGGATGTCATTGCCTTGCTCAGGCGGAGAAGAAACCGAAGCTGAGGAGACCAGGATGTTCCTTGCTCTCAAGTTCATCTAAGATTTCTAAACGGATAAGTGACTTTTCGTGACCTCCAAGAAAAATGCCTTGGGATGGAGGTCTAAAATGACCACATGCGAAAGTAGAGTAATTATAGTTTTACCAAATTCATATTGAATGGAAGCTTCGAGAACATTTTTACTATTTCCACAATTTGATGTAATATTACTTTCTAGGAAAACACTAGATGAAGTTGCTTGAAATTGCATAGAGTGATACGAGATTCCTTTGGTCCTGAACTTAATACTTTAATCCGTTTCCGAAAACTCACCTAACCATAAGCCCTGAAGGTTAGTGGGGTTGGAAGATGATGTTTTTCCTTTTTCGGATCCCCTATTTATTTTTCCAGGGAGGCTACGAGGGTAACTGTGGCACCCTTCCGTTTGCCCTTTTAGCTGAGGTTGAGCGCATACGTATCTTGTCACCGGGAATTGGCGCCGATTTGGCGGGTATGATGGGTTTCGGTGCTTATAAAGATGGACCCCCCATATACCAGTTATAAATGGGTTATAACTCCACTTCTAGGGCATCTGTTACGCATTTTATAGGGCCATCTTGTAAGATTAATGTCTTGGGTTGAGTAAATTACGAAATGACCCGCGGCGAGAAACCAGTGAAATAGAATATCATGGATTTCTTTCCAAACGGAGCTGAACCAAGGCACAACAAGGAGACAAGCAACAAGCAGAGAAACAACAACCGCTAGGCAACCTGCAACCAACAACTCACCGCTGTTTCCCAACAACAATCACAGCAACCAATAACAACCAACAACCACAAGACAACACCAACAGCAACAGCCAAATACAGCCAACTACAACAAAGCAACAACCAACCACAACATCAACAACAACAACAACAAAAACAACAACAACAACAACAACAACAACAACAACAACAACAACAGACAACAGACAACAGACAACAGACAACAGACAACAGACAACAGACAACAGACAACAGACAACAGACAACAG
>OMLO01003763.1_pt1 | contig 12546 bp, 9 predicted proteins | sample 1674811 | NCBI WGS metagenome assembly OMLO01 (sample SAMN06265003, study PRJEB25207) | coral metagenome | isolation source: Coral host | place: Mexico:La Bocana,Puerto Morelos, Mexico | collected 2008-11-13
GTGAGCGGGCAAGATCGAAAATTTCCGCCCGCTCCCGGAACCAATCAGATTGCAGGATTTAGAGAATTCCGCCCGCTTACAAGCCAAGAAAAAAATAAATTGTCTTATTCTACACTGGGGCAGCAAAGAGACTGTCATCATAGTTTATGTCTGCAGACAACCCAAGTGGCCCTTCAGACTGGAGTTAATCTTAGTTTCTGTAGCATGAAGTGACTACTGGGGTACAATGCTGAAATCTCCCCCGGTCTTCTGTGCAGGTGACCATACATCTCCTTGATACAAAGGAAACTGCTGTATTTTCACATGACTTTTGTTGTTTGTTTGCATTTTTTGGGAAAAATTTTTTGAAATATTTGAGGATTCTTTGTGGTTGAAGATTGGCAGAGTTCTATAATTATTAAAACTTTGTCTTTATTAGGGTTTCAACAAGTTTAGTTTGGCATGCCTATGAAAGCCGTCAACAATGGAGTCAAAACACTGTGGTTAAATATGTACCTGAGTCAATCATTGTCCTTGCTGGTGGGCATTTAAGTCGCAGGATGTATGCTGTGGTGGGAAGAAGCACAGCTATAACAGATGCTGCAGACATGGCTTTAATTCCCTCATCACTTATTTCTTCAAGATGGCTTATTGCCCTTGCACCAAGCTCGGCTCCTAGCTGACATGCAAACATTAAATAGCTGAGTGTTCGTTTGTCAAGAGCCTTTCAAGTATAAAGGTCACTTAAGTACAGCAAAAGCTACATGTCACAAGCTTTTCTACAATTCGCAGATGACAGTGATGACAATGACATAGCCCTCACCCATTTTATTTTATTCCTCAGTTAGTACGCATGCTGTGATTGGTCAATTTAACAGGCCATACTCTATGGTACGGCCCCCTAAATTCAAAAGTCTGTTCTTTGATCCCAGAGATATAATATATATCTTACTATAAATCTCATTTTCTCAGAATTTCTCTCAATATATAACAACATTAGAGATCATTGTAGTTTTCATGAGACTTAGGCAGTTGTGAATGAGACAAATCCTTGAAAAATTCACACCTGAAAGAGACTACTCTGTAACTGATCAATGATCCTGTTCATCACAGAAGTCATGGGTTTAAAAACTCAATCCCTATCTTACAGTACAGATCAGTTCTGACTTGAGAAAGAGTTGAATTTAAATATACCTCAGCAGCTTTCATAGGATGCAATTCGTCACCATGGAAATTTAGAGCTAATCCAGCAGCTTTTCCTGCTTTAAGAATCCTCCTGGTTTCATCTAAACCAAACACACCCTTCTCACAAAACACATCAATGTTGTCAACAATTACTTCGTCATTTTTCATCAGTTCCTGAAGCTTAGGAATCTGGCAATTGATAACATTATCAGTTGCTTCTTCTGAAGTACTTCCTCTAAGAGAACAACAACAAATTAAAACAAAAAGAAGAATCATTTTTGTGATACAAAATGCTAATACATAAAGAGTGTGTAGACTATGAGTACTGGTAGTCCATTTCCCTTTTTTTCTGATGGTTTTCTTTTACATCACACGGCACAAACTAAGCAAAAGAGGGCCTGCAAATGCACTTGTAGTCAAGCTGGAGTGTGGCCATACATGACTTTTTTTCTTACCATATGCTCAACACATTGTTGCTCAACGTGCCAGTGGGCATAATGGGCAGTGAGTGAGTGAGTGCTCAAACACATTAAAATGTGTTGTATACCTACTTAGGTATGGAGTGTGCTCCACAGAACGTGCTAGAAATCTCAATAGGTAACTCTCTTTTGGCCTTCTCAATGACCCTCAACATCTTCATTTCTGATTCCACATCTAACCCATAACCACTCTTGGCTTCCACTAGTGTTGTCCCTGATCGTAACATTCTGAGCAGCCGTTCTCTAAAGGCTTCATAGAGCTCCTCTTCTGTAGCTCTGCGAACATGTTCAACAGTAAAACCTATTCCACCGCCTGTCTTGTGTATGTCCATGTAACTGGCTCCTGCAAGCTGGTGTAAAAATTATTATTAATATCACAAGTTGAATAACTTACAAAAACATGCATTATGAGTAGTTCTTACAAGTGCATGTAAGATCTATTAGAGGGCAGCGAGGCACGTCAATGATAACATAAAACATTTTTTTCTTTATTAAATATAGTATATATATAAAACAAGAACATCAGTGATACATGTACACTAGACATGCCACTTCTTTGCCAAAAACATATACACTGTATTTCTTTACCTTCATGGCAAATTCATGGACCCTGTCACCCACCCATACAGGATGGGTGTGGCCATCTATAAGACCTGAATTAGAGACAGAGAGATATCATCATAAAATGGAATGGCTCCGAGTGTACTTAAGTCTGGCAATGGAGTGCTAGTCAGAGTCATAACAAATCTTTATACATTATAATGAAAATCAAAAAATCCAACCAACAAGAGTCGGAGGCAGATAACCCATTCTGCATATGACTCTATCACTTATGATCTTGTGAAAGCCTTATTGTGGAAGTTGAAAGCAGAAGCAAAAGAATGAGCCTATCACAATGCCTGATTCCAGGCCTTGTGATAGGTTGGTTCTGAAAACAAAATTCTCATTACTGAAGAAATTATGTCACTTTCAAATATGAGTCTTAAGGTGGGCATAGTTGTTCAAGTAATAGAAAAATAATACACACTTCATTCTACTGGATAAATACCTGACCCATCCAAAGGATGATTCTTAACAAAACCAACTGGACTATAGCTATGCACTGGACAACAATTTCTTCAGTGGAAAGCACTAGCCAGACTTTGAACAATCTAAGAGTAGGAAAGGGGAGGGGGGGGGGGTTGTGTTCTATTGTCCCATTTGACTAAAACGCATGTCAATCCTACCCCCCCCCCCCCCCCCCCCCCCCCCCCATCCCCATGTAGTGCATTGGGACAGCCTTCAGGATCGATAGGGCTCTGAACTTGATGTAAAACCGGAAATTGTGGGAGCAGATATAACTGGAAAAACGAATGTGTGCTCCGACTAAAGGGTATGTTTTAGCCTTTGTGACGTACACTTGGTGCCTTCACAACACTATACCCCCCTCCCCCTCCCCCCCCCTTAAAAAGAAAAAGAAAGAGTGATCCCTATGTCCTACTTGCTTGTCGCCTTACTTATCGTTAATCTTATGAAACGAATTCGTCTTACCAGGGACTACACACATTCCAGAAACATCTACTTCTTCTTCAAATGTACAGTTTGGATATTCTTGGTCAATTTTGTCATCAAAGTCAATGCATTCAATTTTTCCCGCGTTGTTCACCACAATTGATACACCTCTGTCAAGGCCCCCTTCGAAAATCGCCAAGTTTTTCATTGCTTCCCCCGTCAAAAGACGCTCTTTCTTATTACAAACTAACACTACTTGTTTTGCATGTCGAATTCGAAGGCTGTACATCATTAAATTGGTATAGTTTGAAGATTTCTAGCCACCATTTCCCAGGTAGCGTAACTTCCAGAGATTTGTCCCCTATCTCAGCTGATATTCTTATGACCGCATGCGCTCTTTGTCTTTTAGTTTCTATGACGACAGTCAACCTCGTTATCATTCCAAACAGAAATGGCTACCGTTCTGCTAGAGTTTAGTTCAAGATACTGATCATCAAAAACTAGCAGCTAACGTTAACAGTGATCGACAGAGAAATCATATCTATCGCTTCAGAGACGTCAAGTCACCTCCAAGCAGCAAGGTTACAGCGCGGTGCTATTTTAAGACAGAGCTTTTTGTAGCCTTACCACAGTACCGTATAATTTGCAGAGATCAAAATGTCCCGACCAGGTTCTCAGGGTTCTAATAAGCAGCCACGCTCCGGTGAGTAGGCCTAACGGTTTAATGCCGATATTTTCGTATTAAATCAGAGCTTTATCACTATTCACCTTAAGTTACAAACTGGAAGCTGAGGTTATAAATATTGTTTTGTGTACTTAGGAGCACAATCTGCCTCTCGACAGTCAGACAAAGTAGGTTTTCAATCAGCAAAGACAAGTTCTGGAAAATATTCTGCTCTCTCAGGTAACTTAAGCCTATATGCTTCATTTATACGTGCTTTTATGGATCAGACCTGAGAATGTCATTGAAGTATGTAAAAGATCAGATTGGGCTGGATTGGTTAGGGACAGGAAAATATATGGCATGCTTAATTTTTCCATCGTTTCGGGGACAGTATCGTTTTCAAAGGCCACAGTTCTGTTAGTCAGCACCGAGAAATGCTGGACAAAATTATAAGATGAGTCAGCATTAATCAATGACTATATTATTATTGGTGACTATTATTATAATTATTATTATTGTCATTATTACTATTACTATTATTATTGTTTTGCATTCATCATGGAGCATTCAGTACCCTGGTTCCAGAGGCGATTTATAGAGGGAGCGAGGAGCCAAGCGAGGAGCCAAGCGAATCGCCTCTGGTAGAATCTGTTGGAAATCTTACTTCCATGCTAAGCCAAGTATGTAAGCCAATCATCGGCGAGGTTCAATTTCTGTACTTGGCTTAGCATGGAAGTGAGATTCCCAACAGATTCTACCAGAGGCTATTCGCTTCGCTCCTTGCTTCACTTCTCGCTCCCTCTATAAATCGCCTCTGGAATCAGGGTAAGCATTCAGTCACCACTAACCACAAACATGTGCATTCTAGTGACATTGTTTCAGGAGCTACCTCAGTGAAAACATTGGCAATAATTATATTAAGTGCAGTAATCCATTATACTGGATTTAATTCTAGAAGGATTTAGAACTGATACTAAGGAAGTCAAAATTTTCACAGATTCTAAAAATCCGAACTTTTCAAAATAGTCTGACTTGTATATTGAAAACTTGGCCCTTTAAGACTGGCAAGCCTGTAGCTGGTCTAAACTAACTTCGCGGAAGGTCTACCACTACATTTTGTAACCTTTAACTTAAACATTTGATTTTGGAGTCCTTAAACATAATCATTGATTGTATTTTTTAACACAAAATGAAAGAAATATAAATGAACATTGTATTATTGTCAATTTAATATTATCCTCAGGAATTGAGTCTGCAGTAAATCCTAGTCACAATCCATTTACTGTTCCCCATGATAATGATGTATTTATGCTACGAGACAAGGAACGACAGAGAAAAAAACAGGTGAGTAGAAGGTGTTGTTTGTGACCGAATTTTGACATTCTGACTTCTGAGTACATTTTAGTTTTCGGTACAGTGTAGATAAGTCATCTTCTGATTCAAGTGAAAACGTTTTGTTAGCCAAGGGCATGGTATAATTTATACAGGCAAATCTGGTCTGTTGAAACTCATTGAAGGCCAGTTTAGTTGTGAAGGTTGGTTCTAGTACATTGTAAGTTGCCTTTATAATGTTGACACATGTACATTTAGTAATATTATTTTTAACATCCACAAAGCAATGAATGTGAAAAATCAAGGTACATGGTAGCAGGTGGCTCAAAGCTTATAAATAAAAGGCCTGTTTTGGAGAGGCAATGTAAAAGTAAATAATATAGCTCATGATGTCATTTGATAATTATTAAAAAGTCTTGGCTGCAATGTTTTTGAAACTAATTTAATGCCATCACTTTGCTTTCAGGAGAGAGTTCAACAACGCAGCTTAAAAGTGCATGAAAAGACAACCTACACATCACGTGTTAATGCAAAAACAGCAGCAATGAGAAAAATAGCAGATGACGGTGAAGATGAATTTGTTGAAGAAGAGAAAAGGAAAGAAAAGGATGGAGTGATTGCTGTGAAAGATGATCCTCAATTCACACTGGCAATTACAAGAGGTACATAACTTATGCAATTACTGTACTTTATCACTGGCGGTGAAACAAATTCATAAAATATATTAAATCTTACAGTAATTCTCATTGACATCAGTTAGGCTGTGCCTAATTATAATTGCCTAATATTAAATAATTGTATCAGGCAAATATTGTGACAATCATTAAATTAATAATACCAGTAAAACATGTACCCCTGCACATGCCACATAACCATGTACCATCTTTAAAAGTGAAGAGTTCAGTTTTGCTTTTTTTTATTGACTTTGCAGACCGGCATGTAGAGAAAGAAAATTTGGCAGACTTTATTTCCAAGAAAAGGGAAATGTTTCTGGTTCAGGTATGTTGATAGATTGCATATGTTGTAGTTAAAAATTAAATTCAGGTAAAAATAATTTTCAGCTAGTTTGATTCTTAATTTCCTTTGTCTTCTAACCCTAATAAGGATTAAGAGACAAAAAGGAATTTAATTTTTACCTGAATTAATTTTGAGCTACAAGTAACAACACATATTTCATGTATAATTATACTCAAATGTTTTACATTCCTGTTATAAATGAATAACGTAGACTTTTAGGTATTGTTGTTGCTTTTTTTTTTGTTTAGTCGATTTGCCTCTGTTCATTTACCACATGTGTTGTAGTTAAAAATTAAATTCAGGTAAAAATTAAATTCCTTTGTCTCTTAACCCTACTTATTCATTGATTTTGAATAATTAGGGTTAGAAGACAAAGGACATTGAGAATCCAACTAGGTTAAAACTATTTTTACCTGAATTTAATTTTTAACTACAACATATGCATGAAACTCGAAAACTTCTCAGCTGATAATATCTAATGAATTTTCCAATTGACAATCCTTTTCTTGTCTGCATAGTATTCTCTAGGTGTAAAGCGTGATGAAATGAGGAAACTGGAAGAAATTGCTCAGGTAAGTGTCCATAAAAGCACATAAAAAAAAAATACACCTGTCCATACTTTTAATTGACAAAACTTCATGTATGTGTACATGTACAGTACCGTTCAAAAGTTGTTTACCACCCTCTCACAGGATGAGAAACTCCTCTGACTAGTGATTGAAGTGGTCCTTTATTATTATATTTGTGGAATAAAGAAGCTACATGTAGAATCAGATCTAAATTTATTTATAATAATTCACTTTTTTAAAGCTAGCAAAGAGTCTTTTATTTTTTAATTTTAACTTAAGGGTACACTGTAAAATGTTTACCCCGTGACCTTTATAGTATTACATGGATGCGTCCCACAGTACATTGTATGATAGAGGACAAAATATAAGGGTGTTCTCCTAGGTCTATTGATCAGGCTACGATCTCTAACTAACGCAACCAGAACGTGGCAGGACAGGTCCTATATCTTTTTCTGGAGCTTAGAGCTGGTGGATCCACACAACTGTCTGACTGTATGATCTTTTCATCAGGCAGAAGAAAAGAAACTTGAACTGGCAGAGCAGTACCTTGAAGAAGATGCTGCAATGTTTGATGAATTTCTTAAAGAGAATGACAAGAACTCAGTGGAAGCCATTAAAATGTAAGCTTCAAATTGAAATTAATAAGTAATGAAGCTCTTATGGGTTTAACTTAAACTTTTTGCCTTTTGGTAATTTTAACCCTGCCGGGAACAATATTTAATGCAAGTTTGAGCAGCTGCAATAAAGGAAGTAATAAAATGTAATAATTTAACCTATGGCCTTACGCAACTACTGGTGTGACAAGACATGATGATGAATAATTTAACCACCGCAAGCTAATTAAAATGTGTCAGTACTTCCTATTTCAAATACTGGGTGTGTTCCTGTAAGGCTTTGGCAGGGGTTCAAAAAGGGGGGAGGGGGAGTCTAAATATATTTCACCTACCGGTAGTTTTTAAAAAATACATGTTACCTTTATGCAATTTAATTTATTTAGTAGAGGTATGAAAGTGTTCATAGTAATGTCCGTGTTATATATGCAATCAGGCTACCTATTAAAATTATTATATGTTTTGACATACATAATCAAATGTTTTGACATGCATGCTTCTTTAACTTATTACTTGGTGTATTTTCATCTTTCTGTAGTGCTGAATCTGAAACAAAACATAAACTTGAAAAGGTGGCCGAGATAAAGAAAATTAATGCTCAAATGATGGCAATAAAGAGGTAAATATCACTATTTAGTATATACAATGTACCACACAAGTGAATGGTGCTTTTTGCGCATGCTGATTGGCTAGCTTGGAGGTGATTAGCCAAGTACTAGTCACCTCCGAGCAGCCGAAGAAAAACAAAATGGCCTCCTGTTTCAAATAGAGTTACTCTTAAACAAGTAAAGTCCGCTAGTTATTCAGCTTGTTTGGTATATACTAAAACAATTATTCACATTAAAAAAAGTTGTGCATTATTTGAACTGCACACTGCATCTGTTTGCTAATTAAAAAAATATATTTACTTGATGTAATATTTACAATTTAGAAAACTATGAGCCCGTATACGCTGAGCGGTTACTGGTAATATTTTTAATATTTTCAATTATTATTCTATAACTTGATAGAAACACAGAATTCCTTTTTCTCCCAAACTTCCTTTCATGTTTATCTAACTAGATAGAAACATGGTACATGTTTTCTAATTCTTAAATTATTATTATTTTTTGTTTTCAAATTTGACAGTGAAATATCCAAAAATGAGGACACACTCAAAGAATATTTGCTGTACAAACAATTCCTAGACTCCCTTACTCCACAGGTATGCCAATCCATGTTCATTTTAAAATACAGACTATATTGAAAATGTTTTTCTAAATCATAAGCTTGTGATCATTAAATACCGAAAGGAAAAAATCTTGATTATTCATGGTCATACTAATGCTTCACTGTAGGTAAAAAGGTCAAAAAAGTCTGAATACAATGAGCCAAGCTAAGTGGCCCTCATTCAAGCAAGAGCTTATCCTGGTTTCTGTTGTATGAAGTAACTAGCAGTATTTCTACTCCCCCATCCTCCATGGATGGGATGTTAGTACATTGCAGGGTCACCCTCGGCATTAAATTTACCAATACCCATTAATATTTTATACACTTGAGTGGAGAGAAGCATTGTGAGAGTCAAGTGTCTTGCCCAAGAACACAATGCAATGTCCTCAGCCAGGGCTTGAACACAGACTGCTAGATCCGGAAATGAGTGCAGTAACTCTTAGGCTGCAGTGCTTCCCATTCATGCTTCTTTACTCTTCCTTCATTTATTGATTATACTGTAGTACTTATTTTCATCAGACAACTGTTTTTCAATTAAGTGTACAGTACAGTACAGTACATAATAATTATGTTTATAACATAGCTAGCAGAGACGCGCAATCAAATTCAGTATATGTAAGTGTGTTCAAAATCCCGATAGACCATAGTGCACGCTGATAGCGTGAGCAAATTGCTTTGCCAGAAATCGCATTGGATTTGATGCAAAATTCCACCGGCTGTGTTATAAAACAATTGGTTCATGCTTTTAGCTGTGCACTATCGAGTTATGGGAAAAAAGTCATGGGAAGTTTGGAGAGCACTCAAGAAGCTAGATTTGCCCTCGACTATCGCCTTGGGCAACTCTTACGCTTCTTACATGCTCTCCAAACTTCCCATGTGCTCCATAACTCGATAGTACACGCTAAAGCATGAACCTATTGTTAATTAACGCATACATGACATGTTCGGTGCATATATTTAGTAGCGTGGTGCATTTTACTTGCTATAATTTATTTTATTCTCAGTAGAATTTTTCCATAAATCTTTTAAATCGTTAAATGTTACTTCATTGCTCTTGAATTAACAGGAATGGAGAGATGACAAACGAAAAGCAAAAGAAGAGAAAAAGGTTTGCATTAATTAGACATACTTTGACAATGAATACACATAGGTTCACGCTGCATATAATATTCCCCATCACCATGTTCAGTGATTTGTAACGATTGTACCTCTTTTTTAACCAAAAATATCTGATTTCACCACAGACTCAACTGTAATAACAGCTATTCTGTATATAGCCTTTCTGATTAATCATTTGTGTCAACCTCCCCCCTCTTTGTCCAATGGTTTTTATTTTGCACACAGACTAGACAATCTTTTAGAAATTGTACCATTGTCACTGCAAGCAATTTTTCTAGTACAACATACATGTACTGCTTCTGTCACCGGCTGATTATTTTTGTACCGCTAACAAACAGGGATGTATGTAATGTACAAGCACGTTGCTCTTCCCATCAATTAAATACTGATCATATTTGCTTGTGCTATATATTCAGGTTTATTTGGTGTTATTTTCTTTCTTACAGAGGGCAAAACAAAGCGAAAGAAGTAGTTCAATGACTAAAAAGAGAAGTAAGAAGCTCAGTAGCTAGTCGGTGTTAAGTGGTTGATTATCAATTTGTTCGTTTGTTTGTTGGTTTTGGAAAAGAAAAGTTTTTACACTTTCTGGTGATTTTCTCTCTAATATTGTAACTTGATTCATGTTTTTAGTATCCATACACACTGACAGAACATCCAGCCGTGCCAGTCGAAAGGACAGCAGAGCAAGCTCTGTGAGTAATCAGTGGTCTTGACTTATGCATATGTTGTAGTAAATAATTTTAACCTACAGTAGTTGGATTCTCAATTTCCTTTGTCTTCTAACCCTAATTATTCATAATCAATGAATAAGTAGGGATAAGAGACAAAGGAATTTAATTTTTACCTGAATTTAATTTTTAACTAGAACTCATACATTCTCTTTACACGTGCTTAATCTTTATTAAGTTGATTGATCAGTCTTAAACTGCAGTTGCTGTAAATATCCTGTACAGTGTATGTTAACCTGCCTGGTCTAACGTGTAGAGCAGGTGAATGTATTCTTTGAGAAGTCTTTTGTTCAACAACATCTTGGGTGCTGTTGACACAGTACGCCGAAAGAATTTGAACACGGTAGTTTCACTCTGAAAACACATTAAATGGATTCCGTTCACGCTAGGGACAAATTTAAAAACGCAGCAAGCACCGGTCATTTTGGATTTGTGTCCAAGAAACCTCGGTCAGGTATATCACGTGATTACCGTGACGCCTTTGTTTTTGAAAAGCCTCGTTTTCAAAATGCTTTCCGTCCATACGAAAGTTGCCGAAAGGCCGGCATTTTCAAATTCCTCCAGTTTGAAGAGCGTCTATGAAAAACTCTGTTTTCGTATGGATTAGTGTGGACGGTAGGCCAAACCTTGGAAATAAAGCTGCGTTTTCAAATTTCTTTCTTTGTATATTGTGTAACGTTTTGATTTCTGCTTGCGGTCCGGTGTGTTGTTTAATAGTTGTTGTTTAATTAACGGCCAATAGTTGAAAACGATACAAATAGAATGCGTAACTTAAGATGGAAGTCTTTAAGCTTTATGACTAAAAGAATTAATCGAATGTATTATATGCATTGTTTTATCTTAGAAAATCGGAGGAAGTCTTCAAGGGAAAAAGTAAGTTGTAGACGTCAGTTTATGAAATGTAAATTTATGAGAAGGTGGTAATGGTGTAACATTCCTCTTTCATGCTAAGCTAGCAGGATTCGCAACCAGCGAAGCCGAGAGAAGAATGGAGAGTAGTTTGGGTTAGGGTTAGGAGAGTAGTTTGGTTAGGAATCCTTCCTCACAGCTACGTCACCAGCAGCGCTCAAAATTAAACTATCCTCTTGCTACAAACTTATAGTACTCATATGCTTACAGTCTTGAACATTAGAGCGCAGAAATTGAATCACCACCAACGACAACGCCCAACCGTTTTATTTTGCCAGATTTACAAGAAAAGAAAAAAAAAATTAAAAGTATTTTACTCAAAGGAGCCCAGTCATCGTATTTTGAGTACTATTTTGGCCATGTACAAAATTAAATTGAAGGAAACCTGAAACTAGCTGCTTACTAAGATAGAAAACCACCGAAGAGATAATAATAAACCATAAAGGATCAAGGATGGTTTAGGATGGAGAAGATTGACACGGATTACAAACGAAGAACTTGAACAATTTAGGCTACAAAATTAAAGTGAAGGAAACCTGAAACTAGCTGCTTACTAAGATAGAAAACCACCGAAGAGATAATAATAAACCATAAAGGAACAAGGATGGTTTAGGATGGAGAAGATTGACACGGATTACAAACGACGAACTTGAACAATTTAGGCTAAACTTTGAAGATGCCTCACCCGTAGCTTTTTTTAAAAAACAAGCCGAGGAGATAGAATACGTAATATGTTATATTTGTAAATCAGTCTCCCTTTGTCTACTTTGGACAGAATGCATCGTAACAGTTCTGTTTTTATCGTCGTTTCAGTCAAAGGAGCGATGCTGAAGAAAGTCCTGCGTCAGTTTATGAGACAGACGAAGAAGAAAGCGACACCGTGAGTATATTGTGGGCATCAAAAGGGCGTCATCTGAATTCACTTTTTCCCTCTTTGTCAGTCTGCGTAGCTGGTGTTAATTTGCAAAAGAACGCAGGCGAGTTTGACCAATAGAAGCAGGGGAAGGAATTCCTTTCCCCCTGCCCCACCCCCTTTCTCCTCCTCGTTTGCCTACCCCCTCCCCACTGCTCTCAATTGTTTGCTCACCCCAGGCGAGCTCGTTTGCTCGATCTGCCCGTTTGGAAAATGGGAAGGTAACGTCTGCTACGCAGGCTACTCTCTGTTGCCTACTTTCACTTCTCAAGTTGCATGTTTTCCTTAAATCTTCACTCGCTTCCCTATTTTTCCAATTTCTCAGGAGCCTGACTTGTATT
>OMLO01003764.1_pt1:0-2500 | contig 12545 bp, 7 predicted proteins | sample 1674811 | NCBI WGS metagenome assembly OMLO01 (sample SAMN06265003, study PRJEB25207) | coral metagenome | isolation source: Coral host | place: Mexico:La Bocana,Puerto Morelos, Mexico | collected 2008-11-13
TGTAATAGTAGATGTCGGCGGTAACCGTGTCACGTTTCGCGCGCTGAACATTCGTATAAAGATTAAAAAAAAAAAAAACTCCTCGCATTGTGAGCTTGGGCCGCCTGTGGGGAGACCTGTGTTGGCATTCGGTTTGGATTAACCAAGACCATATTGTATTGCTACTTCATTCAAGCCTCTACCTTCAAATCACTTTTAACGGGTATCCGGCTTCTATGACGTCGTTGGGACCATAGAAGCTAACGATCGACTTTAATAACAACAGACATATCGACTTTGTAGCCTGAAGCCGGCTTGGAATCATGTAACAGAGAGTATGGGTGTCAAATTGTAAATGAGTGATATTAACAGACTGATGGAAGACTCTGAGGGAGGGTTTTGTTTAAAAAGGTTAAAATTATAATGTCTGAATGAATTTCAAACGATTATCAAGGGATAAAACCTTAGGTGTGTTGTTTGTAAATCTGACTACAAATGTCAGTTGTCAGCTAACATTTTCGGGTATTTGTCACCGCTGTCAGCTATTTTTGCCATTTGTTAGTTGTAAATTAACCCCATCAAGCCCCTATTATATCACGTTTTAATTGAAAAGTTAGCCTTTCCTTTCAATAAATTTGCATTAAGGTATCTTCAACAGAATTTCCTGGAAGAGCTACCTGACAATATCTTCGTTGGTTTATCGAAGCTTAAAATATTGTAAGTGTAAAAATGAGTTTTCTTTCTTTTGTTAATTAGTAGTTGTACCTTTATAATTTCATTTTTAGGCGGTAAAATTCTCAATGCATACAATAGATTAAGTCGTTTAAGTGTCCTGGAATAATTATAAATCAAATAATATCAGTTTATACCATATTTTCTTAAAGAACGTTTTCCAGCTATTTTAATCAACTTTAGGAAATTGCACACACGGAAGATAAAAATGATAAATGATGCATTTTGTATAATATTCTATGAAATACCCTCAAATGCATCATGTTATAGGCTCCTAAATGACAACAAGATTCAAAGGTTGACTTCCAAGACGTTTGCTGGACTGTTCTCCTTGGAGAAGTTGTAAGTAATTTTGAGTTTTACATTCGAAAGAGGCAAAGAACTCATAAACTGTTGTTTTGTATGTAAACTGACGTCTGCATTCAAAGATTAAGATTAAATTAATAAATTCGTTTTGATAAATCACAAACATCAAAGCCAGCTTTATCCTGTATGAAACCGACAAACCTGGAAAGGAAATCGCAAACAAATTATATACTATGCAATTATGTGCGCATTGTTTACAGTTAGATAATTTCGCTTTTCCTGATTTTTTTTCCCCATAGTAACTACTTCTGTTTACTAACTTTGTATATCCATTAATCCTAATTTATACTCTACTAGGAATCTGAGTCACAATTCTCTCAGTTTGCAAGATTTTTCGCCAGACGCTTTTAAGGGACTGACCAGCCTGAAGGAAATGTAAGCGGGTGATAATGAACTTTGCTTATTGTAGAGATACGCATAAGTTCAAGAAAAAGCTCGGAACACTCATTTTTGGTCGCAATTCGACAAAATCAGCACTACATTGTGAAAACCGTTTAGTCTTATAAAACCGCACTACCGCAGGTTAAGATAAAAATTTCTGCAAACCGCGCCAAAAAAAACCCCGCAGAACTGCATCAGAACAATCCCTTCCGCCTCTCTCCTACAGGAATGAAAGTAATAAGCTCAAGGTAATGTTTTAAGAGCAACAGAAAAGTAACCTGTTTGAGCAAATAATCACCTTTCAGTTATCTTTTTCTTTTTTAGTTACCTTGACGAATTTATGCTTTGTTGCTATGCCGATAAAGCAGCACCCAATGTCCAATGCAGCTCACCAAAAGATGAATTCTCCAGCTGCTCTGATTTGATGAAAAACAAAGCCGTCCAAGTTTGTATTTGGATTCTGGGGCTTACCGCCCTTCTTGGCAATCTCTTTGTCATCTTAATGCGAGTAGTAGTGAAAGAAGATAACAAAGTACACTCTTTTCTTTTGACAAACCTGGCAATTTCAGATCTACTAATGGGAGTCTATTTGCTCATCATTGCTTTCAAAGACGTACAGTGGCAGGGTGAATACTTTAAACATGACATTGCCTGGAGATCTGGAAAAATGTGCGAATGTACTGGCGTTCTGTCGATGATTTCAAGCGAGGTTTCTGTGCTTATGCTGACGCTCATCACAACCGACAGACTTGTCTGTATTGTTTTTCCGTTTAAAGTGAGGCGAATGAATCGCACATTAGCTTACATTTTTGTAGCCGGGATATGGATTTTTGGAACATTGATATCCATTATTCCAACATTTGGGTTAGAATTTTTCTATGACAAAGAGCGAGATGTTGGATTTTATGGAAAATCAGCTGTATGTTTGCCTCTCCATCTGTCATCAGAACGGCAAGCCGGCTGGGAATATGCCGTGGGAATTTTCATCGGATTAAACTTTGCCTCATTCATTTATATTCTTGCTGCTTACATAGTTATGTTT
>OMLO01003764.1_pt1:7500-12545 | contig 12545 bp, 7 predicted proteins | sample 1674811 | NCBI WGS metagenome assembly OMLO01 (sample SAMN06265003, study PRJEB25207) | coral metagenome | isolation source: Coral host | place: Mexico:La Bocana,Puerto Morelos, Mexico | collected 2008-11-13
ACCCATCTTTTCCTGCATCCGAGGATAATACACAAAGGAAGCATGAGGATCTAAATGTGTTGAGTGCATGACTTGCACTCAAGTTTTTATTTTTGTTCTGATTACTATTATGTTCTTTTAGAATTGTCAAAATAAACAATAAGAAAGAAAAGAGTCAATTTTGTAAGCAAGTTCAAAAGCAGGCGCGACGCACTCAATATAATCTCTCATATATGGCAAAACCATTTTTTTCCCTTTTTGTATCATAAATATGTGTTTATAAGTTTTGGATACTAATTTGATTAAAATCCATTATCTTTCCAGCTCCAGGAAGTGATGCATCTTTGTTTTGAACAAGACCCGGATGTTCGACCAAACGCCTCCCAAATTCGAGACCTTTTACAGGAGCTGTGGTGTCGCAATGATATCTGGGATACAACATTGTGATTCTTATTTTGCATCAGTCATATCAGTTAGTGTTTATGCATGTAGGTGATGTCTTGATTTCATCAGTTATTGAATTTTGTGGGTTAAACAAAAGCCTTGGAAGTGAAATACTTGCTGCCGGATATGCTGCTTTGAATGATGTTGAGTTGATACTTTGTGACTTGTCAACTCCCTGTGATAAAAGTTTGTCGGTCTGTTGAGTGCCTTTGTTTTTAATCCATTTTTGTCTATTAGTGTTGAAAGTTTTGTTGAGCACTTGTTTTTTCTTAAATTTCGCTCGTTAACTGCTTTTGTTTAACTGTAATAGTTGCTTGTTGCCTACTTGTCCGGCTTATCCTTTAAATTTGGCAGAACATGAATATATTCTTTACTTGCAGCAATATGATTTAGGAAATAAATGTGAGGAAAATAAAAGTCTTAAATTAATAACAGTGCAGAAAAATAATCTACACTATGTAGCGTTAATTATGAAGCATTTGTCTGTCTAGATTATACTATGGAGCCCACATTTCTATGTTTTGACAACCACAATAAGAACAGCAAACGACTTTTTAAATGGGTTGATGAAGCTTCGGGGGAGAGGGGTCGGGGTACTCAAAAAAGTTTTATACGGGGAGGCTCCGCCCCGAGGTCCAACCCCTTACCCTTTTATATACCATTTTTTTTAGAAAAGGTACCCCTTTCGTATACCTTTTACTGGAAAAAGGCACCCCTTTCATATACCTTCTCAGGAAGACTTGCGAATAAATCGTTAAAACAGGAAGTCTTCTTGTCATTTTTTTCACGTAGCGCGTAATAAATTAACATGAAACAGTCATAAGTTGCGTCTGCTTGATCTGTTTAAATTCAAGGCCCTTTTAAATAATATAATAATAATAAATTTGTATAGCGCTAGAACTATAGAAGAATATTCAAAAGCGCTTTACATTAAGTTAAAATACATGAATAAATAGCAATCTCTAAAATTGTAAAAATCCCTAAAAGCTACAATAATAACAATGATATGCTATGCTATATTAGAATTTTAAAACAAAATTCCAAGCTAATTTAAAATCCAACAAATCAAAAGCTTTCTTAAAAAGAAATGTTTTAAGTTGCTTTTTAAAAATGGCGAGGCTGCTACTTGTTCTTATAGTTGATGGCAACGAGTTCCATAAAACATGAGCAATGGCCCGATCCCCAGCAGTTGACTTTTGGAACGACCAGAAGAGACTTTGAAGACGAACGAAGAGCATAATTAGCAGCTGGTTTCAGGTTTAATGTAGGAAGGACTTTGGTTGTGTAGTGCCTTGCATTAAACAAAAAGAAGCAATTTGAGCTGAACTCTAAACAATACTGGAAGCCAATGTAAGTCGATAAGAGCGGGCGTGGTATGATCAAATTTCGCAATCCGAAAAATCACTCTAGCCGCGGCATTCTGAACTTTCTGTAAACGATCAAGCTGGTATATAGGTAGACCAAATAGAAGTGCATTACAGTAATCAAGGTGCGAAGATACAAAGGCATGGATCAGTGTCTTTGTGGATTGCACGGTAAGGAATTTTCTGATCTGTTTTATGTTGTATAGTCCACGAAAAGCCTTGCTACAATTCTTGCCTAAGTGAACATTCATTCGCATATGAGCATCGAACCAGGACCCAAGGTTCCGGACGCTTTTTAAAGGCTTAATGACAGTGTCACCAATGATAATAGATTCAATAGATGTTTTTTCAAGTTGTTGACGGGTACCAATAATTAGAAATTCAGTTTTCGCGTCATTGATCATTAGACGGTTTCCAATAAACCAAGAGCGAACATCAGCCATGCACTTTTCAATGACAGAGACAGCGTTAATTTCCGAATGGATAGAACAAGGTCGGAAGGAAAGGTGTCGTCAGCATAACCATGGACGAAAGGGAGGTGATGAGAGATAATGTTAAATAGACGGGAGACGTAGAGAGTAAATAAAATAGGGCCCATACAACTACCCTGGGGGACTCCACAGTTCAGATTGAAGTCGTCAGACGTCTTATCACCGACAAGTATACGTTGTTTGCGACCAGACAGAAATGAGTCGAACCAATTTAAAGCAGTTCCGACGACTCCAAAATCCTGTTGCAAAATATTGAGAAGAATGCAATGTTCAATGGTATCAAAAGCAGCACTTAGGTCTAGAAGTACGAGAAGTGTCACTTGCTTATTATCCATACTCATTAAGATGTCGTTTTGAACCTTCAATAGAGCAGTCTCTGTCGAGTGATACTTACGGAAACCGGACTGGAATTTCGGAAGAGGGGCATTTTTCTCACAGCGGACGAGAAGCTGTTGAAGTGCAGCCTTTTCCACTACCTTGGAAATGAATGGAAGATTCCTGCCTGGACGGGAATTTTTGTAGACCAAATCAAGTCCGGGTTTTTTCAATAGAGGGATGACAACAGCAGTTCTCCAATTTTCTGGAACGCAACCACTGAGAAGAGAGAGATTAACCATCTCAGTGATAGAGAGCACTAATACATCAAGACAGGACTTCACTAGCCATGTAGGAACAGGATCCAACCGACAAGAGGCATTAGAGAATTCTCGAACAATCTTACACACTTCTCTTATGGATAACGAAGAAAAATTCTTAAGATTCTCCTTCAGAGTAACAGGAGCAAGTCGAGGCTCTTGAACCTGAAACTTGCCAAGATTTTCCTTTATGATTTCAATTTTTTTGAGGAAAAAGGTGCCAAATTCGCTTGCAAGCTTAGTGCGGGATCATCGTACTCCGGAAGAGCCATCTCAAGTGGTTCCCTGCACAAAGAATTAACCACACGAAATAGCTTGCGAGAGTCACCCGCACACTGATCAATTAGGTTTGAGTAATAATTCACACGTGCAGATTTAAGAAATGCAGAGTACTGATTACGAACTTTATGGTAATTATTCCAGTCACCAGGGAGGTCAGTTTTCAAAGCTTTCTTTTCAAGGCTTTCTTTTCAAGGCGACGACGTTTACGTTTGAGTTGTTTAATGTCATCATTAAACCACGGGATCTTTGGACGATTTTTCATAATCCTTGTCCTAAGCGGGGCATGCTTGTCCAAAACTTCATTAAGGGTCATGTTAAAGCAGTCGGAGTGCATGAATGTTGTCCCAGTGTACGCTTGCACAAAGCATAGAAGAGGCAATATCAGCTGAGAATTCGGCAATATCAATGAATATTTTTTAGTTTACGAAAAGTCAGTTCTTTGCATGATAAAGCTTTTTAATACCAGAATGAAGATTTTCCTACCCTTTCATATACCTAAACTTGTGAAACCCCTACCCTTTTATATACCTGAAGCCTGAAAAAGGTACCCCTTTCGGGCGGAGCCTCCCCGTATAGGCCATTATAGGGAGTATCCCCCCCGGGATAAAGCTAAAATTCGCTGGATTGAATTGAGAAAGGTCATGCAAAGCTTTACACTAGCTCCGACAACAGCTGAGAAACTAAAGTACAACATTTTGGATCATTAATGCAGAGTGCGCAACGCTAACAAGTCTTTTTATTTGTTGCACACGTGTTGCATAAGATAATAACTGAACTGTACAGCAACACAGCTGCGATAAAGTCACTCCAGGAGACAATTCGTGATATTTGAAACTTGTTTCAAATTGCACCAGCCCAGACGCTGGTGCAAGTTTGAGCTAATTTCCATAGTCACTCATAATGAAGCTATCTAACTGCATTCGCATTCACTCGATGACCTATGATAATTTGTATAGTACTCGCTAGAGATTATCAATCGTAGACAAACTGTAGGGAACAAAAAGAGTTTATAGCAAAAACGCCAAGAACACCCCCCTCCCCTCCGTAGAAGCCTCATGTGTTGTTGAGTATTACTTGTAGGATCAATTGGAAACTTCTTACTTTTTCTTCCATATGGATACATATCTTGAGTTATGCACAAACAATTCTAGATCAGGAGGTCTTCATTTTTCTTTTTCCTGGGAATAATGTTGTAAAAACACCTCAGTCGCCACTCAAAAATAACCTACCTAGGATTATCTTTTTTGTCTGTTAAATTATAGGAGAAAGTCGCCATGCATGTTTACATATAGGTAGGCCATACGCGAATAAGTTTCTCCTCCTCTCGATAAACTGGGAAAAAAAGATAATTTTCCTTGGTTCTGCACTGTGAGAACATCGCTCTCTACTTTGGATAAACTGCTACAGGTATACCATGCGGGCCATATTATCTAAAGACGTGATGGGTTCTAACTTTATATGGGATATTTATTATTCATTGCTCTGTTTCTTGCCTACCTCTTCAAGAGAATTCATAAACTCAATGGCTGTACCAAAGAGATATCGATAGCAATACAAAATTGTACCTTAAAAATTAGAACCATTCCTTACAAAGCCATGCTTGCATTGGCAGCTGTGCAATCGATATTCCTGCACTAGGAGTTAGCATTCGCATTGTATGGGTTGCCCTGTGCAACTCACTCCAAGTGAGTTGCAGAGGGATATCTGAAAAAAAGGGAAATGTGAGTGTAATAATTTCTGTGTCATCACGCTGTCGTCACGCAATTACGTAACTTCCGGTCATGAATAATTCTACTTGTGTTTATTTTTGTCTGCTGGCAGTGTAGCTTTCACTGTATTGAAGTTCATAG
>OMLO01003766.1_pt1:2500-12545 | contig 12545 bp, 11 predicted proteins | sample 1674811 | NCBI WGS metagenome assembly OMLO01 (sample SAMN06265003, study PRJEB25207) | coral metagenome | isolation source: Coral host | place: Mexico:La Bocana,Puerto Morelos, Mexico | collected 2008-11-13
AGATCTCATAAAAAAATTAAAATGCATTTTTAGGACCACTGTCGCAACGCATTACACATTCCAAAGCAGCCCTTGATGATCCACTGAGTACTATAGACACCACATCACTTGATCAAAACAAACTGTATTATTGCACCATCGCTCTTAGCGATGGTGCAATGCAGTGCAATGCAGTGCAATGAAGCAATGCAGTGCAATGAAGTTATTAATAAATCTTTCTTAAAAGTCAAAATTTAATTTGTCTGACAGTGTGTAAAGTAGTCACGCGAGTCACACAATCCGAGATTTTTGTTATCTCCGGCTAATTTTAGAACTGTGTGTTATTTAATTTTCCTTCAAAATCTCTGAATTCGCTTTGATGAAACAGCCAAAGAATTTACTTCAATTGCCTAAGCCCACAGCAGATACTCGCAAAATTCAGAATATTTTTTATTATTAAATTAACGACTGTGTTCTGCAAAAAAAAAACTTGGAAATGAAGACTATCTGATTTTGTCATGTAGCAAAAGTGAAAGCTGCAATGTCAGCACATTCCATCTTTTCTTAGTCGATTTAAAATTCTCTTCAGTCTAATGCTTCCATAAAACCGAAAAATATATATTTTGCACACTTTAAAGGAACCAATGTTCGTAACATTTTCCCTGTATTTCCAATGTATGTTTCAAAAGCTTTTAGCAAATAAACATCACAGGTTGCATGATCCAAAGTCCCGAACATGATCTGGCCGAGTGGAGGTCTGCATCTGCTCACCGACATAAAAAAAATAAAGCAAGGGTAGATTAAGAACCACACTCGGCCGATGGACGTGCGGTAAAAAAAAAAACTTAACAATCACAATATTTTATTGCCCTTATTATACAGGTAGAAAACATCATACATGTGATAGACCAAAAACAAACAATGGTGGATGACTTGGACTGATTTTTATGAATGACAAAGTCTAAAGAAATTGGCCAAATGTATTTTTTAAGACATACTTTCAATGAAGTTTTCTTTTAGTTGTGAACAGTTGCTAAGGAAAAAAAGAAAGGTTTATGATCATGTCGAGTTAGAAATAAAGGGTTCGCAAGTTGATGGTGTGCACTTTTGAGATACCTCCTTCAATTGAAATGTTTACTCTAAAAAGTTAAAAATTACAATCATCTGATTTACGTTTGGGTCAAAAAGTGAGGGCAAAACTGTTCTTTTTTGGCTATTGTTCACACTACGACTCCCTCATCAATTTTGCTTTTGATGGAAGTTTTTTGCTTCCTCTGAAACAAAATGTGTTTGAAGATCCAGCCATTGTCAACCTTTCCAATCTATTTCTGAGCTTTTGCATTTTCGCACAGAAATCATCAGATTGCGGGTGTTGTGACACGCTCAAAGGCAAACAAGTTGAGTTGAGTGGAACAAAGTTTGTTGCATACAAAGCTTAATGGCATACTGAAAATTTGTTTTTTCTTGTAATGGTTTCTTGAAAAATAAATGGTTCATTTTATTTTAGTCAGAATTTTTTTTTTTCAGTCTGGATGACAGTCCACTCAAGCTCTCATTTTATCGTGTTGATTTTAGTCAACAAGTTGATGACTTCTGTTTCAAGTTAGTCACCAATTCCAAAATATTCCTAGTCACCAAGGCAACTAAAATGGTTGCAACTTGGAGGGTGAATTTACAAGTAAAATTAAGGGTGTTCCATTGGCTTATACCATTGGTATGGGTAATTGAATGATTTGGAACAAATAAGCACAAGTAAATTTTTCTAAGACTACAAAAAAATTGCACAAGCCCATAGGGCAGGTGCGATTTGTAGTCTGCCTCCGTCAAGTATACTTAAAATGACAAACAGCTAAGACATTATATTGTGAGGAAATTTTCAAAGCGGAAACATTCCAAAGAAATCCACATTCCAGATGGGATGATAACATACATATCTGAGGTCAATGTCAAGAAGAAGACTGTCTAGAGACCCAGACGCTTTGTTACCAGCTTGAATTTCTTCATGAAGCCTGTAAAAAGAAGACAACTTGGAACTCAACAACTTTTGAAAAAACATATACATGTAACAATGGTCTCAAAGACATTACAAATTTAGCTCCAAAGAACAATAAATAAGCAGACATTGACTGCTCCTATAGATGTATCCCTCCATACTTGCACCATGCAATATGTGCCAAAAGCTTCCACTGACCTATCCTACAGCACCAAGTAAGTTCTTCTCTTTCAAGTTTACAATCAATTAATTTATAAATGTAAGTAGCCACATACATATAGACGTATATGCCATACACATTGTTAGGATCTTTAACGTTGAGTATTATCCTACATGTAAGTACATAGAACTGATGTACCTTGGTGTTCCCAAACAAAGCACGTTCTTGAAACTTAAATCTGTCAATAGGGAAACCAGGAAGTCTGTTGCCTTCCTCGAAAACAAGTATTGCTGCAATAAAGATACAAACAAGACAATTTCCATTCAGGAAGATTAATTTTTCTCATGGTACATCATCTGGTGTAAGGTTTCACAGTTATATTCTGTCAAGGTTTGATGGAGCTACAGTATGAATTTTCTAAAATACCTCCTGCTTAATTCTGGAATGTGCAAAGTATGACATACCTAAAGTTAAAAGCTATTTTCTCAAATGTAGGACCTGATCGAGAATCTAGTTAAACTTTATGATAACTCAAAAGTACCAAGATATCATTCTAAAAACTTAAAGAGTAAAATATGTGTGAGTACTGAAGTCCGCTACATCCCGTAAACACAGAACTCTGTGACTTTACCAAGTTTTGGCCATTTTGATGGTAAACAAAGACAATGACAGTCACACTTATAACCAAGAACTGTCAATTCACTACCACAGACTATAGGCCAAACTGTGTTTTTAAAATACAATTTTCCTTGGCTTAGCTGTTTTTCCTTTATTAAGCATTTTAAACAGTATGAACAATGACTATCATCTTCTGTTAGGGTAATATGCAAATTACTGTAGCCAGATGAGTTCATGTTGTGATGAGAAAAGGAAAAATATAATAACTGCTCCTTACCTGTGGGAAAAATGTCTTAGCCTCTTTGTAAATAAGCGTTTTCTAATTTTGTTAGCTTCTTTAATTTCCCACAAAAAAGGAATGCAAGGTTTGTTTCAAAGCTTCAGTTGGTCAAGACAACATCAGTGACAAATATCTGGCTTTCAATGCTGGGTGGGGCGGCCCTGTGAGGGGCTGTGGTTATTTTCTGCCCACATCTTTGCAAGGAAGATGGTCTTTGATTGTGAGTTTTTATCTTTAATAACATTGGAATTTAAGTGGTTTTGTTTCAGAAACCCAAATTTTTCCTATTGTATGGCTTCATGACATGAAGGCTCGACCTGTCAATTGAAAGGTACCCAGTGTATTAAATGCAAATGAAGAGGGCACTTAGCTAAAGTGTGTTGTGGTGAGAAAAGTCAGAAGAAAAAGACAGGCAAAGGAACAGATTCTGGAATGCAGGAAGGTAAATAAACTGGTTCGCGAGCCAGCAAGCCATTAAGGGAAGAAGGGAAAAAGAAGCTGCCTACAGATTTAGTGGATGAAGTTTTCAGGGAAGAAGCTCCAGCCAAGAAGAAGAAGGTGTTTACACAGCAACACTGTACCACATTCACAGACAAAGCAAGCCAAAGGGATACAAAGTGACTGTGTAACTTTGTGGTGAACCACACAAATTGGAGATGAGTGATAAACACTGGTGTGACCAGAACCGTGTTGAATGAAGAAACAAACAACAAGTTAAGTGAAAAATTGGAATTGAAGAGTTTAAAGGCCGTCTTAAGCACCTTCATAGGAGAGATAATACCAGTGTCAGGTGAAGTACTGATTACTGTCAAGTACCAAAATCAACAACATAATTTACCAGCCATGGTGGTGAAGAGTCTTGGACCTGATTTACTTGGAAGGGACTGGCTTGAAGTGATTAAGCTTGCTGGAACAGTATCTTCAACATCCAGGAGGGCAACTCCCAGCTTCAGAAAATCCTAGATGCAGACAAGAACAACATTATTTTGGCAAGGGACTAGGTAAACTGAAGGGTACAGAAGCCAAAATCTATGTTGACCCAGGTGCTCCAGCCAAGTTCCTGAAGGCTTGTCCTGTACCTTGTGCACTTAAAGCAAAAGTTGAAAAGGAATTGAATTGATTCCAGAGCAAAGGTATATCTCTCAACTGGTGGAGTTCACAGAGTGGGCGGGACTGATAGTTCCAGCGGTGAAACAAGACAGAATTGCATATCTGTGGCGACCATACATGTACATGTAAGTGTACTGTTAACCAGGTCAAAATACTGAGGACTTCCTTGCCACACTAGGAGGAGCAAAGGATGTCAGCCAGTTACAAGGATTCCCTGGCAGGCTGAACTATTACGGTACCATAGATTCGTACCTGTTGTAACAACCATCCTGGAGCTTTTATACCAGCTCTTAATGAAGGGATCAAAATGGCAGTGGTGAAAGGAACAACAAAAGGCCTTTGCAAAATCTTAAGAAGTGCTGCAGTCAGCTGAGCTACTAGTTCCTTTTGACATAGCCAAGGAACTTGTACTTGCCACTGATACTTCTGATTACGGTGTGAGAGTGGTCTTATCGCACAAAATGGAAGGGGGAACTGAATGTGCAATAGAATATATGTCAAGATCTCTGAATGGAGCTGAAAGAAAATACTCGACCTTAGAGAAAGAGGCCCCTGCAATAATCTTTGGAGCTAAGAAGTTCCATCAGTTTCTTTATAGACACTCATTCACTACCAAGATGGATCACAAACCTTTGGAGGGTTTGTTGAATGAGAAAGGGATTCCAAAGCTTGCTGCACAGTGAATCCAGCATGTGGGCACTAACTTTGTCTGCTTGTGAGTACAAAAAATTGTGCAAGGCTGGTCAGATTAATGGTTATGTCAGTCCTAGTTCCAGGTGAAACAATCTTGTTAATAGAACATTTGGAAGGCAGGCCTGTACATAGTGGTCACATCAAAGAGTCAGGACAAAGAGGGATCCAACCGTCTCACAGGTGCTGTACATTTTATCTTGGAAGGATGGCCAACCCCCCAAAAAACTCTGAAGAACTGAACCCTTACTTCACCAAGCAAAGTGAATTAGTCTAGAAGATGGCTGTGTATTTTGGGGTGCCAGAGTGGTTGTACCCCCACCAGGAAGACTGAAAGTACTCAATGAGCTGATTAAGGCCCACCCGGGAAAATCTTGCATGAAAGTGTTAGCACAAAGCTACGTATGGTGGCCAGGCATGGATCAGGAGATTGTGAGAAAAGTGAAGGGCTGCAACAAATGTCAGTCAAACCAAAGTACACCCGTAGAAGCACCATTACACCACTGGGAGTGGCTGGGACTCCCTTGGTCAAGAATTCACATTGACTATGTAGGACTTACAATGGAGAATTGTTCCTTGTAGTGTTGGAAGTGCATCACATCCATGATCACGTGATGTATTTTGTTCTTTACTGTATCAGTTAGCGTTTACTACATGTAGATTCATTCTGGGCTGGTCATTACACTTGGCAGCAAATATATGATAGGCATTCTGTAAGCTCATGTTTAGACTATGAAAAGTCTCCTTTTCTTAAAATGCACAATGCATAAATACACAAATGCAATGCACACAAAGAACAATGGAGAGGAGAGACATGCCAATGGGGCCTATTATGCTCATTTGAAATAACTATTTGTTTGCTTTAGTTTACTATGTAAGCTTGGCGCAGGTGAATGTTCAATGCCTTTGAAACTCACACATGAATCTTTACATGTATATTGTGTTGGGTGCCTATTTACTCTGGACTGCACATAAAATTAGTATCAAAAATGTATGGACTTACTGCTTGTGTCTTTTCATTTTCTCTTGGTCTCATAATCATTGTTGGTTTGGACAAATTTGTAACTTGTTCATAATCATGAGATAAATGCTTTCCTATTTCTTTAGGCAGAAACAACAGACCACAGGAATGACAAAACAAACACTGTTCCTTAAGAAAATCATCTGATACATGAGCAATGTTCTTGTATCTCTCACAGGCTTCTAAAAATAGCTCTCTTGGTTCTTTCACCATTTCCTTGTGGATGGTTTTTCTAACATCAGAGACTTTTTCTCCTTCCCACTGAAAAAATGAGCAGTCTTTCCTGTCTCTGGATGCTGAACAGGCATAGAATCTCCGAGGTACCCATCCATCCTTGTAAAATCTTTCAAACAGAAGCATTGGTCCTGTACAGTAAAAAGCATAAAAAGGTAATCAAATGATGGATTACTTTTTCCAGATATACATTTTCGAGTTTTTTTAAGAAAGAAGCCTACTGGTACATGAAATTATTTTGCTAAGACACAATAGCATTGTAACAATTTTCTCTTGAGAGGAGGGGTATAGATTTGGTCGACAGATACTTTACATACCCAAAATAAATTTTCTACACAATGGTAAAATAATTATTGAAGACTTGTTATGGAAGAAAAAAGCCAGCTTGTTCTTTCTGTCAAGTTGTGACTTTGCCAAGCTTTTCAGGTTGTTGTGGATTGCTGATTACCTTTGGTCATTTCATCTTGCATCTGATTGGTTGTGAAACAGTGAATACATTCCAGAAATTTTATCTGGTGTTCACAGATTTATGGAAAAGAGAGTAACAGCACAATTTATGTTTTTGTTTCTTCACAATCATCCTTTTGTTTTGATCTTCTAGACTTGTAACATGTAGCTGCTAAAGAACTTTCACGCTAATTGTTTCTGCACATCCATACTGTGCATGCAAAGTTACACGCCACAAGATGGAGTGCACACTAATAATGGTAATAAAATGAACAATGATAGTGGAGATGGCCATTGCCATAGCTTTGCTTCGATTTAACAACCTTGGGCTTTTGGTGACGCCTAAATCACAGTGAGCAATTTGTTTTCAAATCGTCTCTCATTCAGACTGATGTCTACATAAGTTCAAAGATAAATGCCACACAAGTCTACAAGGCTCAACTGAAAGGAATTTATGCCCATGATTTCATGTGAAGAATCAGTCATGTACAATTGAGAAAGGCAACCTACGCGTAACATGACCCGGGACAACAAAGGAATTTGACACGAAAAATCAATTGAAATTTGCACAGTGAAGACAACCATTAGATCGAAGAAGTTATGGAATACATTTCTTTTTCTCAAGAAACTAAGTTGAAAATGTAAATTAGCCACCGTAACAAGTTAAAAAGCTGATGTTTCGAGCGTTAGCCCTTCGTCAGAGTGAAACAGATTTGACTGAAATAGCCTGGCATACACTCAAACAGTACAGCATAAGTCAAATGGCAGAGCCCTGTGTGAAATGACTTGGCATACACTCAGTGAGTGCAGTGTAACATCAAATGGCACAGTATTGTGTGCTATTGCACAGCATATAATTATCCTGATGGTACAAGGTAAAAATAAGCTAGCAGAAAATTTTGAGAAATACATGTAACTTGACATGAAACGTATACATTGTAGTACATGTATCTGAAACAATGGAGTATTGCACTGAGTGGCTTAACATGATACTGGATAAATTTAGGTACATGTAGGTGGCATGACATAATGAGGTAGCACCGAAACCATTAAAAATACAAAGACAAATGGAGAACCAAGAGTAAATTGAGACAGAGGTCGGTATGATGTCACTATTGTAAACTTTTTGCACCAGAATTAATGTTGGTTTATAGCATTTTTCATCATGTTGTGATAATCAAGTCTCCTTCCTCTTCTTCTTTTACTATACTCTATATATTTGCTGTACATGTAGTTCAATAATACTTTTTTGAGTAATATTATTTAACCAAAAAACTTGATACAACAATAATACTATAACCTGGCCATCTAAACCTGAACAAGGGGGGTCTGGCAAGCCAAAATATACCATGTTGTGTCAGACTTACAGTACCAAAAGGTAACTTGACAGTCCCTCGAAACTCGATTCTCGATCCTCGATTCTCGAAAACTTCGAGGATCAAGGCTCAAGTCGAGTTTCGAGACTTTCGAGTGGAAAAAACAAAGGACTTTTCGCGCAATTAACTTTTGACACGTCTTAAACTTTAGCTTTATCGGAAGATCTATTTTGAATTCAGGTCCATGATATTTCTCGCCGAATTTGTTTATCAGAAAATTCGTTACGGAGCTTTTCTTTCTTTAATCTCTTTTACCGAAATCTTTCTTGGATGAGTAAGACTTACAAAATAATGGCTAAGAAAACGTGTAACTACCTCACGACTTTGTTTCGGTCGGTTTCACGGCGTTGGTTTACGCCAAAGTGCCCAAGATATCAGGTTTCTTTTCCCTTTCCCTTTTTCCCTTTTACCTTTTGGTGCATGAATTTTACATCTTTCTAAGAATATTTAACATATTGCATTATTTTTCGCGCAAAATTTTCCTCACACGTGTGTTTAAAAATAGACTTCACTGAGTTTGTCACGCCGCGCCGCGTCATTTTACAATTATAATACAATAATTTTGCATTTCAATGTGCTCTCTCGGGCTATCTGCAGTGCCTGGAAGGAATCATTCTGTTGCTGCAGTAATAGTCAATGTTCTTATCTTCATATTTAACAGTGCCACCATTAATAGGACTCTTGATACACTCTTTTATTCAGTCAACGTTGTCAAAATTGCTGTTTATAACTGTACTTGGATCAGTAATGTTTCGTGGGAATTTGCAAACTCCGCATGTTTGTGATGCAATATGTGCTTTATCATGGTTACAGAAGCAATTCTTGCAGCTTAAAAATTTTATAATTATTTGTAGAACTGTCGATACACACTTGTATTCAGTTGAGATACATTGTTAAAATTTTCATTTTTACAACTATATTTGGATGAGTAATTTCCTGAGAACTAATTTTGTACATTTTCCGCAATATATTTATTTTTGTCACAGTGTAGTGAGAGAGGAGTGGGGTGGAGGGAGGGGGGTACTTTAGGTGAGTGAAGACTCCAGAATCAAAAAATGGAATCCAGATCAACCTTTCTTCCTACTTTAGGTTTGCTGTTGTGAGACTGACCATCGGATTCAGAAGTTATGTTAATTACAAATAAAATTAAATATCTTGGCCCAAACCAATATAAGTTTTGCCAAAATAACTCTTTTCTAGCTTTCATAAAGTAAGGTACAGTAACTATGTCATTGGAGTCCGAAATAAGGCCAAATAGGAAAGAAATTTTCATTTGGTTTCAAGAAGGGCGCACTTGAACCTTTTTTTACTATAAGCATCCCTCTTGTACTTACATGTTCTCTTGTTCAAGTAGCAAAAGAGATTTGTATCTGTACATGTAACTATATTATTTACTCCTTTATAATTACCATGGGTGAAATCAAGTGCCCTATCTGTACAATAATAATGAAATGAAATAAAGTCTTGGAGTCTACTGGCTCATAGATGCGGGAGCTTATCCTAGGTTTCTGTAGCATGAACCAGCTAGGAGTATTTCTACTCCCCCTGGACGGGATGCTAGTCCATTGCAGGTCATTCCCCCGCAATTTGTTAGGTTTCCCCAACAATTTGCCAGTCCCCATTTATACTCCTGGGTGGAGAGAGGCACTGTGAGAGTTAAGTGTCTTGCCCAAGAGCACAACAAGGTGTCCCAGGCCAGGGCTAGAACCCGGACCGCTCGCTCTGGGTACGAGCGCACTAACCATGAGGCCACTGTACCTCCCACTGTACAATAATAAACAGCACACAATGCATGCAGAAGCGATGACGTTTAAAAAATTAATTATTCCTAGAAGATTGGAACATAAGCAGACAATATGATTCTTAAACTAGACAGCAAACTTTTTTGTTAGAAATTTTAGGGGTTCACATTTAGGGTGGTCCAACTTCAGGTAGCTTACCTTTACACCACACTGTTTTCCATTAAACTTAAGGGTGCATTCTTTTTGAACTAGTCTGGCTATTCTCATTCCGGTTTAGGCATAACGGAATACACGGAATATCAATTCCCAAAAGAACACATTCTGAAAACGGAATTCTGGTGGCGGAGGAGACCTGAAAACTAGTGTATCTGCGCACGCGCGAGCTCGCGTGAGCT
>OMLO01003767.1_pt1 | contig 12543 bp, 6 predicted proteins | sample 1674811 | NCBI WGS metagenome assembly OMLO01 (sample SAMN06265003, study PRJEB25207) | coral metagenome | isolation source: Coral host | place: Mexico:La Bocana,Puerto Morelos, Mexico | collected 2008-11-13
GGGGAGAGGTAAAAAGAAGGCCACATACTGAGATTTCAAAGGAGATAGCAGGAAATTCCGAAGCCCATCTTGCCCGCTCGGGTAGCCAATCATAATCTGAGATTTGGTTTATCTTCTCCTCTCTTTAGCCATAATAGCAACAGTCGTTAAACAAAAGACTTAATGAGCAGTAAAATTGCTGTGCACGAGCGTTATAATTCTTGGTACATTTCTTCGCCGTCCTCTACAAAACAACATTAACGTCAAATAACAAAATTTTGTGTTCTGTGGAGAACGTGAACCACAATGGGGAATATTTACAATTTATATTTTGAATTTAACGCTGTTTTCCATAACCAGTTTCGAGATAGTTAAGAGAAAGAGAACGAACTAACTAACTTTAATTAGAGTATCGCGAGATTCGTAGGTACAATATAAAGTCTTTATTTAATCGACGTTATCCTCGGTATCCAGTCGAGTTTCGCAGTTGTCTGGATCTGTTCAATACGCGCTTATTAGTGTCAGAGCTTTCTCGAGCTAAATGTACAACGTAGCGTTCAATTCCAAATAACAAAAAAACGAAATATTGACCGTCCTCGTTTTTCGTTCTTCAAAATACGTAGAACTTCACTTGTGCAGAGGATGGCAAAGAAATGTACAAATATTTATAACGCACGTGTACAACCATTGTACTATTCTTTAAATCTTTTGTCGTTGCCTTTGCCATCGTGATTTGCCAACGGTCTCTGCACTGGTGTTTCAGAACAATAAAATGAGGGCAAGTGCCAAACCAATCCAGTTGATCCAATGCATGAGTGCTGGCCACGTGACTGAAAACCCTCTATAAGACAATGTCTTTGTGTAATCCTCACGTGGAGAGCTTTGTACACGTGACATAAGGCACATTATATGTATGATCCGAGTGCAACCTCATTGTTTAATGTTCGTTGCTGTATTGTACTACCGGTAGTCTTATTTGTGTTTAATTACTCTGTTTTCTGTTTGCATTTCCTATGTTTTACTGCACCGTTTTAACGCATTTTGACTTTCAATATCCTTGTTTTGCATAATTAACGGCTGTATGCGCAGTTCCGCTTTATTTTATTAATTCTTTAGTTTTAAAGTGTTGGTTTGTTTTGGAAATTTTTAATATCCTGCTAACACTGACGCTGCACGAGTGAGGCCCTCAAGCTACTTCTTTTAATTTCTGAATTGTTTTTAACGGTTTCAAACTTTTTTTAGCTCCGGGCGCCGAAGTCTAAAGATAAAAATAAAATCCTTTCATCTTATGTTGTCTCACTCCAGGCGCACAGGGGTGTCAATGCACTTAACTTACTTGATCATGGACGTGTGTCACAGTAAAAGTGTTTTTCAATCTCAGCCGTCTTGTGCTGATTTCTCGATCTGTCGTAGTGACATTGATTCGTTTGCCAAGTCCTATTCCCAACATCTCAAAAACGGCTTTCTTTATCTTTCTATTGAGAAATCCGTAAAGCACTGGATTCAAAACAGAACTCAGTTGCATACAGAATGTCGACGCCATCCAGATCTCCCGCGAAAAATCCTGTTTTGCCAGGCTGGCGTTCTTCATTATGCCTTGAGGTAACCAACATAAAGTGTACAAACTGGTCACGATGACAACCTTTCTTGCGATGTAGAATTCTTCGTTTTTGTTCGCCAGTATACCTTGCTTCTTAATCGCACGCGATTTTCCAGCGTTCTTCTGTGTCGCGCGTCTAGCATCTTTCGCGAAGAAAGAGCTTCTCTCGAAAGAAACCGACACACGACTTCGATGCAAGCGCACCAGTTTCAAAATCGCAAAATTCAAGAAAACTGTTGTAAGAAATGCGATATTTCCAAACCCAGTTATTACGAGAGTTGCAAATAAAGAATTCTCCTTGAAAATAACACAAAAGGCTTCTTTGGCGTGAAAATTCGCTTTGTCTTGTGCCACAAAGTGAGTTGAGGCAAGAAACGACGAAAAGACCCAAATCGCAACTGTCAAAACACGCGTTGAACGTTTTGTGAAGACCTCAGTATATTTTTTGTAATGAACAATAACGAAATAGCGATTAAGAGTTATCAAAGCTATACTAAGATGTGAAGTTACGAATAGAAAAGAGTTTAAAATCGCTTGGTATTTACAGGCTTCGTCTCCAAATCGCCAAGTTCCTTCAATCAATACCGACGCTAGCAAAGGGTGTGTTGTTATGGCAGAAAATATATCGACAATGGATAAATTCACCACCAATAGATTTGGAATAGTTCTTAATGTCTTGTGCTTCCAAAATCCTGCAATAATCAAAGAGTTTCCAATTATTGATAAAATCCCGAACACAACCACAATTATCGATTCCAACGCGGCGATGACCAGTGAACGGTGTGGCAACGAAAATCTCTCCTCATTTTCTTCCATCTTAGAGATTTCTTCTGGCTACCGCGCCTCGGTTTTGAAAACCACGACCAATCTTTTTGAGCTCTTTGCTCTCATCACGAATCGCCAGTCGACAATGAACACTGTTCATTTTTTAACTCAATACTTATAAAACCTTGGCGGCCTTCTCTTTCGCATCGATCCTCTTTTGTATGGATACAACATTCTTCGAGCGCCCCCATAAAACAGACTCCACATCGGTCAGTCTTATATATACCCGTAGCCTCACGTGTGGGGAAGTCATCGAAGCATCTTTTCTCGTGTATGATATGTTTTTTTCGGCCCTAAACTACTTTATAATGGCTGATTGTGTTACAAAGCGGATGGAAATGCTGAAATGACAGGGTATTTAAAATTGTGCAAGGGCTTTAAAAGCGCAAAAAGTATTGGAAATTTATTGAGATTTATTATGACTACGATCTCTTTTGCAAGGGCAACAATTTTAGTTAATGTTGACGTAAATAAATATAAGTTGGAGAAATAAATAACCTTCCAGTTTTTTTTTACAATATGATCAAATTTTTGAAAATGTATTGTTTTATTTGTCCCAAATCAGGAAATGGCTTTGTTGAGTTGAATGCGCCAGCCGTGATGAATGTACACAACACGTTTTCAGTAGCCTCAACGCCTTTGTTGCGTTTTTTACAAATCAAACTACAGGCGGTAAATGAATTTAAACATTTTCGAGTAAACTTCAAAGATGGGAACTCATCAACTCAATAATTACGCTCCAAGAGAACTATAAATCAAATTAACGACATGATGAAGCCTATCGATGGCAGAACTGTATCAGCAGGAAACACACCGACAGCACATGCCTTACGTTTACTGCAGAGACACGCCTACAAATCTCACGTGAAGAAGTTTACGCACGTTACGTAACAGACCAAAGATGTACAACAGACATTTTCGCAGCAAAAATGCGCTATATTCACATAAAAGAATGGAGTTCCACGAACGTTATCTTGCTCGAAAGAACTCATCCACAGCTATAATAAATCCTTCAGTTCATATCATCAACTAGGCCACCACTTTCTTGAACGCAGCATATTGCAGTCGATAGATCAGTTACTTTTTGTTTAGAAGACGCTGACTTCAATTTAGAAAGTATCTTTTGGGCGATAGCGGTGGTACACAATAAAATGTCTGTACTTTTGTAGCCATGTGGTTCCAATCGTCCACATGACTTGCCTGAAGATTCATTTAGCTCGCGCCAAATTCAACCCAACCAGACTTTTTCGACAACTTGCATTGCATTTCTCATTGCGATGGCCACTGCATGATAAGAATTGACAAATTTGCCCAATAAGTTATACAAAAAAGTGAGGCCGTTTGGCGAATGTTCCATTGATATTCTTACTAACATTTTGACATCTTTTGGGATAAAATACTGAACAGATGCATGGCAACATGTGATGCAATCTATTCAGTTAAACCACGAGGGAAAATTTTCCATTGTTAGGCCAAGTAGGAAGAAGGCGAACGCCCCTTTCAGTTCATAAAAAGTCTGTGAATCCAGGAGAATCGATAAAATCGAAGCTTCAAGCAAGAAGCAGTGAACAATAATTCTGCTGGTATACTCTAGATTATAGATTGGTCAAGTGAGCCCAAGATATACACAAAATAACACAAAGAATAATTTAACATGTTTACTCTGTTTTTACTCTATCCGTAAACTTATTTTATTTCAAAGTTGAACCACTAGAACTTTATGACGTGATGAAACTAAGAAAGCTACGTCAACGGCTTGCCAACGTTTTAATTCCCTACATATGTCAGTGGTACACCGTACTTCATAAGAGCTAGTTAAATACTCTTTAAAACACGTTCGTACGAAATATGTTTAAATATTCTCCACGCAAAGAAGACTAGCACTTCGGTCAGCCGAAAATTCTTATTAAATCAGTCAAGTTAGATTCTGGCAATGTTGTGTCGGCTTTGCTTGTTTATTTCTCACACTGGTAAATTAAATACGAGTAAAGTTTAGAAAGTCATCAGAAAGGCACAAAAACCTAACCAAAGTTTTCAAATATTGTTCTACCACCACACAATTTTAATATATAGAAAAACCGATAAATAACTAAGCATTCAGTGCATACCAGACTCGAACAGTTCAATGTTGAACACTGCCTTACCGCATCTTAAGCTGAACAAATCAAACTTTACTTGAGTGTGTTTAGGCTTGTGTGAACTGAAAAAAATGTCGCTAGATTTAGCAGCTCAAGAGTTATCGGTGCCATGCAGAACAATAATTTCACGAAATCAGGCAGTCTAGCATTGAATACGTTTAGAGAGTGCAAATACAAACAAAGGAACTGCTTTTCTCTTCGTGTAGTGTGTGAAGAAAGTTACGTCGTACAGTGTATTTCATTTTATATTACGTAAGATGGCCTGACACTTCCTGCTTTGCTGTACTACGATAAGTAAACAACTTGCCATATTATTGCAAATGTCAGTTCTTTACTATGAAACTGGAAGAAGTTCGTGAATTTGTTTTGGCTAGACCATTTTAGCTAGCATTTTCAGAACGTTTGTTGAAACTCGCCCAAAGTGCCGTGGTTGACGCTGAAGTGACAAGTAATTTTGCTGTAATGTAAAAATAAGGCGCAAACCCATCTAAAATCATGATGTTACCAGTTGAAATGAATTTTCCTGAAAAGTTCAGGCATATCTTAACACAAGACATGTATTTTTTAGAATTGACTCGCTCTGGTACAAAGTGAATCCCGGTTTTCTCCAAACCAGCGCTCGTTTGTTTCCTTTCACAGTTGACGAGAGTCGGCGGAACAACAGAAAGAACTTCCATGCTAGCTGCGATTGACGCCAATATACTGACGTTGCCTAGGGGGCAAAATCAACTTTGCAGCGAAATACAACATTGCAAAATATTTACACCACCGTATTGAGGCGAGAATTTCAATTGAGAATAAGTTTCGGGTTTGGTCTACCCAAATATAACATCTCTCGAGTCCCAGTTAAGCGAAAACGAATCTCGGATTTTCGCACGCCAAGAAAGTTTAATTCCCTTCATAGTTGTAATACATCGCCTATAAATTTAGCCACGAGTCTTCAAGACAAGTGAAAGAAATGGCTGTGAGTTACAAGATACTGCAAAATTCATGTGGCTAAAGTTACCAGCCGGAGTTCAACGAATTCACATATTGTAAGCATTTATTAAAAGAGTCATTCGGTGATGTGTTTAGCGCTCTGAAGGTGGCAAAATTAACTGTCCAGCGGAATACAACGTTGCAAATTTTCACTGCCGTATTGAGGCGAGGACTGTACTTCAATTCAGGATCAACTTTAGATTTGGGCTACCCTAAACATCACAAAGTGTTGATATCATACGTACATTTAGCCACGAGTATGTGAATTAATAGAAATAAATTTCCAGGCAAGCTGTGTATTACAGAGAGACTCTAAAATAAATTTGGCCTGAATTACCAGTTCATATTACCAGTTCACTGACTTGAAAAAAAAATCATCAACATTTAGTGCAGTGGTCATTCGGCCATATTTACCGCTCGAAAGGTGGCAAAATCAACTGTCCAGCGCTCAACAACATTGCAGTCTTTAGCTGCTACATTGATGCGAGAAATTCAACACAGAAATAGTTTCGGATTTGGCTTACAATAATGAAATATGTAATGTGTACTCTTGGGTTAGCTATTGTGGTCCAAGTTTTATTTCAATTTTATTTGTCGTAGTAAATTTATAATATAGCATTCGAGGTTTTCTTCGTGCACTTTACTAATTTTTAGTTAACTCAGTTCAAACCAGTTGCAAACCAGCGCTAAAGAGAGTACGATTTCACTACGTCTTTGGAACCTCGTGTGCATTCCACTGCGTTTGAAAGTCGTAATAGCATTATGTAATTGTTTTTTTTTTTTTCTGGCAAACCAAGCATTAAATTAGCAGTGTTGTTTATAACAATTTTTTACGTATTGGAACGAATGACACTTTTAATTTGTTTGAAAACTTTCGTCATTCCCTGCCACAATTTGTGTTGCTCATCTTGCTATGAGTGTAAAAACAAAACGCTAAATCAGTGAATGTAAATTGTTGATGTAACGCAATATCGAAAGTTTAAACGATACTTCATCCTGTTTCATTCACGTGTGCATGTTGCGTAAAGCGTTAAAACCTCCGCACGTGATATTCGTGTGCGTTTTGTTTTAAGAAAAGTGCTAGTAGTGAAACGGTCAGTCGTGTGTTTTGGCGGTTCAGTTGTCTGACAATTACCCACTTCTTTAACAACTGCAATAAACATATACTTCTAGCCGACATATGGAATACAAATTGGGACAATACACTATTTGTTAGTTTCCTGGGGTCCTTCAATGCACGAGAAATTAAGAGGCAAACGATTTTTCGGAGTGTAATGCATTAACGTACAGTAAATGCTTCGGTGGACCTACTTATACGGGTGTTTGTGACTCAGATTCAGACTGGAGTGAAAACTATTAACAACAAACACAGCTTTTATTCCAACCATAACGACAGCAACTTTTGAATCTATAGCTCAGTAAAAATCCGTTTAGATAGCAGTTTGGGAACTTTTGTCCGGATAGTTGGAGATTGGAAATCACAGTACTGAACACGATTAACCTAACATTATGAAGCGAGCCGCACGCTAAACTGTCTGCACGTCGCTTTCAGTCTGCAATACAACTGACGATTTAGATAAAAAAGCTATGTCATGGGACTTCTATTAATTCTATGTTTGAAGAATAACAAAGTTATTTCAGGACACATAAATTCAGCACATTCAGTAAACTTAGATTGCAGAGTTTACGCCGCAACCTGGAAGCAGAAACTTTTTTGTATTTGCATCTTCAACGCAAAAATGACTATTCACAACTGCAAGACTAATTCATGACAGAAATGAGACATGAAAATTTTTAAAGGCTACTAAACGAAACGATTTATTAAGCTTACATTCAACTATGAATATACCAATCGTAACTGAAAACCTCTTTGCTGTTTTCACAGATGACGAGCGGTAAGAATGAAAGTTGAAGAGTGAGGTTACGAAATTTTACCTGACTCGTATAGCAAATATTAAGAGTGATCAGTTACAGCAGATAAGCAGCGAAATGAAAAATCCGTTAATTTTGCAGATATCTTCCTATTTTAGCTGCGAGATTCATGAAAACCGTAACTCGGTAGACGGCGCTGACACAAACATCTTTTTTTTTCTATTTTCTTTTATCTTTTTTTAAATTATGATTTTATTCGTTTACAACATAATAACACTTATTACAAACATAGAATATCACAAAACATAGAATATTACAAACATTAAATTGCCTAGAACTGGTCATACAACAAAATAAAGACACTATTGGTAACAATAAATAAACAAATAAATCGAAAGACTCCTCAGCCTAAAAAGGTTTTAACTCAAATATCTAGCACTAGTCGACTATCAATGAACAACAGTGGTTAAAACAGAGCTGACTTGGAAGGAAGGACAATACTTTCTAGGCCATACAAGTTTTGACTTCAAAATACAAGCGACTTACCAATTTACTTGAGTTCACTCGTCGTCAATTTTACCGCTTAGTTTTCTAGCTACAACAGTTGTAACGCACTAAACGTCTTTTACTACGTCAGTGTCGATCGAGAATTTAAACTCACAATTAGTTTTGGATCTGCTTTCAAGGGTTAAAAGGATATTTCGTGGGTTGCAACTTTTATTGAGTTATATTTCCTAGTTTCGCAGTTTCAAACATTTTCCCACGTGAATTCAAAATTGATGTGCAATTGCATGCAAGTTTTATGAAGAATATCTGATGGCGTAGGTTGCGAAAAGTTTTCTTCAGGATCAATTGGAAAGGCGAAAAAAAGAGCAGCATTTCTAAGTCTTGGGAGCTTGCATTTCACTGCGTTTGAAAGTTCGTAACAGAGTTATGTACGTAAATGCTATTCAAAATGAAAAAAAAACATACATAACCCTAGTTTAGGTATCGGAGCACGAATAAAATACAACATTAATTATTTCCTCTCCACAACGTACGTGGATCATCTTCCTGTGGATTATAAACAAAAAATAATGAAAATGGAAAAAACAGCGGATGTTAAGCGGTCAAGTGTCGCAATATCAAGGTAAAGTGGTACTTGACCTTATTTTATGCACGTGTGTTACATAACGTTTTCAAACCTTTTCACGTGAGGATCGTGTGCGTGTATTTCCGATAAACGTGCCGTCGCGTGTTTTAAACTGTGTAGATACATATGGGCAGTTGAAAGCTTTCAGTGGGTTTCCAGAATATCAAAATTATAACAGACGAACAGTTTTGCGGTGTACAAAACACTTCAACTGTTTTATTGAGACTGCTTGTGCAGGGTTGAAAGATTCATATTCATATTCGCGAAAAACAAAAATAAAAAAAGCAGAAATTACTGTGATTGTTAAGAAATTGAGTTATCTCAACATATGGCTCAGGGAAGGACATTCGTTATGTACGTTAGAAAACAGGGGTCTGTTTTTCGCCTTGAAACAGTTCGTCACGTCCGATCTTCCATACAATTCAGTGTAATGTATTTTAGAGCTATTTGCTACATGACATCTTTTTATATAGAGACTGTTTGAAAGGTTATTCAAGTTTTATCCCATTAAATATCCTGAAAAACAATCTACAAGAAGAGCCCTTAATGTACTTCCCTCTTGTCTACTTTCTTCTTATCTACTGTAAATATCTATTGTAGTAACTACTAGAAGGAGTAAATTAACAGATCACTTCAAAAACACGCAATAACCATTTCACAAATATACACGAGTACGCGCAAGCGCGAATCGCACGTGCAAATTTTTGAGCACGTTACGTAATGCATATCAGTGTACAAGATACCCACAAGTATCTCTTTAATAATAACTTTGATTTGCAAAAAAAGCAGTTGCGTAATTTTCTAGATATTACTTACCGTTTGCAAAGATTGATTGAAAAAAATGAAGAACAGCGAACTTTGTAGAGAGTAAGTAACGTAAATTTCCACTGATTAAGCCCATGAATGAATAAAAATCAAATGAATTTGTGTGAGTATTTTCAGTAAACGGTGATAAGTGAGATTTTAAAAAGTATGATTTAATGAAAGGTGTAACCCACGAATTATCAGTATTTTTCATTGCTTTACCTAAATCCCAATCCATTTCTCTGTTTTCATCTTCGACCCAACACTAAAATCAACGCAATTTTGAACAGGGAAGTTCATTTTGCCACATTTAAAGAGCTAGACGATAAGTGAATTAGCTCAATCGGCAAGTAAGTAATATGTGTTTTTGTGTCTTTCGTTCTGGGAAACTTGTTTAGCCCAGAAATGCCCTGCAGGTTTGTTTTGCTTTTTGAAAAAGGGCACCCAAAGAATGTTTCCTCTTAACTGCGTTAAAACGCTGTTTTAGCCTACCTAGAGCGCTGTTTTATACTCTGTAGGTTGATTTTAAGTTCCGCTATTTTTTATAAATTTTTTTATCTGTTCGGTTACTTGGGGAGCTCGAGTCTATCAAAATATTCAGAACATTATTCAGTTTTTCAGGTTTTTTGACAATCGTTCATTCTTGACAATCGTGTCTATTGTTTATTATTTATCGAATCTGAATATCAATCCAACAATCTTGTAATAATAGGCTCAATGAAGTGGTTGCAGTGTATTCGACACCAGAATACTGTTTGCCTCAATCGCATGTTTTTTCCAGATGTATTCAAATATTAAAACACACGAGTATCCATTTCACTCGCGCCACTTACCCGAAAATACAAGCACACGAACCGCACGTGCTGAAAACACGTTATGTAACACGCGTGCAAAAAACAGGGAAATTAACCTTGATACTGCGATACGAGCGCTGATTGATCAGTTTCAAAATACACAGCAAGGAGGTTGCGGCGAGGGATTGATTTATGTTTTAAAGCTATTAAGCTTCATTTATTTACATGTTTCGATGCTTTAGTTAACGATTGTTATGTTGCAAACATCTTATCATTTACTTTTGTTTTGTCGCAAAATAACTGCTATACAAAAGCGTTATTCGTTACTTTAATTTCACAGTAGAACGCAAATTCCCAAAGGAAAAACTAAGGAAATGCTGCTTTTTTAGTGTACCCAGTAGTAACAGCTTAATAAAACTTACAAACAATTGTTCAGCAATTTTGAATACACGTGGGAAAGTGAAGCTTAAAAATTGCAACCCACGAGATATCTTTTTAACTGTTGAAAGCAGATTCAAAAGTAATTTAAAGTTTAAACTCTCACCTCAACACTGACGACAGAGAAAGCAGTTTAGTCCATTGCAACAGTTGTTGTCTCTCCCAGGACAAGAAAAATTTGAGGTGAATGAAATCAGTCCTTAGATTAGTAAGTTACATCCATTTTGGAGTCTCTTGTAACTCGCAAAACTTGTATGGCTAGAAATTCTTTCCCTTCTTTCTAAGTCAGCTCTGTTTTAATCACTGTTGTTTATTGATATATAAATCGGCGACTGAAAAACATTTGAATCAGCCTACCATAGAACAATTTTCCTGAATCGTGCACAAAGTGAATATATCTGTAAACCAACGGACTATTTCAGTTCCCAGCTTTTCAGCTGCGACTTATTCCTTTAATATTAGACATGAGCAGATTCTTACAAGCGAGCGGACCAGGATAGAGAAACCATATGAAAACCAGCCAGAGCTGATGTCTTCTCAGCTCTGTAAATATTGTAATCTAAGTACAAGAAACGCTCTGCTTTCAAGTTGCATAAGCTTTGTAAGTAGAAACTGTTGAATTTAATGAGCTAATGAAAGCTGAATTGCACTACAAACAGTGTATGAATTTACCAAATCCTGTAAAAAGCTTTTTCAAATAAATTGTGAGTTGTATGGCAGGTGCGGCACGCGTTGGCCGAATATCTCATGCAGGGCACTTCTCGGTCATTGACAAAATGTTGGTCAATATTTTCTGTTATCTAAACGCGCATCCTTCACTGAGCTATACACTCAAAAGCAGACTCTCAATTTATTTTCATCATTCGAGTAAATACAGCGAAAGCCGAGAGCAAAAACCGTTTAAGAGCAAATTTTATGTCCCTTTCGTTAACGACGTTAACTACTGTTATGTAACATGTGCTTAGTTGATTTTTGTTTTGCTAGAAAACTCTGAACTACGTGTATTTGGAGTCCCATGTAACTCACAGCTAGCCCGGAATTTTAGGCTGGAGCTGATTTTTTAGTTGTTTCGCATTCTCCATCATTCTCTCTTGGTTTACGAAGATTCATTTTGTACCGCATTGAGTCAATTCACGGCAAGAGAGAGAGACACGCGTCACACGTTCCTGCACGTTTCAGAAAAACTTAGCTGATCTGGCGACATCTACCTTACTTCTTGCTATTTCCTCGTCACCCAGAGCACGTTGGGCGAGTCTCAAGAAACGTTCTCAAAAGGCTAGTAAATAAATGGTGTAGCGAATACAAATTCACTAACTGTTTCGAAGTTGCATGAGATGAAACGCTTGCCAATAATACTGAATATAAAAAGCCCTGGCAATTAGCTTGCTGCTCGCAAAACAAAGCAGGAGGTGTCCGACCATGTTACGTAACATCAACATTGATATGCGACCTTACTTACTTCACACACTTGACGAAAAAAAAGGTCTTTCTTTACTTTTATTTGCATCGGATCCACTAAACTGATGCAATGCTGGACGGCCTCATTTCTTAGAAGTGTTGTTACAGACATCACTGGCAACTTTTGAGCTTCTGAATCTAGCGGCTTTGGTTGGATGCAAGTAAACACAGAACATGTGAAGTTTGATTTTCTAGGTAAAGCTGTTGCTAACTATTAAAATGTTGAATGTTATTGAGTTCTTTTCGAGGCTCCCGGCTGGTGTGTACTGATTTATCAATACTGCCAGTTACGTGCCGAGGTGTTTATCAGTTTTTCTACAATGTGTCGTGCGGGTCAACTTATTTTCTCCTTGCAAGACAGATAAAAGAGAACCTGTACATTTCATTAAAATACTTGTATATTTTAGAACGCTTGAGCTTCTGAGAAACTTAATCAAAGCCACACCAGATAGAATTTAACTTAACTTATTGTACAATATTTCGGCTACCCACTACCCTTGTTCGGGTATAGAGGAAATTCAGGAC